>Ga0105054_10003666_pt1 | contig 23606 bp, 26 predicted proteins | sample BON02_FD_78091 | JGI IMG/M metagenome (GOLD analysis project Ga0105054, IMG submission 78091) | Freshwater microbial communities from Lake Bonney liftoff mats and glacier meltwater in Antarctica - BON-02 (megahit assembly) | ecosystem: Environmental > Aquatic > Freshwater > Ice > Glacier...
CGATACAAAAACGGTGTCATTTTCGTAAAACCACATTCCTGGTGCTGTACCATATAGATTTTTTAAATAAGTTGCTTTTGATGGGATTTGCGCTTGATATTTTTGAATTTCTCTAAACGGATGATTTATTTTTTTGAACAATACTTTAATGTGTTCAACAACTTCTGGTTATTCTATGAGTTCAGTATCCTTAAAAAATTCTGCAATTGTTTTTTTAGTAATATCATCTTTTGTTGGACCTAAACCGCCAGTAATAATTACAATATCTACTCGCTCTTGCGCCTCTTTTAAAGCATTTAGAATATGTTGTTTATCATCTTGAATAGAAGTGATTTGATACACTGAAACTCCAATTTTATTTAACTCTATTCCAATCCATTGCGAATTGGTGTCTACAATTTGACCAATGAGAATTTCATCTCCAATGGTAATAATTTCTGCGTTCATGTTTTTTTAAAGTCTCAAAGTGGCAAAGTTTCAGAGTTACAAAGTTTGACTTTGCTTCTTTGCAACTTCTTTATTTTATTTAAATATTCTCGATATAATTTCACTTTTTATTTCGATTCTTCTCAATCAAAAATAAAATCACTCGAACTAACAACTGATAATTGATTTTATTTTACTTTTATCTGAAAAGCTTGATTTCCGTCTATAGTTCCAGTTAATACATCATTTTCTACAACTTTTCCAACTCCAGCTGGAGTTCCTGTAAATATAATATCGCCTTTTTTTAAGGTGAAAAACTGAGAAACATAAGCTATTAATTCGTCCGTTTTCCATAACATGGCATTGGTATTTCCGTCTTGAACAAGTTGGCCATTTTTGAATAATTGAAATTTCAAATTATCTAAATCGAATTGTTCTTTCGGGTAAAATTCTCCAATAACAGCACTTCCATCAAAAGCTTTTGCTTTTTCCCAAGGCAATCCTTTTTCTTTACATTGTTCTTGAATATCTCTTGCTGTAAGATCGATTCCTAAACCAATTTCATCATAATATTTATGTGCAAATTTTGACTCGATGTGTTTACCAACTTTATTGATTTTTATCAAAACCTCAACTTCATAATGTATATCATTAGAAAAAGGGGGAATAAAAAAAGGGTTTTTTCTTGGTAAAACTGCAGAATCTGGCTTTAGAAAAACAACTGGATTTTCTGGTTTCTCATTTGCTAATTCTTCGATATGTTTGGAGTAATTACGCCCGATACAAATTATTTTCATCTTTATTATTAAAACGTCATTGCGAACAAAGTGAAGCAATCTTTTGATGAGATTACTTCGTCATACTTCCTCGTAATGATAATTATTTTCTCAAAACTGTTAACTGTTAACTGAAACCTACGGAATCCAAATTTTTGGGAAATTAGGCTTACGCTTTTCTAAGAACGCATCTCTACCTTCTTTAGCTTCATCAGTCATGTATGCTAAACGTGTTGCTTCTCCAGCAAATACTTGCTGCCCAACCATTCCATCATCCGTTAAGTTCATTGCAAACTTTAGCATTTTTATAGATGTTGGCGATTTTGCTAAAATTTCTTGTGCCCATTCAAAAGCTGTATCTTCTAATTCATCATGGGGAACTACAGCATTTACCATTCCCATTTCATACGCATCTTGAGCAGAATAATTTCTTCCTAAAAAGAAAATTTCTCTCGCTCTTTTCTGACCCACCATTTTTGCTAAATACGCAGAACCATAACCACCATCAAAAGATGTAACATCTGCATCAGTTTGCTTAAAAATTGCATGTTCTTTAGAAGCCAAGGTTAATCACAAACTACATGTAAGCTATGTCCGCCACCAACTGCCCAACCAGGAACTACACAAATTACTACTTTTGGCATAAACCTTATTAATTGTTGAACTTCTAAAATATTTAAACGATGATATCCATCTTCACCAACATAACCTTGATGTCCACGTGCTTTTTGATCGCCACCAGAACAGAAAGAATACACACCATCTTTAGTGCTAGGTCCTTCCGCAGATAATAAAACAACTCCAATTGAAGTATCTTCACCTGCATCGTAAAATGCATCGTACAGTTCTTTTGTTGTTTTTGGACGAAATGCATTCCTTACATTTGGTCTATTAAATGCAATTCTTGCAACTCCGTTTGATTTTTTATACGTAATGTCTTCGTATTGTTTTACAGTTTTCCAGTCTGCTTTTATCATAATAACTGTTTTTTATCGGTATGCTTTTAAATCTATAAAGAACTTTATATTTCTAATTACAAAAATAGGATATTAAGAACTATTATTTACAATTTTATAAAAGGTTTGTAAATAGCCTCATTATTGAAAAAGAAAATGGGGTCATTTAAAAACGTATGGAGAAATGATTTTATTAGAATGCACAAAGAATGCTTAGAGAAGGGTAATAAATTAGTTTATCAATTCTAAACCGTCTTCTTTAATAAGTATTGTTTTTTCTTTATATAAAGTACCAACTGCTCTTTTAAAAGCTTTTTTACTCATTAATAATTCACGCTTAATGTCTTCTGGAGAACTCTTATCTGTTAAAGGTAAAAACCCATCATGATCATAAATTGCTTCTACCACTTTTTCTGTATCTAAAGAAATTACATTTCTAAACCCTTGTGGTTTTAAAGAAACATCAATTTTACCATCTTCCCGAATGTTTTTTATAAACCCCGAAACTCTTTGGCGCTCTCTTAGTTCTTGAAAAATCTCGTTTCTATATAACAATCCTTCAAAATCTTCATCAATCCAAACATTAAAACCTAAGTCTGTTTCTGATCCAATAATTAAAGATACTTTATCTCCTACTTCTAAATCCATAATTCATTATTTTAAAAAATTGAAATACTCTTTTAGTATTGTTTCGTTTACTTCTTTATCAGTAAACACCTCTAATACTTTTGGCTTATCTGAATCTTGATAAAATCCTTTTAAGGCTAATGTAAGCTCTTTTGAATTTAAAACCGAATTGTATTCTAATTGATACATTTTACATAAATGCTCTGCTGTTAATTCGTGTGAAGTTTCAAAATATTCTAAAGCATTTGTAGATTTTGGCCCAGGAATAAATCTAAAAATTCCGCCACCATTATTATTGATAATAATAATTCTAAAATTAAACGGAATATAGGTATTCCACAACGCATTACTATCATAAAAGAAACTTAAATCTCCTGTAATAAAAACTGTTTGTTTTTTACTTGCAAAAGCAGCACCAATTGCAGTACTTGTGCTTCCGTCAATTCCGCTTGTTCCTCGATTACAAAACACACGAAATGAGTCTTTTATATCAAATAATTGCGCATATCTAACAACCGAACTATTTCCTAATTGCAATTGAGAATTCGCTGGAACACTTTCTAATACTTGTTCAAAAACCTTTAAATCAGAATGCGCGAGTTTACTTAAATATTGTTGATGTTTTTCTGCTCTTTTCTCTTTTTCTTGCAACCATTTTTGCTGATACGTTTCAACGGAGCCTGTACTGAGCGAAGCCGAAGTGCTCAACATGAAATCACTTTTATCATGCTGAACTTGTTTCAGCATCTCAAGAAATTTAGTTGGTTTTTCTTGAATAAACTCTGATAAACAATGAAATGTATTCATTGCTCTTTGCTCGTCTAGATGCCAATGATGTTTTGGTTGGTGCTTTCTTAAAAACTGTTTTATTTTTTTAGAAACGATCATTCCGCCAAACGTTAACAATACTTCTGGTTGTAATGCTTTAAATTCTTCTTCTGTAAAAGGAAAAATCAGTTTATCAATAGAGTTAATCGTTTTATCTGACGCTAAATTTGAAGTAGTTTCTTTTAAAATGATTACAGAAGAATCATTTTTAAACTTTTTTACCAAGTTTTGAAGTTGTTTATTTGGATATTCAACCCCAACTAATATCATTTTTTTTAAGGATGAGCTCCAGATTGAAGCTAATTTTTTAAAATCAAAAGATTGCTTCACTTCGTAAGCAATGACTTGGTCAAAATGAAAACTATTAAGTTTATCAACAGTTTCGTATAAAGGTTCATCAAAAGGAACATTGATATGAATGGGTCCTTTTTTTGTTATTGAAATTTGTAAAGCTTCTGTTATTAAATTGATATTAAACTCTGTCTTTGTCTCATCTTCTATTAAATTTGCAGAAAACAAAATATGATTTTGAAATACATTTTCTTGTCTAATTGTTTGTCCGTCGCTAATATCAATTAAGTGTTTTGGTCTATCCGTAGAAATAATAACTAACGGAATATTACTATAAAATGCTTCTGCAATTGCCGGATAATAATTTAACAAAGCTGAACCAGAAGTACACACAATTGCTACTGGATTTTGAGTTTGTTGCGCAATTCCCATTGCAAAAAAAGCAGCACAACGCTCATCAACAATACTCAATGTTTTTATTGTTGGATGATTTAAAAACCCAATTGTTAACGGAGCATTTCTAGAACCAGGAGAAATAACAACTGTATCAATGTTATATTGATGACAGCCTGAAATTACAATTTGTGCGAGTTCTTTTTTTGGATACATTTTTTAAAAAATGAGATTCCCGCTTTCGCGGGAATGACAATACTATTTAGACCAACTGCGTTGGTTAATTTCCTTTTTTATAATCTTCTAAAAACTTAGCCAAGCCAATATCTGTTAAAGGATGGTTTAATAACCCTTCAATAGCGCTTAATGGACCAGTAATTACATCAGACCCTAATTTAGCACAATCAATAATATGCATTGTATGACGCACTGAAGCCGCTAAAATTTGAGTTTCAAATCCGTAATTATCATAAATCTGACGAATTTCAGCGATTAAGTTTAATCCGTCTGTAGAAATATCATCTAAACGACCAATAAACGGAGAAACATACGTTGCTCCAGCTTTTGCAGCCAACAACGCTTGACCTGCGGAAAACACTAAAGTTACATTGGTTTTTATTCCTTTTGATGAAAAATATTTACATGCTTTTATACCCTCTTTAATCATTGGTAATTTTACCACGATTTGTGGATTTAAAGCAGCCAAAGCTTCTCCTTCTTTTACCATTCCAGCAAATTCTGTTGAAATAACTTCTGCAGAAACATCCCCTTCTACCAAATTACAAATTGCTTTGTAATGGTTGATAATATTTTCTTGCCCTGTAATTCCTTCTTTTGCCATTAAAGATGGATTTGTAGTTACTCCGTCTAAAATACCCAAAGATTGCGCTTCTTTAATTTGATCTAAATTCGCTGTGTCAATAAAAAATTTCATGTGTGTGGTTTTAGTTTTACAAAATTATACTTTATAATGATTCATTAATAATTTTTCGTACATTTTATCTGGTAAAATTCGTTTTAAAACGATTGAGAATTTTTCCATAATCCCACCAACTTTATAATGAATTTTAGGATTCTTATTTTCAATAATAGTAAAAACTACTTTTGCCATCACTTTTGGATTCATGCCACTATTAACATGCGAATCCATCAAGTTTAAATTTTCTTGATATTTTTCTTTATACGCAGAGTTTTCAAAAACTGGTGTATGATATCTACCTGCTGCAATATTTGTAGCAAAATCTCCTGTAGCAATATTTACAATCTGTACTCCAAATTGCTTTACTTCCATTCTAGTTGCTTCTGTAATGATTTCTAATGCTCCTTTTGTTGCAGAATACACTCCGCGAAAAGGCAATCCCATATAACCTGCAATTGAGGTTACATTAATTATTTTACCTGAATGTTGTTTTCGCATTTGTGGTAATACCGTTTTCATTACATCAATAGCTCCAAAAAAATTGGTATTAAAAACCTTTTTCATTTCTTCTGTTGGTGTATCCTCAATGGAACCTGTAATTCCCATTCCAGCATTATTTACCAAAACATCCAATCTTCCTTCACTTTCAATAATATCAGAAACTGCTTTTTGTATAGAATTTACATCAAAAACATCTAAAGCAATCATTTTATAAGGAAAAGAAAACTCTTCTTCTTTTTTTCTACTTGTTCCGTAAACAATCATTCCTTTTTCAGAAAGATAGTTTGCAATGGATTTTCCAATTCCTGAGGAAGCACAAGTAATAAGAACAACTTTTGGCATTTGTTATTGAAAGATTAAATCATTAAAAGTCCTTTCCTCTGGAAAGGATATAGGATAGGAGCAAATATCCGAAAACTAAATTTAGTAATCTAAAAATTGTAAAAGTAAATAAAGTTATTAAAAAGTTTTTTTGAAGTCCTTTCCTCTGGAAAGGATTTAGGATAGGAAGAAGTTGAGAGATACTGAAACAAGTTCAGTATAAAAAAATGGCAAGCTACCTACATCACACTGCTACAACCTAATACCCTTGCTGCGTTCCCGCCCTGGGGGGTTCAAAGGGAGCTAGTTGTGTAGGACTTGCCGCTGCAAATTTACAATCATTTTTAAAGTTTCGCAATGTTTTTTAAGCAATTTTGTAACAAATCTTATACTTTGGTTACTAATCTAATAGTAAATAGTAAATATTTCAAATTTGAAATATTTATCTTTGCCTAAAATGAATATCATATATTTGTATAACTACTAACTAAATATCAAAATACAATGGAAAATCAAGCATCTAGTAAAAACATTATTTTAAATTATGGTTTATACCTTGGTTTAGCTTCTGTACTAATTAATTTAGTTGTGTATGCAACTGGAGATTATTTAAAACCACATTGGTCTGTTAGTGTATTAAGCGGTCTCTTAATGATTGCTATGATTGTATTTGCTTTTAAAAAATTTAAAGAAATTAATGGCGGTTTTATGTCTTGGGGACAATCCGTTAAAATTGGGGTTGGTTTAACAGTTATTAGTGCTGTAATTGCGATTATATACCAACAACTATTTCAAAATTTTATTGAGCCTGAATTTATACAACAAATGATGGTAATACGGGAAAAAACTTGGATAGACCAAGGAATGTCTAGCGATGCAATTGAAACTGCTAAAGAAATGATGCAAAAGTTTCAAGGCCCATTAATTTCATCAGCAATTGGAATTGCTGCTGCTGCATTTATAGGTTTTGTTGTTTCTGCAATAACTGGAGCAATAATGAAACAATCTGCTGAAGAGCAATACTAATTTTTAAGAAAAATTTAAACGATTTAAAGGTAAAATATCTTCGGATGTTTTACCTTTACGTTTTTACACAACCTTATAATTTTGAAACGAATGGATATATCGGTAGTTATACCTTTATTAAACGAAGAAGAATCTTTACAAGAGTTATATCGTTGGATTGCAAAAGTTATGCAATCCAATTCTTATGAATACGAAGTGCTTTTTATTGATGATGGTAGCACAGATACTTCTTGGAATGTAATCGAAAAATTATCTTCAGAACATACCCAAGTAAAAGGAATTCGTTTTCAAAGAAACTATGGTAAATCTCAAGCATTAGACGCAGGTTTTGAAATAGCAAAAGGAGATGTTGTTATTACTATGGATGCTGATTTACAAGACAATCCAGATGAAATCCCTGAATTATACGATTTAATTATTAATGAAAATTACGATTTAATTTCTGGCTGGAAAAAGAAACGATATGATAATATTATTACTAAAAATATTCCGTCAAAACTATTTAATTTAGCTGCCAGAAAAACTTCTGGTTTAAAATTGCATGATTTTAATTGCGGTTTAAAAGCCTATAAAAACAGTGTAGTTAAAAGCGTAAAAGTTAGCGGAGAAATGCATCGATATATTCCTGTATTAGCAAAAAACGAAGGTTTTACTAAGATTGGAGAAAAAATAGTACAACACCAAGCAAGAAAATACGGGGTAACAAAATTTGGTATGAGTAGATTTATAAACGGGTTTCTAGATTTAATTACTATTTCTTTTTTATCAAAATTTGGTAAAAGACCAATGCACTTTTTTGGTCTCTGGGGAAGCATGGTTTTTGCAGTAGGTTTTTTAGCTGCTGGATATATTGGACTTATAAAATTGTATAAATTATATGCAGGATTAAAAACCATTTTAATTACAGATAATCCTTGGCTGTATATTTCTTTAACAGCAATGATTATTGGTACACAATTATTTTTAGCTGGTTTCCTTGGAGAGCTTTTAATTAAAACAAAAAGCACCGAAAAGCATTATACAATAAAAGAAACCTTAAATATCTAAATCCGTATCTTTGCGGACAAGAAATTTTTTACATGAAAGAGATTTTAGAACATGCAAAACTTTGGCTTTCTGACACGTTTGATGCAGAAACAAGAAATGAAATTCAGCAATTAATCGATTCTAATCCTGATGATTTAGTAGATCGTTTTTATAAAAACATGGAATTCGGAACTGGCGGAATGCGAGGAATTATGGGTGCAGGAACTAACCGAATTAACAAATATACTTTAGGGAAAGCAACCCAAGGTCTAAGTAATTATTTACAAGAACAGTATCCTAACAAACAATTAAAAGTTGCTATTGCTTTTGATTGCAGACACAACAGTAAGGAGTTTTCTAAATTGGTTGCAGATGTATTATCAGCAAATAACATTCAAGTATATTTATTTGAAAATTTACGTCCAACTCCAGAATTATCTTTTGCTGTAAATTACTTAAATTGTGATGCAGGAATTGTATTAACAGCCTCTCATAATCCACCAGAATATAACGGTTACAAAGTATATTGGAATGATGGCGGACAGATTGTTCCTCCTCACGATTCAAAAATCATTGATAAAGTAAACAGTTTACAGTTTTCTGAAATCAACTTTAATGCAAATGAAAATTTAATTACCACCGTTGGAGCAGAAATTGATGAAGCTTTTTGGAAAGCATCAATCGAAAATGGAACATTTGATGTTCAAGGAAGAGAAGATTTAAAAATTGTTTTCACTTCGTTACACGGAACCTCAATAACGTTAATTCCTGAAGTTTTAAAACGTGCCGGCTATACAAATATTCATGTTGAAAGAACAAGCAGAGCCAAACGGAGATTTTCCAACTGTAAAATCACCAAACCCAGAAGAACCAGAAGCATTACAAATGGCTGTTGATTTAGCCAATAAAGTAAATGCAGATATTGTTATTGGAACAGATCCAGATTCTGACAGGTTAGGAATTGCAGTAAGAGATTTAGAAGGAAACATGAAATTGTTAAACGGAAATCAAACGATGAGTATGATGACCGATTTTCTAATCAAACAATGGAAAATAAACGGCAAATTAAATGGAAAACAATTTGTAGGTTCTACCATTGTATCAACAAACTTAGTCAACGAAATTGCTGCGAGTTACGGAGTTGAAACCAAAGTTGGTTTAACCGGATTTAAATGGATTGCTAAAATGATTGTAGATTTCCCGAATCAAGAATTTATTGGTGGCGGAGAAGAAAGTTTTGGTTATATGGTTGGCGATTTTGTAAGAGATAAAGATGCAGTAACCGCTACGCTACTTGCTTGTGAAATTGCAGCAAATGCAAAAACAAACGGAAGTACTTTTTATAACGACTTATTAGAATTATACACCAAAAATCATTTTTACAAAGAGCATTTAATTTCGATTGTAAAAAAAGGAATGGATGGCGCAGAACAAATCAAACAAATGATGATTGACTTACGCAATAATCCATTTACAGAAATGGATGGTTCTAAGGTTGAATTCTTATTTGATTATCAATCGTCAATTCAAAAAAACTTAATTACTGGCAAAGAAACTGTAATTGATATTCCAACATCTAACGTATTAATATATCAAACAGAAGACGGAACAAAAGTTGCTGCAAGACCAAGCGGAACAGAACCAAAAATAAAGTTCTATTTTAGCGTAAAATCTAAATTAGATGCTGTTGAAAATGCTGTTAAAGTAGAAAATGAATTGGATGCTAAGATTCAGCGAATTATAAAAGAATTAAATCTATAATGAATTACTTTAAAAAAATATTACGATTTGCAAGACCATACAAAAAATATGCGATTTTAAATGCTATCAGTAATGTTTTTTATGCACTTTTTAGCACGTTGAGTTTTGTTGCTTTTATTCCGATGTTAAATATTCTATTTAAACAAACTGGAGAAGAAATAACTGTAAAACCTATTTATGATAATGCTACCGGAATTAGTGGTTATAAAGAGCATTTAGAGCAATCTTTAAATTTCTTTTTAAATCATCAAATAGAACTAAATGGAGAAATAGCTGCATTGGGTTATATCTGTGGCGCAATGATTTTACTTTTCCTTTTAAAGAATATTGCTAATTATGCTGCCTTGTTTTTTATTACTTTTTTAAGAAACGGAATTATAAAGGATATTAGAAATGCGCTGTATAACAAACTTGTAACGCTACCTATTTCTTATTTTACAGAAAAACGAAAAGGCGATGTAATTGCACGTATGACTTCTGATGTTCAAGAAGTAGAATGGTCTTTTTTAATGGTATTAGAATTGATAATTAGAGATCCGTTAACCATAATTTTCACGTTGATTGCAATGATTTCTATCAGTGCAAAATTAACGTTATTCATTTTTATTTTTTTACCATTAGCTGGTTTGATTATTGGTTTTATAGGAAAAAGATTAAAAGCAGATTCTGATGTTGCTCAAAAAGAAAATGGTTTTTTCTTGTCTTTAATTGAAGAAACCTTAACTGGTCTTCGAGTAATTAAAGGCTTTACAGCTGAAAAACAATTCACAGGGAAATTTCAAAATTCTACCAATAAGTTATTCAGAACTATGAATAGTTTAATGAATAAAAAGAATTTGGCTTCTCCAACAAGCGAATTTCTTGGCGTAAGTGTAATCGTTATTATTTTATGGTACGGAGGTAAAATGGTTTTGATTGACGAAACTATTTCTGGTGGTGCTTTTATTGGTTTTATGGCACTTGCATATAATATTTTAACTCCAGCTAAATCAATTTCAAATGCTATTTATGGGATTAGAAAAGGTGATGCTTCTGCACAACGAGTTTTAGAAATTTTAGAAACAGAAAATACTATTTCAGACATAGAAAGCACACAAATAAAAACCACATTTGATAGCGAAATTGTATTTGATAATATTTCATTTAAATATAAAGATGAATACGTTTTAAAAGATTTTTCGTTAACAATTCCTAAAGGCAAAACGGTTGCTTTGGTTGGGCAATCGGGAAGTGGAAAATCTACCTTAGCAAATTTAATTACTCGTTTTTATGATGTAAATTCTGGAGCTATTTATATTGATGGAGTAAATATCAAAGACATTACAAAAGATTCTTTAAGAAAGTTGATGGGAATTGTAACACAAGATTCTATTTTATTTAATGATTCTGTGGCAAATAACATTGCTTTAGGATCAGAAGAAGCTACTGAAAACAAAATTATTGAAGCTGCAAAAATTGCCAACGCACACGAGTTTATCAAAGACTTACCAAACAAATATAATTCTAATATTGGTGATAGCGGAAACATGCTTTCTGGTGAACAAAAACAACGATTAAGTATTGCAAGAGCCGTTCTAAAAAACCCGCCAATAATGGTGTTAGACGAGGCAACTTCTGCGTTAGATACAGAATCTGAACAACTAGTGCAACAGGCACTAGAAAAAATGATGAAAAACAGAACTTCTTTAGTAATTGCACACCGTTTATCAACAATCCAAAAAGCAGATAGTATAGTTGTCTTAAGAAAGGGAGTTATAATTGAACAAGGAAAACACGACGATTTAATGGATGCTAAAGGTGATTACTTTAAATTAGTAACCATGCAAAATTTAAGTTGATGAAGAACTTTTCTTTCTATGTTACTAATATTTTTAAATCTTTTGTTCCTAACTATTTTTATCAAAAAAAATTAATTTTTTGGCTTTCTAATGCAGAAAATTACCCCTCAGAAGAAGTTAATGAAAGACTGAATTACTACATTACAAGAAACAAAGGAGAATTAAGTAAAGATGCTATTCTTTTAAAGGATTTTAAACGTCCAAAAAAAGGAACAATGTATTATTTTGACTTGGTTCAATACACACGGTATTTTAGTAACAAATTAAAAATTAAATTCAAGTTTGGAGATATTCAAGACAACCAAGATACATTAACCATTGTAAAAAGCAGACCAATTGACCACACAGGAAACTCGGTTTTAATGAAGCTAGATGTGTTAAGGCATTATTATTTTGTCAACGATAAAATTTCCTATTCAGAAAAGAAAAATGAAATAGTTTGGCGTGGTTTTATTCATAAAGAAAACCGAAGAAGTCTCGTAGATAAATTCTACAATCATCCAAAATGTAATATTGGTAATATAAGATTACATAACGAGAATCCAGATTGGGAAAAACCTTTTATTTCTATTGAAGAACAATTACAATATAAATTTATTTTATCTATTGAAGGAAATGATGTAGCAACAAATTTAAAATGGATTATGCATTCAAATTCTTTATGTTTTATGCCAACTCCAAAATTTGAAACATGGTTTATGGAAGGGAAACTGACACCAAATGTACATTACGTACATTTAAAAGATGACTACTCAGATATGTTAGAAAAAATGGAGTATTATGCTACACATGAAGAAGAAGCTTTAGATATTATTAAAAATGCTCAAAACTGGGTTGAGATGTTTAGAGATGAGAAATTAGAAAAAACACTTTCGTTAAAAATATTGGAACAGTATTTTAAAGCGACTAATCAGCAACTTTAACCATTCCTAAATCTTTTCCTTTCTCTAACATAAACTGATATGAAGCTTCGTATTCATTCGGAATTACACCTTCTAAAATAGCTTCCTTTATCGCTTCTTTTAATTGACCAATTTCTCTACAAGGTTCTAAATTAAATGTTTCCATAATGATTTCACCAGAAATTGGAGGCTGAAAATTACGTACTTGATCACGCTCTTCAACTTCTTTTATTTTATTTCTAACCAATTCGAAATTCTTGTGATACCTTTTAAATTTATTTGAATTTTTAGTAGTAATATCTGCTTCACATAACGTCATTAACGAATCAATATCATCACCAGCATCAAAAATTAATCTTCTTACAGCAGAATCTGTAACTTCACTTGCCAACACAATTGGTCTTGAACTCAACAATACCATTTTCTGAACAAATTTCATTTTGTTATTTAATGGCATTTTTAAACGTTTAAACAATTTAAAAACCATTCTAGAGCCCACAAATTCGTGTGCATGAAATGTCCAACCTATTTTTTTATGAAACTTTTTTGTTGGTGCTTTTCCTATATCGTGTAACAAAGCTGACCAACGCAACCAAACATCATTTGTGTTTTCAGAAATATTATCTACAACTTCAAAGGTGTGATAAAAATTATCTTTATGCTTCTGCCCTTCAACCTCTTCTACTCCTTTTAAAGCAATTAATTCTGGTAAAATAAGTGGTAATAACTGAGTAGATTCTAATAATAAAAATCCAACTGATGGTTTTGCAGAAAGCATTATTTTGTTCAACTCATCTACAATTCGCTCTTTGGTAATAATTTTTAATCGTTCTGCATTTTTAGAAATCGCTTCTAAAGATTTAGACTCAATTGTAAAATGTAATTGACTTGCAAATCTAATTGCACGCATCATGCGTAAAGGATCATCAGAATAGGTAATATTTGGTTCTAACGGAGTTCTTATAATTTTAGCTTTTAAATCTTCCACTCCATTAAACGGATCTAACAACAAACCGAAATCCTCTTTATTTAAACTTAACGCCAAGGCGTTTATCGTAAAATCCCTTCTGTTTTGATCGTCTTGTAAGGTTCCTTCTTCAACTTCAGGGTTTCTACTTTCTTCTGAATACGATTCTTTTCTAGCGCCAACAAACTCAATTTCAATGTCTTTATAACGCAACATTGCTGTTCCGTAGGTTTTAAAAACTTGCACTTTTGGTTTTGTTGGTAATAATTGAGCCACTTTCTCAGCCAATTCTATTCCGCTTCCTATAGCAACAACATCAACATCTTTTGCATTTCCTCTTTCCAATAAATAATCACGTACAAAACCACCAATCACATAGCTTTTTATTCCTAATAATTCTGAAGCTTTAGAAATATAGCTAAAAATGGAAGCAGAAATTGCGTCTTTATAAATTTGCTCTTGCATGTACTTTTACTCTTTTTTAATATAGAATTTATTTATTTCTTTTAAAGCAGTTTTTAGCAAATCATAGTTCAACTCTGCATCTTTGATTGGATTCAATTGCAAATCGGTAATATCATATAAACCAGTTGCAAACACTTTTGTAATTCGGTCTTTCTCTATAATTGCATAATTATTATTATAGCCACTCACAAACCAATCTCTAGGTTCTAAGTTAAATAAATTTTGACCAAAACTATACGAATCCATTGGCGATTTTACACCCAAATAAGTACTCATTAACGTTGGTGCTAAATCGTAGTGCAATGAAAGTTCGTTGTGTTTTTTTGGTGCTTTAGAAGCATCAAACAACAACATTGGCACTTTTATTTGATATTTTGAATAATTTCCTCCGTGTTGCCAATATCCTTTTTTATTGTCGTTAAATTCTTGTCCATGATCTCCAGTAATTATGATTATTGTTGATTCTAGTAAATTTTCACTTTCTAGTTTATTTAAAATTCTCCCTATTTGACTATCAATAAAATGAACTGCATTTTTATATCGATTAAAAAACAAGGTTGGGTCATAATCATCATCTAATTCAAAATAATTTACAACTTCTAATGACGGTTTAAAAGGCAAATTATAATCTTCAGGGTATTCATATGCATGCGCTGCATCATAAAATAAGTAGCTAAAGAATGGATTTTTATTTGACGTTTTTATTGAATTCAAAAATTCATCCGTAATTTCAATATCCCTTCCAATTACTGTTTCTGATTTAGACGATAATCTTAAATTTGGAATTGAAGCAAATGCGTTTTTATCAAAAGGAGGGTTCTGAATCGTTGCGCTTCCTAAAATATCAAAAGAATAGTCTTGTTTTTGCATTTCATCTATAAGAACAGGAGTCTTTTCTATTTGTGTAAATTGCTCCCAGTACAATCCAGAAATGCCATAAAACATAGAAAAAACACCTCCATCAGTTCCATTTGAGCCGCTATAATGATTTGTAAAATATTGTGCTTTTTTAGATAATTTATAAATATTTGGTGTAACGATACTATCCATACAATCAAATCTCCATGAGTCTATATTTAAAAGCAGTATGTTTTTTTGATTCTTAGGTTTCTCAGAAATGATTTCTGTTAAAGGATATTTTATAGCATTTGTATAACTGATTTTATATAAATCTCTATTTTTTCTAGCTTTTTCAATATCAACAAAACCATTATCTGTTAAAAATCTTTTTGCTGTTAGTGGATGAAACAAAGGATATACATGAGTAATTTGAGTAATTGGTCTGTAATAACTTGCATCTGCCCAAGCATACACAAAATGTGTAAACAAAAGAGTAACTATAAACGTATATGAAAGTAGCTTTACCCTTAGGTTCCAGTTTTTTGCAACAATTTTTTTGGCTACATATAAAATAAAAACCTGTAAAAGCGCAAGTCCAATAATTTTTAAAACCGCTAAAAAAATTGTCGTACTAGAAACCGGAAATACATCAATCGGGTTTTTACCTATAGCTAGTTTAAAAATAAAAGGAGATAAATGAACTCTGAACTGACTAAAAACGATACTAACAAGTGCTAATGTCAACAGGGATAATAATGACAAAACGATAAAAAATATTTTTGAAATTTTTTCACTTTTAGTTAAAAAATAAATAAAATAACTAATAAAAAGTGTTGGCAGAAACAGTAAAATAAAATGACTTATTGTAGAGAAAACACTATATAAATTTGCTAAGAAATAATCTGAACTTTCTATATATTTCACATACGTTTTAGCAATATAAAATACAATGACCAAGTTTAATAAAAAACCTATAAATAATTCTTTTTTAAAAATTTTCTTCATCCTTATTGTGTATCTGCTATTCTCTAAGAATTACAATAGCACCATCTACATCAATCTTTAAAATTCTTGATGGTGATTTTGAAAATTCTTCAAGCTGTAAATTTACTATATAATCAACGCTATTCAAAATAGTAGCACTAATTTCTGAAAATGATTTTGGTGTTGGTTCTCCACTATTATTTGCTGATGTAGAAACAATTGGTTTCCCAAATTCTTTAATGAATGCTTTGCAAAAATCGTTTTGTACTATTCTAATCGCAATAGTATTGTCAGCCGCAATACAATTCTTAGCCAATCCTTTTGGGTTGTTATAAATAATCGTTGTTGGTTTTGTTGCTGCTTCAATTTCTTCTATCGCTCTTTTGGGAATATTTTCTACATACTTAGAAAGCATTTTTAAAGAATCAACTAGAATTATTAAACTCTTACTTTCTGAGCGTTGTTTAATTCTAAAAACTTCTGAAACTGCTTTAGAATTTGTCGCGTCGCAACCAATTCCCCAAACTGTATCTGTTGGGTATAAAAGTGTTTTCCCTTCTTTTAAAGCTTTTACTAAACGTTCAATTTCTTCCGTGTTCAAAACTGATAGAATTTATTCGTTTTTCTTTGCTACAGTTGCATGTTGCATAAAAAACATATCAAGCTGAGACCCTAATAAAACAATGTTAAATAACACTGCAAAAGGAAAATATAAAAATGATTTTGTGGTATTAATTCCTTCTATACTCTGGATGTTATAACCACAATCTTTATACATTCTTTTGATACTTCTTTTCGTAAAAAAACGATAATGAGTTCTGTCTAAAATTAAGTCATCTGTATATTTCCAATCTCTTTTAAAAATCATTTTAAAAAGATTTTTAAAATATCTAACATTTGGAATTGAAGTTACCAAAACACCTTCTTTTTTTAGTTTCGCTTTTAGATTTACAATATCATCCCAAGGTTCTAACAAATGCTCAATAACATCATTCATTACAATGACATCAAAATAATTATCTGGCAAATCTTTTAGAGTTTCATCTAACGTCCCAAATAGTACTTTTGTTAGTTTTTGTTTAGCTTCTTTTGCTGATTCTTCAAATGGTTCTACTCCCCAAGTTTCTACTCCTTCTTTTACCAATTGAGCAGGAAAATTACCTGATCCACAACCAATTTCTAAAATAGTTTTTGCAGATTCCGGTATAAAAACTAACATTTCTGATCTTACCTTTTTATAATATTCTGTGTCTTTAATATCCATAATGTTTTATTTTATTGCTCAATTTTAAAAGGCAAATTCGTAGATCTTTTACTTAACAAAGTTCCTTTTTTAAGTGAATGAGCATAATACTTCATCAATTCAAAAAACAAATATAGATTTAATTTTAGTTTCGGAATAAAAAAGAAACAAATTCAGATGACTGCTAAAAGAAATTTAGAAACCAAACTCATAAAAATAAGGATGCGCAATAGTAAAAACCGTGTCAATCCTTTAAAATGATTACGAATGTAAACGTGTTTAGAAATTAACACTTCTGACTTAGTAATTTTCGATGTATTTATATTTATTCTCGATGCTCCACCATGATTGTGAATGATATTTACATTTTTAAGCAGTACAACTTCTCCTTTAGTATCTCTTACTTTTTTACTTAAATCTACATCTTCAAAATACATCCAATAATCTTCGTTCCAGCCATTTATCTTTTGAAACCATTTTCTAGAAATAAAAACTACAGAACCAGAAACCCAATCAGGAAAGACCTTTTTATCATCTTGTTTTGTTTTTTTTGCTATTAATTTATAGATAGCTCTAGTGATTCCGAATAAAGTTAATGGTCCAGGGAAAACTCTGTTTACATCTTCAAAAGAACCATTATTATTTAGTTGATTACAAGAAACAATTCCGTAGTTTTTATTAGCATTTAAAGATGCTAACATTTTATGAATTGCGCTTTCATCTGCAATCGTATCCGGATTTAAAAACAACATATTTTTTCCGACAGAATGTATTGCTCCTAAATTACATCCATTTGCAAAACCATTGTTTCCTGAGTTTTCAATAAATCTAAAATTCGAGTATTTTTCTGAAAATTCTTTTAATTTTCCATCATTAGAATTATTATCAATAATAACGACCTCAAAAGTGAAGTTTTCTTGAGTTATATCAGTTAACGAATCCAAGCAGTTTTTTAACTGTTTCCAACTTTTATAATTTACAATAATGATAGAAACATCTTTTTCTATACTATTTACATCAAAGTTTTCAATTGGATTTTTTACTGTTTTAGTCGTTCTATATTTTAAGTTTAACACTTCAACATATCTTATCCAAACTCCAAATGCATGAACCCAAGAAATTACAAATCCTTTAGTTCCATCAAGAAATCCAAACTGGATGATAAACTGAATAAAAAACCGAAAAAAAGGTTTTAAAAATAGATGATATGGCGTAACAATCTGCCCTTTTTCTAAAAGCTCTTGTGCTTGTAATTTTGCGTAATTTTTAAGCTTATTTTTATATTGGCTGTAGTTTTTATACGAATAATGATTTATTCTTTCTTTTAAGAAACCAATATTGCCTTTGGTATAAATTTTTTCGTGAACTTTTCCAACATATTTACACGAATCTTTTCTAAATAATCGAATAACCTTATCTCTTTTCCAACCACTAAAATTTAATTTTTTTCTTTTAAAGAAAAACCTTCTATACACGTGAAATGCAGTAAAATCAGAATTTGAATTTGCAGTTTGTAGTATTTCTCCTTTTAATTTTTCTGGAATTATTTCATCTGCATCTAATAGAAAAACCCAATCATTAGAAGCTTTGCTAATCGCAAAATTCTTTTGATTTGAGAAATCATCAAATGTTCTTTGAAGTAAAATAGCTCTAGATTCTTTTATAATGTCAACAGTTTTATCTGTACTAAAAGAATCGATTACAATAATTTCATCAGCAAAATCAACCGAATCTAATGCTCTTTGGATATTAGATTCTTCATTAAAAGTTGGAATAATTGCTGTAATTTTTGTCATAAAACTAAAAGGCTACATCATATTCGCGCAAGGCATCATTTAATGATGTTTTTTTATCTGTACTCTCTTTTCGTTTCCCAATAATTAATGCACACGGAACACTATATTCACCTGCTGCAAATTTCTTTATATAACTTCCAGGAATTACCACAGAACGAGCGGGAACAATTCCTTTCATTTCTATTGGTTCATTTCCTGTAACATCTATAATTTTTGTGGATGCAGTTAATACAACATTTGCTCCTAAAACAGCTTCAGTTTCTATTTTAACTCCCTCTACAACAATACAACGAGAACCTATAAAAGCGCCATCTTCAATAATCACTGGTGCAGCTTGCAACGGCTCTAAAACCCCACCAATTCCAACGCCACCAGATAAATGTACATTTTTTCCAATTTGTGCGCAACTACCAACTGTTGCCCAAGTATCTACCATGGTACCTTCATCAACATAGGCACCAATATTTACATAACTTGGCATTAAAATAGTTCCTGAAGAAATATATGCTCCATAACGAGCAACTGCATTTGGTACAACTCTAATTCCTTTTTCTGCGTAATTTCTTTTCAGTGGAATTTTATCGTGATATTCAAAAATACCAGCTTCTAAGGTTTCCATTTTCTGAATTGGAAAATACAAAACAACGCCTTTTTTCACCCATTCATTTACTTGCCAACCATTTGGTGTTGGTTCAGCAACTCTTAACATTCCAACATCTAATAAATCTATTACTTTTCGTATTGCAAGAATTGTTTTTTCTTCTTTTAATAATGCTCTATTATTCCAAGCATTTTCTATTATTTCTCTTACGTTTTCCATTCTATAAAGTATCTTTCTGCAAATATAAATTTATCTGTAAAAATCTAAGCGAAGATACATTTTTTAAACAGATATTTCTTGCTTGTTTAAATTCCGTATTTTTGCCAAAAAGGAATTTAATGAGTAGAGTTTTAGCAATTGATTATGGCAAAGTAAGAACAGGGATTGCAGTTACAGACGAACTGCAAATTATTGCTTCTGGGTTAACAACCGTTGCTACTTCTGATTTGATTCCGTTTTTAACAGCATATACCCAAAAAGAAAATGTAACCTTATTTTTAGTTGGATTACCCAAGCAAATGGATAATTCTGAAAGTGAGAGCGAAGTCTTAATTGCTCCTTTTTTAGAAAAACTGAAGAAACAATTTCCACTAATACCAGTACAAAGAGTAGATGAACGTTTTACTTCTAAAATGGCTTTTCAAACAATGTTAGATGGTGGAATGAAGAAAAAACAACGTCAAAATAAAGAATTGATAGACGAAATAAGCGCCACAATTATTTTACAATCTTATTTATATAACAAATAAGTTTTTCAACGTATTCATTCTTCGTATTTTTGCAACCAAATTTTACAATAAATGATATTACCAATAGTAGCTTACGGTGATCCTGTTTTAAGAAAAGTAGGAAAAGAAATTAATAAAGAGTATCTAAATTTAGATACTTTAATTGCCAACATGAAAGAAACCATGTATAATGCTAATGGAGTTGGATTGGCTGCACCACAAGTTGGTAAAGCAATCAGATTATTTATGGTAGATACTTCTCCTTTTGCTGAAGATGAAGACTTAGAAGAAGAAGAAAGAGCAATTTTAACAGATTTTAAACACGTATTTATCAACCCGAAAATTATTGAGCAAAATGGTGATGAATGGTCATTTAACGAAGGTTGTTTAAGCATACCAGATATTAGAGAAGATGTGTTTAGACAAGGAGAAATAACCATTGAATATCTTGATGAAAATTTCGAAAAACAGACCAGAACTTTAAATGGTTTGGCTGCAAGAGTTTTTCAACACGAATACGATCATATAGAAGGAATTTTATTTACCGATAAATTATCTTCACTAAAGAAAAGATTGCTTAAAAAGAAATTAGAAAACATCTCAAAAGGAAAAATACATACAGATTACAGAATGCGTTTTCCAAATTTAAAAAAGAAATAAGTCGAACATCGACACCTAAAAAAACATCAATGGACTTTAATAAAATTATTGCCGTTACAGGTAAACCAGGTTTGTATAATGTAGTTTCACAAACTAAAACAGGAATTGTTGTAGAGTCTTTATCAGACAAAAAACGTTTTCCGATTCTATCTACTCAAAATGTGAGTTTACTAGAAAATATTGCCATTTTTACGTATGAAGAAGAAGTGCCTTTATTAACAGTTTTTAAATCAATCTTTGAAAAAGAAGAAGGAAAAGAAACCATTAATCACAAAGAAAGTGGTGTAAAACTAACATCCTTTTTTGCTGAAATACTTCCAGATTTTGATCAAGAACGTGTGTACACATCAAACATTAAAAAAATTGTGCAATGGTATAATATGTTAATTGCAGCTGACTTTGATTTTTCTACCGCAAAATTATCAGCCGAAGCAACTGAAAAAGCATAAATGAATTCTAGAGCTCAGCAATTAGAAGCGTTTAGTAGATTGTTAGATATCATGGACGAACTTCGAGAGAAATGTCCATGAGATCAAAAACAAACTTTAGAATCGTTACGACATTTAACGATTGAAGAAACCTACGAATTGGCTGATGCAATTTTAGACAACGACTTAGAAGAGATAAAAAAAGAATTGGGCGATGTATTATTACACATCGTATTTTATGCAAAAATTGGAAGTGAGAAAAAAGCTTTTGATATTGCTGATGTTGCCAATACAATTTCTGATAAATTAGTTCATCGTCATCCTCATATTTACGGAGATGTTATCGTAAAAAATGAAGAAGACGTACAACGAAATTGGGAACAACTAAAACTAAAAGAGGGTAAAAACTCGGTTTTAGAAGGTGTTCCAAAAAGTTTACCAGCGCTTGTAAAAGCAAACCGAATTCAAGATAAAGTTGCTGGTGTTGGTTTTGATTGGGAAGAACCTCAACAAGTTTGGGAGAAGGTACAAGAAGAATTATCTGAATTAAACGAAGAAGTAAAAAAAGGAAATAAAGAAAACATTGAATCTGAATTTGGTGATGTCTTATTTTCTATGATTAATTATGCTCGTTTTATTGATGTAAATCCAGAAAATGCACTAGAAAAAACCAATAAGAAATTTATCAACCGTTTTCAGTTTTTAGAAAAAGCCGCGAAAAAAGAAGGCAAAGTACTTTCTGACATGTCTCTTACTGAAATGGATGTGCATTGGAAAAAGGCGAAAGAGTTTTTTAAGTAAGTGCAATCGTCATTGCGAATGTAATGAAGCAATCTCTTTAAAAGATTACTTCGTCACAAACTTCGTTTGGGTATTTTCAATTAAAATATATTTTAATTTCAATAATCCTCGTAATGACGTTTCTTTAAATAACACCTTTCTGTCATTCCCGAGAAATCGGGAATCCAATTACTTTTAGTAAAAAAATGGATTCCGCATCAAGTGCGGAATGACATTTCATTTTGTATATTTACTTCTATGAATATACTTATTATTACTGGTGGAAGTAACGGAATTGGAAAAGCCATTGCTCAAAAATACACCTCAGAGAGTTTTACCGTTTTTTCAATTTCTAGAAGCAAAACATCAAACCTAAATTACCAACAAATTACTGCCGATTTAAGCAATTCTTCTGAAGCAGTAAAAGCTATAAATTCGATATTCTCTGAAATAAACACAAAAATAATTTCTTCAATTACCTTATTGAACAATGCTGGAGGTTTAGGAGAAGTAAACACTGTCGGGAATTTAGATTCAGAAAAAATTCAGCAAACCATTCAGTTAAATACTACTACCCCGTTAGTGTTGGCAAATGAGTTTATCAAGTTGACAAAAACATTGAATTGTAAAAAACAAATCATTAATATTTCTTCAGGTGCAGCAACGAATCCGTATTCTGGTTGGTCTATATATTGTACTTCTAAAGCAGCATTAGACATGACAACGAGAGCAATTGCAACCGAACAAATCGAGTTAAAAAATGGCGTAAAATGTGTTGCAATTTATCCTGGCGTTGTAGACACCAATATGCAAACTGCAATCAGAAAAACTTCTGAGTCTGAATTTAAAAACGTACAGCGTTTTATCTAATTAAAAGAAAATAACGAATTGTATTCTCCAGAATTTGTTGCAGATAAAATATATCAACTAGATATTTCAAATGCATTACAAAATGGAGATATTATTGATGTCAGGAAATTTTAGTTTCCTTTTAAATGTATTTTTACGTAACTTCGTTAGCGTCTGATATAAAAACACTGGACTTAACTTGAGCCAGTATTAAAACTTCGATATCATTAAAGTTACGCACAAGCAAAAAGTGATTAATTTAAATTTAATCATACAACATAGATGAGCATTTTTAATCGTGAAAGTTGGAAGCAATCTTCCTACACAGTAAAAGAAAAAATTCATACCGAAATATTTGAAAATTCAGTACATAACAAAGAACTGAACATGATTTTAGTAGAAAAGAGAGAGGATTATATATCAAATGTTAAAATACATTAAAACTCATTTTACACCGAACGAAAATGAAATAACAAAAAAAGCCACTCATTTATGCTGAATTTATTTCAGTAATAGAGTGGCTTTTTGTTTACACTAATTTCTTAGCATTTTTTACTTTTTGTTTTGTGAGCGCGAGTTCTATTACTTCGCTCATCTCAGAAACATAATGAAACGTTAATCCTTTTAAATATGATTCTTTAATTTCTAAAATGTCTTTTTCGTTTTCATCACAC
>Ga0105054_10003667_pt1 | contig 23603 bp, 12 predicted proteins | sample BON02_FD_78091 | JGI IMG/M metagenome (GOLD analysis project Ga0105054, IMG submission 78091) | Freshwater microbial communities from Lake Bonney liftoff mats and glacier meltwater in Antarctica - BON-02 (megahit assembly) | ecosystem: Environmental > Aquatic > Freshwater > Ice > Glacier...
ACGTTTCTAATGCAAAGCATTAGAAACTATCTAACCCATAGGGTTTTAGCAAAGTTCATATAATTTGTTCATTATAAGAATATTACATGTTCTTGTTTTTTCTAATGCATAATTCGGGTTAAATGAGGTCAATTTATGTTCCTCTTCAGACAGTATTTGGGTAGCAAAAGGTATCTATACGCCTACACAAGATAATGAAAGAGATAGTTCGTTTGTTTTATTATCAGATACTAAAATCTATGGAGGGTTTTTGGGAGATGAAAGTGCAAACTATAATTTAAACTTGCGTGATTTTAGCCAAAACGAAACTATTTTAAATGGGGATATTGGAACATTGGGAGATAGCTTAGATAATTCTTTAACAATAATAGACCTTAAAAGTATGAGTCAAACGAGCCTTATTGATGGTTTTACTATTTCTGGTGCTCAGGCAGATTCATCAGGACTTGGCGTAAAAGGTTTGTATGGTGGAGGAATTTTGTCTTACGCTAAAACTGGAAACATAAACCTTTCAGTAAGAAATTGTTTGTTTAAAAATAACTATTGCGGAAGTAGCGGAGGTGGAATATATAATTTTGGTTCTACAGCCACGGCATCTTTGTCTGTAGAAAACTGTAAGTTTTTCGCTAATACTACATCTTTTAGCGGTGCAGCTATTGAAGGTGAAAGTGGTAGCTCTGGTAATTCCATTGTTAATGTAAAAAATACGGAATTTAGAGCATCTAAAAATGGTAATATTCGTAACCTTGGTAATGCTAACTCTGCATTGTTTACTTGTGAAGGATGTCTTTTTTCTGGCAATATCATTGCATCTAGTAGAGCCAGCCTTATAAATTATAATGCAGGAGGAAACACCGTATCAAATTTGATAAATTGTACTTTCTCTGGTAATAAAGCTTTCTTAGGTGCAGGAGTATTCAACAGAGGAGGGCTTGTAAATAGAACAAATACACTGTTTTGGAATAATGATGACTCTTCAAACCCGGATGGTATTGAACTTTCCAATGGAGGAACATTTAGCATTAAAAATTCAATGATAGAAGGTTCATCTGATAATACTTCTGGAAATATTCCTTGCACCGATCCATTGTTTGTGACCAATTTAGATCCGCTTACTGCTCCTGCCCTAGGTGGAAATTTTAGTTTACAAAACTGTTCGCCAATAATGGATAAAGGACTAAACGATTCTGTGAAAGTAGCCTTCAAAAAGGATTTATTAGGGTTTACTCGGATTTTCAATGGTTCAGGACAAGCCTCTGCCATTGTAGATTTAGGTGCTTATGAATATCAAAGTGTAATCTATCCCGTAAGTCTTAATTTGGTAGATGATATCAACACCGATACGAATTCAATTGTGACAGAAGACATCACAGCCAATAATACAGTCATTAACCCCGCTAGAGTACTCTATCAAGCAGGAGAATCCATTCTTTTAGACCAAGGTTTTGAAGTAGAAAACGGGAGCGTTTTTAGAGCTGAGATTGGTCTCTTTACTTGTCCATAAGTATATCATGAATCCAATTTCCAAAACAGCTTTCCTTTCAGAATTGACTTTCAAAACCGCCAGAAGCGGAGGGGCAGGAGGGCAGCACGTTAATAAAGTAGAAACCAAAGTAGAATTACGTTTCCATATTGGCAAATCTGAACTTCTCACAGAAGAACAAAAAGAGCTGCTCCGCACCAAATTCAACAACCAAATAAATGCAGAGGACGAGTGGATTTTAGTATCTCAAAAAAGCCGCTCTCAAGCTAAAAATAAGCAGCTTGTCATCCACAAATTTCATGTACTTTTAAAAGAAGCTTTTACGCCACAAAAAAAGCGAAAAGCCACGAAGCCAACTTTCGCCAAAATTGAAAAAAGACTAAAGCGGAAAAAGGAGAACTCGCTCAAAAAAACAATGCGTAGAAGCCCTAAACATGAGTAAGAGCCCACTGCTTTAAATTAATTGCATATGAATTTATGGCTTTATCATGGCAGAGGAAGGCGAATTTAAACCTTCTATCAAAAATAAAAGGTCCTTTACTTTTGACTGATACTTTCAAGTTGTCTACTTTTTGTCTCCTCTGAAATTCTTGATTAGGAGGGAATTGTTGCACCTTCACTATTGCAAAGGCAAAATCTAACGTCTTATTCCTGCGATTTCGTGCCAGGTTGAGGAAAGGTAAAACCATAGGTTTTTAATTGGAATATGCATTCAATCTTAGAAACGATAATTTTACAATTGGCGAAATGAATAGAATATTGTTTTTCTGTCTTTTTTTAAGTTTTGGAGTTGCCGCCCAGAATCTTCAGAAAGTAGATTCTTTAAAAACTACATTAGCTAAATCCCAAAAACCATCTGATAAAGGTTTCGCATCCCTTGAATTAAGCAAGGCCTACCGCTGGAATAACCTGGACTCTGCTAGAAAGTACAGTAGGATTGCCAAAAACATGAGCCTTCGAACTTCGGACAAGTCACTGCAATCTTATGCCTTACTCATGGATGGCATCGTGATGCATGAGCAAAACAAATATGATTCTTGTTTGGCCGTTTTTCAGCTAGCCAAAGATGGCTTCACAAAATTAAAAGACTATGGTGGCATAGGAAGAGCCAATGATATGATAGGGAAAACGTATCAGAGAATGGCTTCCAGAAATGAGGTGTCTTTTTTGACAAATAAAGCTATTGATTTTTTCAAAATAGCCATTGAAAACTTTGAAATGATTGGGGATACTTTAGGCTTATTAGACGCTTACAGTAATTCAGGGGTGGCCTATAGGAATTTATCAGATTATAAAAATGCCGAGGCCTCTTATCTAATAGGTCTCCGGTTGGCCAAAGAAGCCGGAATTGAAAATGTACGCACGGGTATTCTACATGCCAACTATTCCCAAATCAAAAGGGAGGTTTATAAAGATTATGACCATACCATAACGCTTCTTAAAAGGGCTATCCAGATTTATGAAAAGACGTACAGTTTCTTATATTTAGAGGGTCCATATAGAAACCTTGCTGAAACTTACAGGTTGAAGAAAAATTTCCCTTTAGCTATATTTTATGGACAAAAGGCGGTTGATTTAGCGATTGCCAATAATAACGTTTACCAAGCTTCTAATGCCTATGATATTCTGTATCGTGCTCAGGCAGACGCTGGTTTATATAAAGAAGCACTAGAGAGTTACCGATATTCTAAAATAACGGGAGATTCTTTAATGAGTGTTGAAAAAACGGCCCGAATCGCAGAAATGGAGGCCAAATATGAAACAGTAAAAAAGGATGCGGAAATTGCCATTTTGAATAAATCAGCGGAGTTAAACAGATTAAGAACGAGAAGTTTACTCATCGGGATAGCCTTAATCTTACTGACGGCGGCTTCATTTTTTTATTATTTAAGGGAGAGAAGAAAAAGAGAAAAGCTACTGGAAGCAGAAAAACTGAACCTTGCAGAGAAAGAGTTAGATTTCAAGAAAAAGGAGCTAACCACCAAAGTCTTACAACTGGCCAAAAAGAACGAATTTTTGAGTACACTGAAAGGCGAAGTGGAGTCTTTGAAGAAGAGTGTGGGTTCGTCGGTTAATCAGACTTCAAATCGTATAAGTTCTATGATACGGCGGGATATTGAAGGAGACCAGCAATGGGAACGATTTAGCGAAGAATTTACAAGTATTCATGAAGGATTTATTACAGCTTTAGTAAATAAATATGGCTCATTTACAAAAAGCGAGATGAAACTCATTTCACTATTGAAAATGAATTTAAGCTCTAAAGAAATAGAAGACATATTGGGTATTTCTGACGAAGGAGTCAAGAAAGCAAGGTATCGTTTACGTAAAAAAATGGATTTAGAAGATAGCGAACTGCAAGCTTTCTTGTTGAATTTTTCTTAAAAACTATTTTAAAAGGGCTTTGAGGTATCATTCAGGGCTTTTTTCAAATGTCCACTTTTTGTCCCCGCATAAAAGGCTTATCTTATGTGGAATAAGTTCAACTTACATTCGCTAAGGCAAAACTTAAATCTTATTCCTGCTAACATTTGGGGCCAGGTTGAGGAAAGGTTAAACCATAGGTTTCTTAATCTTAACCCAGAATTATGTATTTTAATCTTCTTAGCTTGGCTTCTTTTTTACTCGTTTTAATTAGCGGGCAAAACGCCAATGCTACCATAAAATATGTAAAATATAACGCTGGCGGAACCAATGATGGAAGCTCTTGGACAAATGCCTATCCAGATTTGCAGACGGCTTTAACCACCGCTTCTGCTGGCGATACCGTATGGGTAGCTGCAGGAACTTATAAACCAACTTCAGGTACCAACCAAACAATTTCATTTGTAATACCATCTGGCGTAAAAGTATTTGGTGGTTTGGTAGGAACCGAACTACCCAACTATGATTTAGATCTTAGAAGCATTGAGTTAAATGCCACTATTCTAAGTGGAAATCTGGATAATCAGAACGACAGCTTAGATAATTCCTATCATGTGGTAAAGACCAACTATGTTAGTGCAGCTACAATCGTAGACGGATTCACGATTAGAGATGGAAACTCTAACATAGGGTTTCCAAATGACCGTGGTGCCGGATGGTACAATAACAGTGCAGGTTCTGGCTATTCTCTTCCTACCATAAAAAACTGCCGATTTACGAACAACTATGCCGTAAATGGCGGAGCCTTATTCAATGCTGGCGAAAACGGTGGCAATGCAAGTCCCAGCATAATCAACTGTGTTTTTTATGCCAATAGAGCGGGCTATGGTGGAGCTATATTTAATTATGCGGACAATGGAACTTCAAGTCCAACAATGGCTTTTTGTACACTCGCTAGTAATACGGCCACCACTCAGGGGGGGGCGGTCTTTAATTTAAGACCTGGTAGCGGCACTATTGCCTTTGGAATAACCAACTCCATATTCTGGAATAATTCTGCAGTTTCATCCGGAAATACTTTTTATAATAACACCGCATCAGTCAACCTTTCATATTCGATAGTGGAAGAGGCGGATTGTACAGCTTTAAACGCCGGAGGGGCTACGGTGAATTGCGGCACAGGAGTTTTGTTTAATCAAAATCCGCTGTTTACAGATTTAGCCAATGGTAATTTTCATTTAGAATGCGGCTCGCCAGCTACTGGGAAAGGTATAGCTAATGGGACTTTAACGGACATTTCAGGTGCAGCCAGAACTGGTAATCCTGACATTGGAGCTTATGAGGCTGTATCGGAAAGCCTTTCCAGAATTTCTGCAAGTCAAAGCCCTCTGACATTTAGTGCTATTTCAACTTTTAAGACCGGTTTTGGTAATCATCAACCTGTTACTTTCACAGACTTAAATGGAGATGGCTTACTAGATTTCTTAGTGGGAACTAGCTTTGGTGATCTTTACCTTTATCAGCAAGCCTCCCTTAACAGTTATAACTTTAATGTCGTTTCTGGTGTTTTCAATAGCATTGATGCGGGTGAATATTCCGTACCAACCTTCACTGATCTTGACCATGACGGCCTCCTTGACCTGGTAGTGGGCTCATATGGAGGCCCAGGAGATTTATCGTACCATTATGAACAAACTGCACTTGGCGGCAGCGTTTTTGGTTTCGTTTCAAATGTTTTATCTGGAGTTTTTCCAGGTAATCGACCAAGACCTGCTTTTACAGATTTAGACGGAGATGGTTTATTAGATTTACTAGTAGGAAATTTTGATGGTGTTTTAAAACATTATGAACAAACCACCATGAATGGTTTATCATTTAGTTTGGTCACCGCTAGTTTTAATAACATTGATGTAGGCTTTTATTCAGCCCCTGTTTTGCTTGATTTGGATGGGGATGGCTTGTTGGATCTACTTATTGGAGAAGATGAAGGAAACATTCATCATTACAAACAGAACGCAATAAACAGTACTTCTTTCACATTGGTTACGGAGACATTTAATTCCATAGATGTAGGATCTTCAGCATATCCAACTTTCACTGACATTGATAATGATGGGTTGGCAGATTTGATTATAGCCGGCTCTGGCGGCCTTTCAAAATCGGAACAATCAGGTGTAAGTTTAACAGCTTTTACATCAATAGTTAATAATCCCTCAACAGAGCAATCTTTTAAAGTTTGGGGGGTGTCTTGTTTTATTGACGACATCACCGTTACTTCCCCTTCAGGATTTGAGGTTTCTTTAAGTTCTGGGTCTGGTTTTTCAAATGCAGTAACGATACCACTTAGTGCCGGCCGTGTGCCCAATACTGATGTATATGTTAGGTATAACTCCACCTCTGGTGGAGTATTGAACACGAATCTGGTGTTAAGTGCTGCCAATGCTAGCTCTGTATTGATTCCAATCAGTGGTACGGCTGCTTGCGGCAGCATTGATATGATTATGAATGTCCCAGCTAACATTGGTCAAACTGCCAGCCTTTCCGCCTCATGTAGCAGTGGTGTGGTCAAATGGTATGACATAACAGAAAGCAGCTTACTTTATACTGGCTCACCTTTTGTAACGCCTGCTTTAAGTGCCAACACATCCTATAAACTAAGATGTGAAGACACCGGGTGTAGCAGTCCTTTTCAGGAAGTGGCCGTAAGAGTAATTAAACCAACCATAGCCGCGAGCACATCGCCCCTTAGCTTTAGTGTTCCAGTAGATTTTAACAATATTAATGTCACCCAAGCCAGTCCTGCTTTTACAGATTTAGATGGGGATGGTCTATTAGATTTATTGGTTGGCTCTTTTTCATCCGGAACTTTGAGACATTATGAGCAAGTTTCTGCCAATGACACTTCCTATGCTTTGGTATCAAATGCCTTTAATAACATAGACGTTGGCTACTACTCAGTACCCATTTTTACGGATATGGATAAAGATGGTCTGATAGATTTGATTATTGGTGAGCAAGACGGCAACCTCAATTATTATGAACAAGCAGAAGGTAACAGTTTGGTTTTTAATCTGGTTACAGAAAATTTTAATGGCATAGATGTTGGCGACGATTCTAACCCTACTTTCACAGATTTAGATGGTGATGGTCTTCTGGATTTGCTCATTTCTGAGCAAACAGTTAATATAAATCATTATGAACAAGCCTCTGCAAAGAGCCTGGTTTTTAACTTAGTTACCGCTAATTTCAACAGTATTGCCAATGGTGGATACCGCTCAACCACTTTTGCAGACCCAGATCATAATGGAAGGATAGATTTAGTAGCTGGAGGCCAAGGAGGCTTTACTGAACATTACCAAAGCACGGCAGCCAATGCTTTAACTTTTGATTTTCTAGTAAGCAATTTTATTCAAAATGTCGGTATCATTTATTCGATACCAAGATTTGTGGATATGGACAATGATGGCTTGCTAGAGCTTGTGGTGGGAAACTACAATAATTTAAAGTACGCTGAACAGACCACCGATACTTTGGCTTTCACTGCGGCAGTCGGAGATTCTTCTGCTTCGCAATCTTTCCATCTTTGGGGAGGAGATGTTTTATCTGCGGGAATTACCGTGACAGCTCCCACAGAATTTGAAGTTTCAGTTTATGCTAATTCTGGCTTTAGTTCAAGTTTGTGTATAGCCCATATTGGCGGTAAAGTTTTGGATACCTTGATCTATCTCAGATATAAACCAACTTCGGGAACAGCAGTGACGCCAAACGTACAGTTGACATCCACAAACGCCAATACATTCTTGTTCCCAATTAGGGGTACTCCAGTTTGTACTCCGCCAACGTTAACCGCGTATGCCGAATTTTGTGTAGGTGAAGTTCCTTCACTATCGGCGAGTTGTTCTTTTGGAATCTTAAAATGGTACGATGAGACAGGGAGTAACCTGTTGCAAATCGGAAACACATTTAGCCCTGCCGCCATGACGGTAGACAGCACCTTTAAATTGAGATGTGAAGACGCCACATGCAACAGTGCTTTTCAAGATGTTTTTCTTAGAATAGGCTCTCCAAGTATTTCAGCAAGTTTAAATGCATCTATTTTTAGTGCTGTTAATTTCTTAGATGGCATAGATATTGGAGATAATTCAGCCCCCACTTTTACGGACCTAGATAAAGACGGATTGTTGGATTTAATTATCGGAGAATCAGACGGCACACTTAATCATTATGAGCAAACAACCCTAAATGGAACCACTTTTGGGCTAATAGGTGCTAATTTTAATAGTATTGACGTATCATCTAATGCAGCTCCAACATTTACTGATCTGGATGGCGACGGCTTATTGGATATGGTCATTGGTGATTATTTTGGGAAACTACATCATTACGAGCAAGCTTCCGCATTGAGCGGTGCTTTCAATTTAGTTTCTAACAATTTCAACGGAATTGACGTTGGTTTTCAGGCTAAACCTGTTTTTACGGATATCGATGGAGATAATATGCTTGATCTAATTATTGGTGAATCCGATGGAAACCTTAATCATTATGAACAAGTATCCTTTCATAGTTTAGATTTTAATCTTGTAACAACATCCTTTAATGCTATAGACCCGAACATCTATTCTGCTCCAAGTTTTATAGATATGGAAGGCGATGGCAGATTGGATTTAATCCTTGGCCAAGGTACTAATAAAGTTGAATATTATCGACAAACGGCTATAAATAGTAACAGTTTTGTCTTAGCAGATAATGATTTTGTTAACACAAATTTATCTGGATATAATACGCCTGCTTTTGCCAAATTTAAAGATGATGGTTTATTGTTAATGGCCTTAGGAAACTCAGATGGAGGGCTTCAAAGCTATGAACAGCAACGTGGAAGTTTCACTTCCTTTGCCAGTGTTCAGGGTTTTCCTTCAACCTCGCAAAACATTAATGTTTGGGGTACTTTTGTTTGTTCAGCTATCACTATCACTGCCCCAGCTGGTTTTGAAGTTTCAGTAGATGGTGGAACAAGTTTTGCCTTTAGCAAAACCATCAATGCAAGCAATCATAAAGTTTTAAATGCTAATGTCCATGTACGATTAAGCTCTTTAACTGTTGGGAATTACGCTGGAAATCTTCAAATAAGTTCTCCCGGTATCACCACTTTAACTTTTGCTTTATCCGGAAATACAAAGCCAAGCCCTCCTGTAATTACGGCCGGCACTTATTGTCAGGGAAGTACATTGCAAAATGTACCCGTCAGTGGCTCAAACAATATATGGTATAATACTTATAACGGAACCACCGTTTTACCGATTACGACAGAATTGGTTCATGATACTTATTATAATGCCACTCAAACCATCAATGGGCTAGAAAGCAATAAAGCCTATTTTCTGGCTAATGTGGTTTCTCTACCACCTACACCGAGCATTTCCGTTTCATCAAATTCCATAAATTCCGGTGAAACTGTAACCTTAACCGCTACCAATTGTAATGCCAATATTGTTTGGTCTTTACCCGATTTGACAGGAAGCCCAGTCCAAGTCTCCATGAATAACACCACCGGTTTTTACGCTACGTGCGTGGGTCAATATTGCTCTAGTCCCCCATCAAATGTAGAGCTGGTAATGGTCAATGAAAACCCTTGCTTCTCTCAGCTTACTTTACAAAGTGCGGGTGATGATTATGACACAGGAACACATCTGCGAAACGCCGAAATAAACGCTGGAAATATAACAGGAAGTAATAAAATAACCGGGACTGCAAGAGTGACCTATAAGGCCAAATCTGTAGTGCTTTCTCCTGGATTTCAAGCAAATAGTGGCACCTATTTTACAGCTGAAACGGGTGGCTGTATTAACAATTGATTATTATAATTATGAAAAAAGCTATATTTTTTACAACGGTTTGTTCCTTTTTTATTTCGAGTTTATCGGCTCAGATAATCTATGTGAAATGGAATTCCGGTGGCTCCAATGATGGCTCGAGTTGGACAAATGCCTATGACAGTTTACATAAAGCATTAGCTACAGCAGTTCCATTGGATACTGTTTGGGTAGCTGCTGGCACGTATAAGCCAACCAAAGGGGCAGATAGAACCCTCGCCTTTAATATTCCAGATGGTGTAAAGGTTTTTGGAGGTTTAGAAGGCTCTGAAGCTGCTTCTTATAACTTGACACTTCGTAATTTTATCACTCACGAAACTATACTAAGTGGAAATATTAACGACCAGAATGATAGCCTCGATAACTCCTACCACGTCATAAAAACTATTATGGTTAGTAATGCAACAATGATAGATGGTTTTACGATACGTGAAGGTCATGCCGATGGGGCTGGCTATCAAGAGACCCTTGGAGGTGGTTGGCTTAATGACGCCACTGCAGTCTTAGAGAACTCAAATCCTGTAATTAACAATTGCAGATTTGTTGATAATTTTGCCGAAGACGGTGGGGGCATTTATACCCGAAATTATTTAGGTAGCCTTAGCCCTGCCTTTAATTCCTGTACATTTTTAAATAACAGGGCACTTAATAGTGGCGGCGGTATGTATAGTTATGATGGCTCTCGGGCAAGCAGTCCTATTCTTGCTAATTGTATTTTTATTGGAAATAAGACAATAAACAATTACGGCGGCGGAATGTATAATACTTCTGATGGGCACGGATATGCTTCGCCAGAATTAATCAATTGTGAGTTTTCAAATAATTCGGCTTCCTATGGCGGAGGGTTATATAATACTTATGGAGGGACTGGAGCAGCAGAAATCACTGTTAGCAACAGCACTTTTTCAAATAATTCGGCTGACTTCAGAGGAGGGGCTATTTATAATAATTCAAGTTACAATTCAATAACAAACACCAATTTTTTGAACAATACGGCCGCTGATGGGGCAGGTATTTACAATTTTGCTACCAGTGGGAGGTTAAGTGGTGCTGTTCTCACAAGTTGTACATTTACTGGAAATATTGCATCGAATAATGGAGGAGCGATTACGAATGATGCTTTTACATCTGGTTATAGCTTTCCAAGCATAACAAAATGTACATTTTCTAATAATTCTGCAATTAGTGGTGGTGCCATTCATTTCAATTCTAATAATTTTGCGGGTGATATTTCCTCTAAAGTAACCAATTGTATTTTTGATTCTAACGGAGCTAATCATATCGGGTTTGCTGGCACTACTGATCATAAACCAACCTTTACTAATTGCACTTTTTATGGTGCTTCTGTATCTGCTCTTCATTTTGATTCTTGGTTTAAGGGCTATTCTAATACAAATGTTAATTTCGTAAATTCTATTTTTTGGGGCAATAATGGAGATATTAATAATTCGTCAGATAGCTATGCCGGCATAGCTTTTCAGTACTCCGCTGTAGAGGAGGCTTCCTATGCCATTTCTAATACCAATATTTTCAAAGACCCGCTTTTTATAGATGCACCTGGAGATAATTTTCAAGTGAATGCCTGTTCGCCAACTATAGACGCTGGGACGGCAACAAATGCTCCGGTGGATGATATTCTAAATTTTACTAGGCCTTATCCATCTGGGGAAGTAGACATGGGAGCCTTTGAATTCCAAGGTAAATCAGGAGCCATGTGGTATGTTAATCATTTGGCAAACAGCGGCAATAACGACGGTAGTTCGTGGTCAGACGCTTTTTTGAATCTACAAGATGCTTTGACTGAAGTGTGCACTCAGGCCGAAATATGGGTGGCTTCGGGCACTTATAAACCAACGAGCGGTTCTGATAGGACAGTTTTTTTTGAAGTCCCAAATAATTATAAAGTCTATGGAGGTTTTGACGGAACAGAAATACTAGGATATGATTTGAGTTTGAGAGATTTTATAAATAACGAAACCATTTTGAGCGGCGACATTGGAACGCCAAATGACAGTTTAGACAATTCTTATCATGTTATTAAAACCGAGTTTGTAAGTTCCGAAACCACTGTAGATGGTTTTACAATTAAAGATGGAAATGCAAATGGTACTGCTTCAAATGGCTTTGGGGGTGCTTGGTATAACGTAGCCGAAAGTAACCCTAAGATTTCAAATCCAACCATTTCAAATTGTAAATTTATTTTAAATGGGGCAACTTCTGGGGGGGCACTAGCGAATAATGGAGGATATGGCATTGCCAGCCCTACTGTAACTTTTTGCATTTTTGAGAAAAATGTCGCCACCAATGGTGGAGCCATTCACAACAGCAGTTATGGAGCGAGCGGTCAATGTGACCCGCTTATTGAAAGTTGTACATTTCTTAACAATAAGGCAACTGCGGGTGGAGGAGCTATTCATTCTTTTGGAAATAGTAGCCCAGAAGTCAAGAAATGTACCTTGTCTTTCAATTCGGCCAATGTCGGAGGAGCAATTAATTTGGAGAGTAATTATGCAAATAGCCTACATAATATCGATAGTACAATATTTTCAAATAATGTTGCCAGCTACGGAGGAGCTATTTATGGAGCATCAGGAGCTTATGTATGCAATATGACACTGAGCAACAGCTCTTTTACAAGTAATTCCTCCGTAAATAACGGTGGAGCTATTCATTTTAAGACGCTTTACTCTGGAAAATTGAAACCTGTATTAAAGCGTAATTCATTTTATGGTAATTCAGGTTCTGTGGGTGGTGCAATTACGTTTGATAATGGTGGGGATAGCATAGTGGCATTAATTGAGAATTGTCTTTTCAATGCTAATGGCGATGAGCATCTTGGATTTAGTGGACTTAGCAAAACTACTTTAATTACAATGAATTCCACATTCACTGGTGCCACTGTTGAAGCTTTGAATTTCGATAGTTGGAATTCAGGAAATCCTGCTCAATTTGACAACTGCATTTTTTGGGGCAATAATGGCAAGGTGGTCCTTTTGCAAGGGTTGTATTCCTATGCGAATATTGATTATTCTATTGTAGAACAGGATGATTTTTTTACAGGAAACAACCTCTTTCAAGACCCTAAATTCAATGACGCTGGCAATAATATGTTCGACCTATTGTGCAATTCACCTGCCATAAATACGAGTACACTCACAAACGCCCCATTAGAAGATATCACAGGTTATACCAGAACAGGTAACCCAGACATGGGAGCCTACGAATATGTAATGCCATTGGCGGCTAATATTTCTGCTACCGTTCCTGACGGCACTAATCCCTCTTACAATGGCGTGCCAAGTGTGACTGCCAGCAGCAACATTCAAAACACAAATAATGTCTTATTTAGAGCCACAGATTATGTCCAATTAAGTCCAGGTTTTAAAATTGCTCCAGCCAACGGAGCCGCCTCTGTTTTTTTGGCTGAAATAGGAGCTTGCCTCTAAAATTTAAAAGTGTTTAACTCTACCAAATTACATATTTGAACTACCCCTCATAATTAAACATATTGCTATAGAATAATGAATTGCGATTAAGCCAAATTGTTTATAAGGAAGCACCATTTTTTCAAAATTTAAAAGAAGCTTTTACCTCACAAAAAAAGCAGGATTCAGTTAAAAAGGCGATGCGAAGAAATCCTCGTTTTGAGTAAAAACTTACCTTTTAATGCACACTAAAGTGGGGTTTCATCATCACTATTTAGCAACATTTTAAAGACTCTTCTAAATGCCGCATATTTAATTTAGAAAAATAAAGCAAAAAAATAGACCTTTAATGTGTCTGTGAAGCTTTTTTTAAAAGAGTCCATTTTCTGTCCACACCTTAAATTCTTACATCGTATGAAACAAACCTAAATTGTAGATGAACAGAGAATTAAAATAAGGATGGACGAGAAAAATTTGAAAGACAAATTATCGCAAATACAAAAAAATAATCAGCGGAAGGCTGCTGTTCAAAAAGAATTGGCAATATTGAAAACAGAAATTGATACGCATTTCCAAAAACACCTAAAATTGATTCAATCCACGAGAGATGCAAAACGTCCTGAGTGATTTTAAAAGTACGAATTTGCACCACAATATAATGAGGATCTTTCTCCTACTTACATGCCTATTAGCAAGTTTCGGCAGTAATGCCCAGCAAGAGGCTAACTTCGACTCTTTAAAAACGATTTACCGCAATAGCCCAGACCTGCGTACCCGCACCGAAACGGCTATCGAGATCAGCAAAGAGTACCGAGAAATCAATATTGATTCTAACGCTAAATACTTAGCCATTTCAAAACGCTTGGTTGCTGAGCTAAAAGACAAAAAATTAACTGCAAGGTATCATTTACAACAGGGAAATCGTTTCAAAATTACGGGTCGTTTTATAGAAGCAATAAAATCTTTCGAGCTGGCCATTGCTCTTGCTGAAGAAGCCGAGGATACCATGTTAATGGCAGGTTGCTACAATTCATTGGGGCTAGTGTACAAATTACAAGGTGGCCGAAACGGCAATGTAGCGTATTCTCAAAAAGCCCTGCTTTACGAAAACCGTGCATTAGAGGTGTACCAATCTGTAAAAGATACCGTAAAGCTACTTGGCATCTATTCTAACCTGGGCATTATCCATCGCGATTTAAAAGACTTCAAAAATGCCGAAAAGGCTTTTTTGAAAGGACTATCCCTTGCTAAAGAAGCTGGCATTAATACGTATAATATCGGAATCCTAAATGCCAATCTTTCTCAAATCTACCTGGACTACTACAAAAACTATGACCAGGCGATAGTACTACTAAACGAAGCCATCCACATATATAATAAGAATGGAATCCGATCTAGCCTAGAACACGCCTATCGGAACATCTCATACAATTACTCGGGGAAGAAAGATTACGCAAAGGCCATTGAATACGCTAATAAAGCCATTGCTATTGCCGAAGAAGTAGACGACGACCACCGCCGCATAAATGCGTACGAATCTTTAGCTTTCGCACAAAAGAACGCAGGATTGTTTGAAGAATCTCTGGCAAATTACCTACATGTCAAGGCTCTAGAAGATAGTCTGTTCTCCGTTGAGAATACCAATATCATTGCGGAAATGGATGCGAAATTTGAGACGGTAAAAAAAGACGCTCAGATCAAAGTACTGAATACAAACGCAAAACTTGACAGACTTCAAAAAATAGCCCTTTCGATTGGGGTAATCTTGCTACTTATGATAGCTGCCGCCATCATCTTTGGAATGTCTCAGAAACGAAAACGAGAAGTAAGTATAGCCGAACAAGAAAGGATCATTGAAGCTGAAAAATTGAAAAATGCTCAACTTGAATTAGAACACAAGCAAAAAGTACTAACCACCAAAATAGTACAACTCGCTCGGAAAAATGAATTCTTGGGTTCCTTAGAAACGGAAGTTGAAAGGCTGAAATTGAATGTAGATGATACTGTAAAAAAGACCTCAAATAAAATCACAACATTAATTAAAAGAGATACTCAGGATAACGAGTTATGGGAGCAGTTTTCTTCCGAATTCAGTAGTCTCAATCAAGGGTTTTTTGAACGGCTTGTTGACAAACATGGGTCTTTTTCCAAAAGTGAAATTAGGCTTATTTCGCTCTTGAAAATGAATATCTCTTCTAAAGACATTGCCGATACCCTGAACATCACGGATGAAGGTATTAAGAAGGCCCGTTACCGCTTGCGGAAGAAGCTAAATCTAAGTTCGGAGTCGGATATTCAAGGATATTTATTGTCCTTTTCTTGATTTTAAAATTTTCGTCGGACATTTAAAACCGTCTTGAAACCATATTCAAGAGGCTTTTTTTAAATGTCCACTTTTTGTCCACCCCCTAAATTCTAGTTTTGGAGTTCATTAGTTCACCTTGCCAGAGCTAAGGCAAAATCCAACGTCTAATTCCTGCGGCCATCATGGGCCAGGTGGAGGAAAGATTAAACCGTAGGTTTCTTAATCTTAAACAATTTATATGAATTGGCCCAAAATTCTAACTGGTGTTCGGCTGTCTTCTGTACAATATCTGCAGGCAGAATCTAACTATACTTCGCTGTATTTTAAGGAAGGTTCAAAACTGATTTCAGGCTATAGCCTGAATGGCCTTTTTGATGATCGTCATTTTATACGAATTGACCGAGTAAATTTAATAAACCAGAATTTCATTTCGGGCATTAAGAGGAAAGCAAAAGGTGATTTCATTTGCCCTAGAAACAGTCAGGAAATTCTGATACCACGAAGAAAACACCAAGAAGTAAGAAACGCCCTTCCAATTTTTTTTAAAGATTAATAAAAATGAATAATCTCCTTATACGTCAATTTGGGTCTCTAAAAGTGGTGTGTATTTTTCTTTGCAGCCTTTCCACTTTTGCCCAAAATACGTCGAGCATCACAAAATATTCGGGGCCAAATCTTACATTCAGCCCCCCAAAAGGGACGCCGTCGTATAACGTAATTTCATCAGCTTGCGATGCTCCGCTTACGCTTACCCAATCCACAAGTCAAACGATTACGTCAGGCAATTCTGTTTCTTGTTCTAATAGTGGTTTTAATCTAGATAATAGTTATTGGCGTGCATTTACACTCGCTCAACCCATCACCGTAACCGCAGTAGAAATCGGCATTCAACAGGCGAGTGCTCCAACTGGCACCCAATCAATAACAGTCAATATTTATGAAAATACAGGTGGTGTCTTTCCTGCCGGAACTAAAACTTTAAAAGGAACGGCTACTGCGAATGTGCTTAATCAGGCATTGACTATTCTCAGTGTTCCAATTTCCGCGAGCCTTCCTGCCAATGCTCAAATGGTGCTTGAGGTTTTCACACCATCTGGCCTTGCGGCAGGAAATAAATTTTTTATAGGTTCAAATTCCTTAGGTCAAACTAGCCCCGGTTATTTAAGTTCGGACGCATGTGAAATATATACGCCGGTAACATTCGCGAGTATTAATTTTCCCAATGTTCATTTGGTAATGAATGTCATTGCTTGTGAAAGCCCCGATATTTATGTAGATGCAGGGGTTGGCAGCGGCGGAAATGGAAGTAGTTGGTATAACGCCTATAATGATTTGCAGGTGGCCATGGATGCTGCTAATTCTGGGGATGTAATATGGGTAGCTAAAGGAACTTATAAGCCTACTAAAGACCATACCGGCTCCACTTCCCCCGCAGACCCGCGAGATAAAAACTTTCATTTAGCTAAAGATTTGAAAATTTACGGGGGCTTTTTTGGATACGAGACTCTCTTTTCGCAGCGAGACCCGAAAGCCTACGAGACCATTTTAAGTGGAGACTTTAACGGTAATGATGTAATCTCCGGAAGTGGTGCTACCCTAAGCATAAGTGACACTAGTGAGAATGCTTATCATGTACTTATTCTGGCTAATTTGACAAGTAATGCTGTCATTGATGGTTTGACTATCAAAGGTGGCAATGCAAGTGGTCCAATTGGCAATTCCATATTGTTTTCAAATAAGAGTTTTTCGAGAGCCTATGGCGGTGGCATTAATACTAACAACTCCTCCCCTCGATTTGCAAATTTGATTATTTCTGGAAATGGAGCTAGTTATGGTGCCGGAATGTACGCTTATGCCTCCTCACCCAACATCACCAGCACGCTTTTTAAATTAAATCTAGCCAGAATTACTGGAGGTGGCTTAAACCTTAAATCCAGTGCAGCACCTACGATTAACAACAGTGTTTTTACAGGAAATAAAACTGTTCTATCCACTGGTGGTGCTATCTCCAATAATGATTGCAATACGACGGTAACAAATTCCACCTTTGTGGGGAATTCTTCTGCCTCGCAATCAGCAGGTATTATGGATTGGAATAGAACGCAAACCCTTACCATCAGCAATTGTATTTTTTGGGACAATACTTACAACGGTGGAGGGTCCAGTTCAGGGGTTGATATTTATTCGGTAACCAGCACACCAACCGTAAGTGATTGTATAACACAATACTATAGCTCCGGAACTAATCTAAAAGTCGGTCAAAATCCTTATTTCAAAGACGCTTCCAATCTGGACTTTAGGATAAATCCATGTTCTCCAGCCATAAATACCGGAAATAATACGGCATGGAATGTCGTCGGATTGTCTACAGACTTTAGCGGCAATCCACGACCTTTTAACGGCACGGTAGATATGGGTGCTTTTGAAAGTCAAAAGGCTCCATTTTTAAGTGCAGCGGTTATTCATGTCAAATACAATGCTTTAGGTAATAATAGTGGTACTTCCTTTGCCAATGCTTTTACAAACCTTCAGGATGCTCTGGATAACCAATGCGGTAATTTAGATATATGGGTTGCGGCGGGCACCTATAAACCCACCCGAGACCATTTGGAGAACAGCACCCCGTCATCAGACCGACTTAAAACATTTCATCTAAAAAAAGATATGAACATTTATGGGGGTTTCGCGGGTACAGAGACCACCCTTTCTGAACGAAACTGGCTAAGCAACATAACTACTCTGAGTGGAGACTTTATGGACGATGATGTAGTTTCTGGTGCTGGCTCTACACTGGCTATTACTGTCAATACGGAAAATGCCTATCATGTATTGATAACGGCCAACTTGACCGATGCAGCGATTATAGATGGTTTTACCATAAAGGGAGGTAATTTGGGCAACGGACAAGGAACCATTTTTTATGCATCAAAAGCTTATACTGTTGAGCATGGAGCAGGTATGTATAACATTGATTCATCTCCAAATATTAGAAATATAATTTTTACAGCAAACTCTGCAGAGGAAGGCGGAGGTATGAAAAATGAAAATTCTTCTCCAATACTAAACTCGGTTACCTTCAATAAGAACTTAGCCGAAACAGCCGGGGGCGGTCTTTATAATCATTCATCTGCTCCTGTAATTACCAATACCATATTTTCACTAAACAAGGCAAACTTTGCAGGTGGGTTAAACAATTACAGTTCTTCTCCTAGTATAATAAATGTCACATTTTCGGAAAACGCGGCATCTTACTCGGCTGGTGGTGGCGGAATGTTTAATCAATTAAGTTCTTCTCTAGTCATTACCAATTCCATATTTTGGAATAATACCCAAGGAGGAAATAACAATACTTACGGAGCCGATATAAATGGGAGTGGGAGTGCACCAACTATTACTTATAGCCTAACTCAGGAAAGTAGTTTTTATTCGAGCGGAACAGGTATTATCAATAACCAAGACCCCCAATTTGTAGACGCCGCCAATGGCGATTTAAGGTTAAGTCGTTGCTCCTCAGCCATAAATACTGGAGACAATGCCGCATGGACTGCCACAGGCCTTTCTACTGATTTGGCAGGAAATGACAGACCCTTTGGAACTAGTGTGGTAGATATGGGTGCCTATGAGTTTCAAGGAAATAATCAATTTACCAACGCCATTTATGTAAAACACAATGCCAATGGCGATAACGATGGAAGCACATGGGCCAATGCCTACACAGACCTACAAGATGCTATGGATAATGAGTGTGGCAGTTTGCCTATCTGGGTAGCGGCTGGTACGTATTTACCCAAAGACGCACCAGATGGAACTACGTCCACTGGCTTTACGGACAGAAATAATGCCTTTCATTTAGCCACCGATATGAAAATTTACGGAGGTTTTAAGGGCACAGAAACTTTACTTTCTGAGCGGGATTGGAAAGCAAATCTTACGAACCTAAGCGGAGACTTTAATGAAGATGATATAGTTTCAGGAAGTGGAGCAACACTTTCCATTACAAATAATACCGAGAATGCCTACCATATATTAATAACAGCTAATTTGACCTCGGCTGCTATTATTGATGGTTTCTATATGAAAGCGGGGAATACTGATGGTGTTGGAAACATTGTCTTTTCAACAAGAACTTTCTCTAATAGATTTGGCGGTGGAATGTTTAATAATTATTCTAATCCAACGATAAGCAATACGACCTTTCAAGGAAATTCAGCAGCATCATCCGGTGGCGGGATGTATAATGAATCTTCTTCTCCCATTATAAGCAATACTACCTTTCAAGGAAATTCAGCTTATAACGATGCCGGGATGTATAATAATTATTCTTCTACAACTATCAGAAATACCATCTTTCAGGGAAACTTAGCGTATAACGGTGGCGGGATGCATAATAATACAGCTTCTTCTACAAGTATAAGCAATGCTACCTTTCAAGGAAATTCAGCTAGTAATTTTGGTGGTGGGATGTATAATATTGCGGCATCTTCATCTAGCATAGTAAATTCAATTTTTTGGGGAAATATGGCGAATTCTGTGCCTAACTCTTTTTATAATCATTACCGCTTGTTAACCATAAGCCATTCCTTAATTCCTGAGGCTGATTCTACGGCATTGAGCAATAATTCAAATGGGGGGATTCTTAGTATTAATAATATGGTTTACAACCAAAACCCACAATTCGTAGATGCCGCCAATGGTTTCCTACAATTAAAATGTTACTCTCCAGCCATAAATGCCGGAACAGCCTCTGGAGCCCCAACAGATGACATCACAGGTTTCACCAGAGTAGGGCTGCCAGATATGGGAGCGTATGAGTATGGCCAGGCAATGGTAGATATTCAAATAGCAGATGGCACAAATCCAAACCTAAGTGGCACTACTGAAATAATAGCCAGCAGCCAAATCTTAAACACTAATAATGTGCTCTACCAAGGCAGCAATAACGTACAGCTTTTACACGGTTTTTCAGTAGCTCCTACAGGAGGGGCAGCCACAGTTTTTAGGGCGGAGATAGGGGACGGGTGTGAGAGAGAGTAATGAACCGGGATTTTTATGTTAGTGAATACCTTAAAAAACTTATATAGATGAAAAGAATATTATGCCTCACTTTAGTAGTGTGCAATGGTCTGATAGTTATGGGCCAGCCGGGTGCTCGAAATAAAGCGGATATTGTTTTTATGCTTTGGGGATATGAGAATTCCTGTCTTTATTGCGATTCAGCGTCTTTCGATATACACGCTAAAATTATTACCAAACAGTTGAAGGAATTGAGTTTTGGTAAGATTTCAAGCTACGATATTTTATTTATGGGTATCGACGAACGGTCGCCCAATTATCTTCAAAGCCTTAGAGATATTGATGTTCTGCAAGCTTCTTTAGATGGCTGGCCAGGTACCCAATGGGATTGGTTAAGAGACCGAACAGACTTTTGGTATGTGGTGCCTGACGAATATCGTCTCATTATCCAAGATGCCATCAATTGGATGAAAAGCAATAAAAACAACCTTGAAAACTGGGGAAAGCTGACCGAAGCAGGAATTACAAACTATTGGACGATTCAAACTAATGTACAAAGAATGGGCTCATCTGCTGCATCGGATTACCTATTAGATATGAAAATGCCTGCCAATTACGATCCTCAAAACTACGGCACCACCATTGTTATACTTAATTCCCAGAGTTCGAATTCATCGGGCAGTGGTTTATCTTCGGACTTAAATTACTTTGGCGTGTTAAACTCCAAAGGTGAACCTTATCCTACTAATAATGATGGCAATAGAAATTCATTGGCGTATGTAGTCCAAAAAAACAGTACAAACCAGATATACCAGCAAACCTTGTATACCACTTCTGTTCATGAGGCCATTCATAACTATGGTATGGGTACACATGACCAAGACCCAAACAACCTGGCAAAGGAATATTCGGTAATGTCGAGAGGAAGCTTAAACAGTATCAATACCCTTCCGGCTTGGGATAGGTATTATTGGACCCACTGGCTTCCAAAAAGCACTATTACCAAAGACGCTAGCTTGGTGAGAGATTTGTATGGCCGAATTAGCCCTGCCGATACTACTGAGAAATTTATATTAGAGGTAATAGCTGGCGACGACTTAGGCAGAGGGGGTACCTACCGGGAACTTTACCAAGGCAAATGGTATACCTATCAAATAGACGCAGGTGGAACGCTAACATTTAAAAGTGCCATAGACAATGAGCATAAATCACCAGAAAATTACATTGCGGTTATCCCAGAAACGCTCAAAGAAGGTCAAAAAAGTACCTTTTCGATATATAATGATGGGGAGCAAGACTATAGCTACAGCTGGAAAAAAGACGGGCAGGTAATACAGAATAGTAGTTCAAATTCTTTTGTAATTAACCAGGTCAGCTATGAGAATGCCGGAAAATATGAAGTAACTATTTTCAATCCACATGGAACTTTAACCACCTCCCCAGTCAATGTGAAAGTGGTATGCAGTCAGGCTCCAAACGCACCGGTAGTGAGTAATGTCACTTACTGTATGGACGAACCCTCATCCCTTCTTACCGCTACAGTCAGCCCTGGCAACCAAATTGCTTGGTATGGTAGCAATCAGACGGGCGGAGCCTCAAGTAGTACAGCTCCAACACCAATAACGTCTAAGGCGGGAACCAGCGATTATTATGTTAGTCAGAAAAGTACTGAAACCTGCGAAAGCAGTAGAAGTAGAATTACGGTGGTGATCCATCCTAAACCTGCCGTACCCACCTTAAGTCTGGATAATCAGTTCAATATCGTATCGACGGCTACACAAAACAAGTGGTATTTCAATGGAGCACTTTTAAACGAAACGGCACAGAAAATTAAACCGACTTCTTTTGGCATATATACTGCTGTGGCTCAAGAAAACGGGTGTTTGAGCCAGTTTAGTGAAGGTGTCAATTACATCATTACCGCCACTAAGGAATATGACAAAGCTTTCAAAGCCTACCCGAACCCCTTTCAAGATACTTTCAAAATAGACTTTACCAATAAGGAAGTTGATCTTGAAATTTATAATACAACTGGTTCCAAAGTTTTCACTAAGAAAGGGTTGAAATCAGGCGAATCTATCAACAGCCTTGACTTTTCAGCTGGAGAGTTTCTGCTGCTTTTACTTGAAAAAGGGAAACCAGTACACGTTTTGAAAATGCTTAAGTTTTGAAAAGATACGTTGACTTCAAGCTTGATAAGCTGCAATCAGATTCTAACTATACTTCGCTGTATTTTAAAGAGGGTTCAAAACTGATTTCAGGCTATAGCCTGAATATTGACTCACCAGTGGCAGATGGCAGTAATCTAAACATATCGGGTATTCCACAAATCAGTTCAGATGCCGCCATCCAAAACACCAATACCATTCTTTATGAAGCGGCAAATTCTGTGATACTCAGTCCTGGATTTATGGTAGCTCCTACAGGCGGAGCCGCCACCATTTTTAGGGCAGAGATAGGGGGTGGCTTTATTCATCTAAAAAATGACCTTAAACTGAGTATTCCTAGAAGACGGAAGGCCTTGCTTTTTGACCAATACCCTAACTTATTCATTAACCTTCAAACCACTTTATAGCCATGAAAAAATCTGCCGATTATTAGGATCTGGCAAACTCAATTTTTGAACATAAAAACGAAAAAAGAAATCTAATAACATAAACCTTTAATAAGATGAAAAAACAATTTCCTACAAAAGTATTACTGCCTCTTTTCATAAGCATGATACTTGTGATGGCAGGTTGTGGTGGTACTACCACCCCAACACCTGCTACCTCAACACCAACTCCTACGCCTGTTCCACCTACAGTGACAGAACAGATGTCTAAGTCTTGGAAAGTGACCAGTGCTAAAGAAGACGGCACCACAGTATTTACCTCAGGAGACGGGAGCAGCCTAAGGTTAGGCTACTCAGATTTTAAATTAGATTTGACAAGTCTAAGTGCCGCCAAACTAACCGCAGTAGATGCCAGAGCCTTTACTGGCAAATGGTCTATTTCTGCCGATGGAAAAACACTAACGCTAACAGAACTGAACCCAGAACCTACGGGTACGGGAGGTACCATTGCCTATGACATAGCCGGTCTGACAGCCACTGCTGTTTTATTAACCCGAAATACAACAAACCGAAAAACGGGTGCCGCAAA
>Ga0105054_10003668_pt1 | contig 23601 bp, 20 predicted proteins | sample BON02_FD_78091 | JGI IMG/M metagenome (GOLD analysis project Ga0105054, IMG submission 78091) | Freshwater microbial communities from Lake Bonney liftoff mats and glacier meltwater in Antarctica - BON-02 (megahit assembly) | ecosystem: Environmental > Aquatic > Freshwater > Ice > Glacier...
CGCCCGCGCTCAGGCGGCAGGAACGGGGCGATCAGCGCCCAGGCTGCGTCGTCGATCAGATCTCGGATCATGGCTGGCTCCCAGTTTCCAGCCTTGAATCATGGCGATGGCGCTTTGGGAATCCCTTTTGTCCACACGGCCTAGGAGCTTCTGGCGCACATCTCACCCCTTGGATGGGCACATATCCTGCTCACAGGCGAGTATAGGTGGAAAAAACGATGACCAAAAACCTTAGGGTGTCATTCTGCACTCACCGGCATTCGACCCCAACTGGCCCGTCAGGCCGTCGCGGATATGGAGCAAGCTGTGTGGGAGCGCGCCGCCGTCGGCCAAGGCGCGCATCTGGGAATGTTGCGGTCGATCTGCAACGCGCTGTTCCTGTCAGTCTATCACGGCCCGAACGCTTATGACGTCATGCGGCGGGTCAATTTCCGGGCGCTGTCGCACGAAGACATCCGCTCCGCGATCGGCGCGGCGCTGCTGGGGCGTGAGGTCCGCCATCCGACTGAGAACCCTGCGCCGCCTGCATCGCGGTTCCGCACCGGCCTGCGCACGACCCGTCATTACACCGCCGCGCTGAACAGCTTCGGCATCAAGACCTAGGCGCGGGCGTCAGAGCTGGCCGCGCAGCTTGCGCGCCGCGCGCATCAGCGCCCAAGCCCCATCATAACCCATGGACCAATGAAGCCTCATAGCCGAAGCACATGACACCGAGCGTGAGCTTGCGCAGCGGCCCCGCTTCTCCCTCCGCCAGCGGGGCATAGCCGAGGGCCGCTATTTCACGTCGGCAGATCCAGTCGATGTCGCGGCGAGTGGCTTCGGACAGGCTGCGCTCCCCACGGCTTTCGGCCTCTTTGCTCACGGGCTGGCGCGCGCGGGTCATGTGCGCGCCGTCATGGCGGTCGAGGGGTTTCTTGTAGAACTCCGTCATCTGCGTCACGCCGTCCGGCGAGACCTCGAGGAACGCCGTGATCCTGCCCAGCATCGCGCGTGGGTCCTCAACCAGATCCTCATACCGCAGAAAGAAATACCGCGCCGGGCCCAGCGTCTCTCCCTGCGCGCGGACCGAGCGGTAGGACGTGCGCCAGTGCCAGGCTGAGATCACCGGCGTGGTCGATACCGAATGCAGGCCGACATCCTTGTTGTAATGCTCCACCGAGGCGGCCACGTCATGGGGGCGGCGCACGATGTGCAGGAACTGCCCTTCGGGGTACCAGTCGCGCAGCCGATAGACATAGGGCCATTCATGGGGCTCTTTGTGACCACAGCGCGCGCCCGGCTTGTTCGCCATGATCCTCGCTGAGGATTTGAGCAGCGAGATCACATCCTGAACCGCAAGCGGCAGACGCGGCACCGCGATCGCAAGGAAGCGTTCGGGATCATAGACGGTCGCCGTGTAGAAAACCGGCAGCGCCTCCACGAAGGCCTTCAATCCGGTTTCGTCTTCGATGCCCTTGCCAACCATCCGCGGGATGCGCTGAAAGTCGTCCAGCTCCTCCAGCACGCTCAGTTCGGGATGCATGTCGAGCATGCGCCGGAACAGGGTGGTGCCGGAGCGGACATAGCCGGTCACGAAGAAGGGCGGGCGCTCCCATGTAGGAACGCTGCCCGTTGGTGCTGCGTCGCTCAGATCGGTCATGCCCCGGTCCTTTTCGTCGCCCGCCGTTGCAGGATGGCTCATTCCACGCCCTCGAATACATAGAGAAACGCCGAAGCAGGCGGCAACCCGCAATCCGCCGCGCCGACAGCCGCGCTGAGCGCAAAGCGCGACAGATCGGCGGGGGGCGTGACGTCCAGGCTTTCCACGCGGGTTTCCTCGCGCCGCACATTGGTCGCGTCATAAGCGCCGTCCATCCGGTGCAGGGTGATGCTGCGCGCCGTGCTGAAGGGCAGCTCAATCTCGGTCGGCGTGCAGCCATCCTGCTGCGGGTCCGGATATCCCGGCACCCGGCGCGAGATCACGAACAGGTTCACCCGGTCGCCGCGCCGCGTGGCATAGGCCGAGACGAGGGGCGCGTTGCGCACCGCGATGCGCCGCTTCCATTTTTCCAGATCCTTGGTCGGCACCGCGCGGGTATCGACCTGCAACATGTCTCCAAGGCCTTCGCGGTTCAAAAGCGCGATCAGCTGCCAAGAGGGATAGGCCTGCCCACCCTTGTTCCAGACCGCGTGCGAGGACCAGTACGCCCCCTCGGAGAAGGTGAAAAAGTTCTGTAGCTCATAGCCCTCAGCTGCTTGGGCGAGAAAGCTGTCCAGCGTTGCCACCCCTGCCGCTTGACTTTTCATCACCTCTTCCTGCATTTCGGCTTGCTCTTTTGAGACCTTGGCATTGTTAAGCCCGTTGAGTGCGTAGCCCGGTCCAGCCTCATAGGTTCCAGATTTGATTGGCCGACCGCGGACGCTCTCCAGTTGGATAATTTCTTGAGCATACCTGCGCGCGTTTGGGATGCTGCTCTGCGAAACTTGATTGAGCACGTTGAAATAGCTCGCCTTGCTGCGCGTAGGCGGGCCTTCGTTTTCATCCCAGCCGCCATTATAGGCGGCGACGGTCATGAAATCTGAATTTGGTGAGCGTTGCGCCGCCTCTCCTCCATAGTTGAAGCCGTTCCAGCCGCCGAGCACGAACTTCACCTTGTCGTCCAGCCCTGCCGCCTTCCACCACGGGCTGGCACGCAGCGAAGCGATGACATGCTCTTGAAACATGCCATAGACCTCGCCGGTGGCGTATTTCTCGCTGGTCGCCGCGTCTTGCATAAGCGGAAATGTCCAAGGATGGAACAAGCGATTCCAAGTCTCGTTGCCGATTTCAAAATAGATGGTGTCGAAGGCGTCGGTCCACGGCGCCGCTCGCCCCTGATCGCGGCGCTTTTCGGCCCAGGGGCGCCCCGGAGCCGCGGGGGCGGCGAGGTATTCCACAAGGCCGAGCCATTCCTTGGGGGTGAAATGCGGCTCGATCTGAAGCCAGGGATTTGATCCGGCTTTTTCCATCACGCGCAGGGTTTGGGGCAGGGTGTTGCCTGAATTGACGCCCGAAATTGCACCGCCCGGATTGGTGAATTGTTCAAGGCTATAGGTGGTCATGCCGGTCTTGATAAAGGCGTGGGTGCGCAAGGTCGGGTGCGCTGCGTCGTTGAGGCGGACATATTCCTCGGGCGTGTAATCGAGAAACTCAGTGTCAGCCCTGTAGACCCGGAAGTTATCCACCGAGAACACCCCCGGTCCCTTGAACTCCAGCGCCATAAATCCGGTCCCACCGGGGCCTTGTATCACTGATGGCGGCGTGAACTCTGCTGTCACCTTACGCCATTCGGGGCCAGTCTCAAACACGATCGGTTGGATTGTGCGACGATACGGACCGAGGACTGAAAACGTCGCTCGCGACGGGCGGTCGCTGCGTACCCAAGCCTCCATCCGGTAGGGCCGGGTCTCGAGCACGTCGTAATAGTTCTGATCGAGTCCGGCATGGCTGTACGTGCCGATCCGCGCCTCCTTTCCGAAACCGACGGTGAGCTCCAGATAGGTTTGCCCAGCATCCTCAACTGGGGTGCCTGGCGCGTGGTCGCGCAGCACCCACCGGAGGTTTGGATCCTCGTCGGAAAAGAAATTGAGCGGTCTTGGGAGAAACATGCGGGCTTCCCTGGCTCCCCATACGCGGTCATTGTGCAGAATCTCGCGCGATGTTTCGCGAAATTCCTTGCGCAAGATGACCATGTCGCCTGCGCGAACGGGGGTTTTGGCCGAGCCACCTTCAAGATCCAAATATGCTCCAGCATGCTGTTCAGGCAGCGTGTCCGATCGGTACACCGCATAACCGGCCACATTCGGGTCTGCCGCACGGCTCCATGACAGAACAGGCTCTCCTTGCGCATCGCGCCGCACGGTCAGGTTCTGCGGCGTGGCAGGTCCGTCCGGCGATTCAACCAACGGCGGCCGAAAGGCAACCAAGGCGGGGGACGCGGGCGAGGGCCCTTTGCGACGCTTTGCGGGACTTATTGCTTGCACTGAAGCAGAGGGTGACGAGAGGGTCCCATCCTTGGTGACAGCACGGACCATGAACCATGTTGTCGCCGAGGGCCGGTACCACGGCTCCCAGGTCAGTGTGATCTCTGGTCGGTCCGTGGGCAGGATTTTGTTTCCAGGCAGAATCGAGCTCCAGCCCGAGGCATGAAAGCCGCCCTCAAGGATGCGGTCTTGGCGCACGATCTCGAAGGCGCCGTTGATGATGCGGTAGATGTCAACCTCAGCGCCGTCAAGCGCGCCAGAGCGCAGCGTGTCGTAATGCGAGATGCGCTTGCGGTCCGCAATCACCCGATCTGGAGAGTCGCGTTCGGCGATGATGCGGGTGCGGAAAATCGTCGGTTCAAACCCGCCGCCCCCCATCAGCCGATTACCGTTGCCCATGCCGCCGATGGTGGCGGTGATCGGCGCCAGATCGGGGTTGATCACCTCGTCCGTCACCTTGAATCGGGCGACGTCCGACGATCCCGCTGGGCAGCCCGTCGCCGCCAATGCCGCGAAAATAAGCGCACCGACCGCGCTGAGGCGGCGAAGGTTGAAGGGGAGGGGCATGTGCATGGGTCTCTCCGTGTTTGGCGTCCGGGGCGGCTATGCGACGTCCTGTGCCATGTTCCGGAAGGCCTCGCTGGTTTCAAGCAGCTTGTCATATGTGCCGCGCGCGCTCAGCTTGCCGCCTTCTAGCAGAAATATCTCGTCGCAATGGCGCACGGTCGACAAGCGATGCGCCACCATGATGATGGTCTTGGCGCCGCCGAGCGCTGCAACGCTCTCCATCACCGCGCGCTCGGTGACGTTGTCGAGCGCGGAGGTCGCCTCGTCGAGGATCAACACGTCGGGGTCATTGTAGAGGGCGCGGGCGATGCCGATCCGTTGGCGCTGCCCACCCGAAAGCCGCACGCCGCGGTCGCCAACTTCGGAGGCGTAGCCATTGGGCATTTCCGTCATCACGAAATCATGCAGCTGCGCCATGCGCCCCGCGTGCTCCACCGCCGCGAGATCGATGTCCTCGGGCGACTGGCCGAAGGCGATGTTCGCCGCGACGCTGTCATCGGTGAGGAAGATCTGCTGCGGCACATAGCCGAGCGACCGGCGCCAGTGACGCCGCGCGTCATCATCGCTGATCTCGCGCCCGTCGACGACCAGCGCGCCGTCCGCGGGCGTCAGCAGGCCAAGAATAAGGTCCATGGCCGTGGTCTTGCCCGCGCCGGTGCCGCCGACGATGCCGATCGTGGTGTTGGCGCGGATATCGAAGCTCAGGCCCTGCAGCGCGGGCTGCTCGGCCTTGGGATAGGCATAGCCGACGTCTCGCAGCTCCAACCGCTCGCGCAGATGGATCGGATCCCCGGTCGGGCCAGGAGCGGGGATGCCCTGCGCCTCTATGTAATCGCCATAGACGGCGTCGAGCGCGGCTTTGTTGAACTTGATCTGGCCGAAGCCGCGATAGACCACCTGCATCGCGGGCGTCAGCCGCGCGCCCGCCAGCGCATAGACCCCCGCCACCGGCAGCACCGCCGCCATCTCGCCGTTCTGGGTCACCAGCAGCAGCAGCAGCACCGCCATCATCCCGCCAAAAGCGATGCCCTCGAGGATGTGGCGCGGCACCTCGCCCATGACATTTTCAGTGGCGATGGCCTCGGCGAACATAAGCCCGGGGCTGTGGAATCGGCGCATGGTGCTGTTTTCAAGCCCGAGGACCTTGATCTCCTTCACGCCGCTCATCGCTTCCTGGGTGATGCGAAACCGCGCCTGGTTGGCGGTGAAGCGTTGCTGGCCCGCGCGCTGCACACGCTTGCGCACCACTGCGAAAACGACCGCGTAGCCCCCCGCCATCACGCCCGCCATAAGCAGCGAGGCCAGCGGGTCCACCAAGACCAGAAGGAGGATCAGGAACACCACGACCACGGCGTTCGCCAACATGTTCAACAGCGGCATGATCACGCCGCCCGTCATCTGCCCGACCTCGTTCAGCACAGTTTTCACCAGATCGGCGCTGTGCCGGTGCAGGAACCACGCATATGGCTGGCGCAGATAGGCATGCAAAATCTTGGTCGTGATGGTGTAGTTGCGCATCGCCCCGAACCGGAACAGCGCATAGGTGGTCACCACCCGGATCATGATGGTGACCATGAAAGTCACGAAGGCACCGACGCCGAGCGCCACCATGAAGATGTGATCGCTTGTGAAGCCGAGCGTGTCATAGGCGCCCGACAGCCATGGATTGGTGTGGATCTTCTCAGGATTGCCCAGCACCGAGAGCAGCGGGATGATCGCGGCCACGCCCACCATATTGGCGAAGCCCATGGCCAGCACCATGACGCACAGCAGCCAAAAGCGCCGCCGTTCGCGCCGGTCGAGCAGGGTCATCAGTTTGCGTATGACGTCCAGCATGAAATTCTGTTGTTCCTGATCATCGTCCGGGAGAAAAGGGAATGGCGAGGCGCATCGCACGATCGGTAAGACCTTAGGCCGCGTCCCGGCGGGGCGCCAGCGCCCAGCCCGCCGAAATGGGTGCAATGCGGTGTAACCTCGGGGCGGCGTGACCGCGCAGGGCCGCTGCGGTCACGGGGCCGCTCCGGGGTCGGCCGGACGCCGGTCGCCGATGATGCGCGCCGGGATCCCAACGGCCACCGCCCATGGCGGCACATCCTGAAGCACCACGGCATTGGCGCCGATCTGCGCATGGTTCCCGATGGTGATCCCGCCGAGCACCTTGGCGCCCGGGCCGATGTCCACGTTCCCGCCGATCACCGGCAGGTTCTGATATCCCCCGCGGTTCTGACCGACGGTCACCTGCTGCATGATCAGGCAATTGGGCCCGATCCGCGCTTTGGGGTGGATCACCACGCCATTGGGATGGGTCATGATCAACCCGCCGCCAATATCGACGTTGAGCGGTATTTCCGCCTGCGCCACCACCGTCCAGAACCGGTGCACGAGCACCCAGTACCGCGACAGCAGCCGGTTGATCGGCCCGCCGCGCGCCCGCGTGGCCTGATAGCGGCGCAGCGACCGGATCAGCTTGCGCGACGGGTCCCAGAACCGGCGCGGGCGCTCGCGCGACCAATCGGGCTCGGTCGCGGAGATCTGCGGCGCGGCCTCGGCGGGCAGGGCCATCTCTCCTTCGGGCTGCAAGGCGGTCAAGACGCGGCCCTGACCCGCGCGAGGCGAGCCTCCCATGTCGGGGTCTGCCGTGCGACGATCTCGGCCGTGGCGCGGGATTTGCCGACGCGCAGCGCCCGGCGCTGATAGGCGCGGATGAAGGCCCGCAGCTCTGCGTCGCCATGCTGCGCGGCGCCCTGCGCCCAGGCCTTCACATAGCCCCACCAGGTCGCCAGCCCGCCGGTCAGATAGGGCGGGTGCGCCATGCGGAAAATGCAGGTGGCGGTGAAGAACAGGAAGTTGCTGCCCATATAATATTGCCCGAACCCGTGGCGCTTGCGCCCGGTGAACACGCTTTGCTGGCTGGTGCCCATGGGGCGCAGATGCTCGAACCGCAATTCGGCATGGTCCCAACTGCAGGCGATCCAGCCGAGCTGGCGCGACTTGTGGCAGTCGATCGCGTCCCACATCACCTCACGCACGAAACCGCCGATCTCAACGAAGCAGTCGGTGCGGTAGAATTTGGTCATGCCGACCGACATCTCATCCCCGCATTTCTCGGAGATCATCGCTCCCGAGGCGCCGCGGAACCACGGCTTGCCGGAGCATGATCCGATGCGCGAGTTCGCCTCCATCCGCGCGATCAGCCCGGCGAAATACCCCGTGGGCAGATCCAGATCCAGATCCAGCTTGCAGACATAGTCGAAGGACGCGAGATCCGTCTGGTCCAGCCCGAAATAGAACGCCTCGATCACCCCGGGGCCGACGGCGCGGGCGCCGCGGTTGGGCTTGGGGGCCACGCGGATCCAGTCATGCTCGGCGGCGTATTGCGCCAAAATCTCGGGCGTCGCGTCGGTCGATCCATCATCGACGATGATCCACAGATCCGGGCGCCGGGTTTGCGCCACCATGCTGTCTAGGGTGCGGCGCATGTGCTGCGCCTCATCCCGGCAGGGCGAGACGATCAGCACACGCCCCTGACCTCGGCCCTCGGGGCGCGGGGGGTCGGGACGGGCTGCGAAGGCGGGAGTGTCTGAATCGGACATCGGTGGTTCACCTCGGGGTGCGGCCGGGTGGTGGCCGTTGTCTGAGCGGATCCTCATCGCGGGGATCGGTCGCGCGAAGCATGATGTGGCGCTACGCGCGCCTTGCCGCCGGTCCGCAGGCCGATCGCCCCGCCCGGCGGATTGGTTCGCGGCGGTCGCGGCGCGACGGCGGTCTCTTCCGCGCCACCGGGCGGTCCGTCGGCAGCCGGCGGTGGCGCGGCGTCGCGCATCACGCGCCGGCGGCTCAGGCGCTCGGTGCGTGACGCGGCGATCTGCTCGGCACGGCCCATGAGCGAGCCCGCCAGCATCCATGTGATCAGCGTAATGCCTGAATTTGGCAGAAGGTCCAGAAGATTGAGCGCCAGGATCAAACACAGGGCCGACGTTTCCAGCGTCACCTGCGGATCGGCGCGCAGGCGGAATAGCCCGAAGATCGGCAGGGTCAGCAGCCCGAACGTGCCGAGATAACCGACCCAGCCGTATGTGCCGATAACGATCACCCAAGCACCGTCGGTGACCGAGAGGTCTCGTCCGGTATCTTCGTCATAGACCCGCGATCGACCCCAGATGCCCCAGCCGAACGCCGGGCGTTCGGCTGCGCGCGCCAGCAGCGTATCCTCGTTCCTCACCCGCAACCCAATCGAGCCGACCTTGCTCGGCACAAGCTTTTCCATCACGGAGATGATGCCGGACGCCGTCATCACGCCCCCGCCGCGAAGCGTGGGATAGAGCAGGACGAGCGCTGCGATCATCACGGCGACCAGCATTTGCGTCCTGCGGCCCAAGATCAGGATCATCGGCACGATCAACATGCCGATCGCCAGCGAGCCGATGCTTCGGCAAAACACCAGCATCATGCCCAACCACAGAGTTGCCAGAAGCAGGCGGGGCCGGTTTTCCTTGGCCGCCGTGCGCCAAAGCGCTGCCGCCGCCAGAAACGCCATGGCAGCGAACAGCGCGAGCAACAGCCCGTGCCCTAAAAACACCGCTGGGCGCCACCCGCCGAAGCGGTAGGTCTGCGCGAAGGAATGCGGGAAAAAACCGTAGAACCAGACATGCATCTGGGGGCTGAGACGCATCTCCACCAGCATCGGCAGCGAATAGGCCAGACCTGCCAGCATCAGGATGCGCAGCAGCAGCCGTTGGTCCTGCGCGGATGCCAAGTATTTGCGCGCCAGCAGCATGGGCACAATCATCACCGAGTAGTGCATCGCGCTGGAGAATGCATCATAAGGCTTCAGTCCCTTGACGAAACCGCCATAGGAAAAATCGATCCGATCCGTGTTCAGAAATCCTGTGACAAGCGGGCCGAACATCACTGCAAAAAGCAGAATTTTGCCAAGAAGAGAACGTGGCAACCAGCCCGGCTTAGGCTCGGCAGGCTCTGCGCCGGATGGCGCTTCCCCCGGTGGGTTGCGCTTCCCTGTCCGCCGCTGGCGGCGCGCAACCGCGCTGCCGACGCCTGCCAGACACATGATCAGACCCGTGAAGACAGGGCTGCTCGTCTTTGTCAGCGGCGGCAGCACGGGCAGGTCGATGGTAACACCGGCAGGCAGCAGCAGATATCCGGCCACCAGCGTCCAGATCAGCGCCTCCGAGCGCGGCAGCCGCATGAACAGCACCAGCCCGACCAGCGGCCAGAACAGCAGCATCGCATAGGCGAAGGCATTGGGCATCGGTCGTCCTCCTCCTCACGCAATCAGGTCCGGCGCTGACAATGACGCGTCGGGACGTGTCTCGGTAGACGATCCGCCGTCGCAGGTCCATCGAAGGCGCGAAGGCGCGCGTTGTCGCCGCGGACACGCAAATGCGCTCCTCTGCGCCGTGACGGATTTTCATACGCGTGCTATTCACTCTTGCCACATTATAAAGATGTTGCGGAACCGTTTTAATGGTCCTGCGCACAGCCGCGAGATTTGAGAGAGGCGACGCGATGAAACCGACCGATGCGACGGCGCTTGGCGCCCTGACGGCCGCAGGGGGCAAGGGGCTTTTCGGCCTGATGTGGCTCGCGGTCGCGCTGGCGGGCGCCGTGGCATTCTACTCGGACGGCATCGAGACGCTCTTCGAAGCTTGGCAGCAGGCGGAATACAGCCACGGTCCGCTGATCCCGCTGTTGTCTGGCTTCCTGTTCCTGCGCCAGATGAAATCCGTGCCGGCGCGGCCCGGACCGATCTCCGACCGCTGGCCCGGAGTTGCGGTGCTGCTCATGGCGCTGACACTGGGGCTGCTGGGCAAGCTGGCGGGCATCGGCGATGTGGTCGCCTATGCGCTGATCGTCTGGGTCGGCGCGATGGTGCTGATCAGCTTCGGCTGGTCGCGCGGGCTGCAGTTCTGGCCGCCGGTGCTGCATCTGGTGTTCATGCTGCCGCTGCCGGGCACGATCTACTACAAGGTCTCCACTTCGCTGCAGTTCATGTCCTCGGAGCTCGGGGTCTGGGTGCTGCAGGTGATGGGCACGCCGGTGTTTCTAGATGGCAACATCATCGATCTCGGGATCTATAAATTGCATGTCGCCGAGGCTTGCTCGGGCCTGCGCTACATGTTCCCGATCATGAGCTTTTCGTACATCTTCGCCGTGCTCTATCGCGGGCCGACGTGGCACAAGGCGGTGCTGCTGCTGTCGGCGGTGCCGATCGCCATCGTGATGAACTCGCTCCGCATCGCCATCATCGGCGTGCTGGTCAACGCCTACGGGATCGAACAGGCCGAAGGCGTGGCCCACCTGATGGAAGGCTGGGTCGTGTTCATGGCCTGCATCCTGCTTCTGTTCGGTCTGGCCTGGGCCATGCTGTCGATGCAGTCCGGCCCGCGCATGTCGCTGGCCGATGCGCTTGATCTCGACCTCAATGCCATGTGGCCGCAGCTGGCCCGGTTCAAGCTGGTGGCGCCCTCGGCCGCGATGATCGCCGCCGCGGGACTCGCGGTCGGCGGCGCCGCGGCCTGGGATCTTGCGCCCGAGCGCGTCCTGCCGCAGATCAGCCGCGCGGAGCTGTCGAGCTTTCCGCGCAATATCGACGGCTGGCAGGCCGGCCCCCCGCGGATGCTGGAGCCGGAGGTGGAAGTCGCCCTCGGCGCCGACGACTACCTGTCGCTGAACTTCCAAAAGCCAGGCGTCCGCGTCGGCGTCGAGATGTTCGTGGCTTGGTATGAGGATCAGACCAAGGGCGGCATCCACTCGCCCGAGGTCTGCCTGCCCGGCGGCGGGTGGGAGATGACGTCGATCAAGACCGTCGATCTGGCCCCGCGACTGGGGACCACGCAGGAATTCCCGGTGAACCGCGCCGTGATCCGCAAAGATTCGACCGAGCTGATGGTCTATTACTGGTTCGACCAGAGCGGCAATCAGATCGCCAGCGACTACATGGCCAAAGCCATGCTGGTCTGGACCGGGATCACCCAAGGGCGCACCGACGGCGCGCTGGTGCGCCTGACCACCCAGATCCTGCTGGGAGAGAGCGAAGACGCTGCCGAGGAGCGGCTGCTCGACCTCTTGACGCCCATGATGCAAGATCTGCCCCAGCATATCGACGGGCGCTGACGTAGGTCTTTAATGCGGCGCCCGCAGGCGCTGCGTTCTCTATCAGAAATATGGATACCTCATGGCGTTCAGGCCACGCGTTCTCATCATTGCCGAAGCGGCGAACCCTGAATGGGTCAGCGTGCCTCTGGTCGGATGGTCGATCGCCTCGGCGCTGCGCGGCGTCGCTGACGTGCACATCGTCACCCAGATCCGCAACCGCGCCGCGATGCTGCGCGCCGGGCTGATCGAAGGCGTGGATTTCACCGCCATCGATTCAGAGGCGGTGGCGCGGCCGGCGGTGCGGTTCGCAAAAGCGCTGCGTATGGGCTGGACCGCCGGCCAGGCGATCGGGGCGCTGACCTATCCGTATTTCGAACATCTGGTCTGGAAGGCTTTCGGCGCCCGGATCGCGGCGGGCGAATTCGATCTGGTACATCGGGTCACGCCGCTCAGCCCCACATGCTCCAGCCTGATCGCCCGCAAATGCCGCCGCGCAGGAACGCCCTTTGTGTTGGGCCCTCTCAACGGCGGGGTGCCGTGGCCAGCTGGCTTTGATGCTGAGCGCCGCCGAGAACGCGAATGGCTGTCCTATGTGCGCGGCGTCTACAAACTTCTACCGGGGCGCAGGGCGACGCTGGAGGCTGCCTCGGCGATCTTGGTTGGATCGCGCCATACCATGTCAGAAATTCCCGCGGCGCAGCAGCCGATCTGCTTTTACATTCCCGAGAACGGCATCGACCCGACCCGGTTTTCGCGCATCGCGACCCATGACACAGACGGGCCGTTGCGGGCCTGCTTCATTGGCCGTTTGGTCCCCTACAAGGGGCCAGACATGCTGATCGAGGCCGCGGCGCCGCTGTTGCGTGATGGGCGCATGACGCTCGATATCGTAGGAGACGGGCCGATGATGGCGGATCTGCGCGCACAGGTGGAAAAGGAAGGTGTCGCGGATGCGGTGCGCTTGCTGGGCTGGATTGCCCATAAAGAGGTACAGACCATTCTGGCCGAGGCGGACCTGCTCGCCTTCCCCTCGATCCGCGAATTTGGTGGTGGCGTGGTTTTGGAGGCGATGGCCATCGGTGTGGCGCCTCTGGTGATCGACTACGCCGGACCGGGGGAGCTGGTGACCGAAGGTCTGGGCGTCAAAGTTCCCATCGGCACGCGCGCCGAAATCATCGCCGCCTTCCGCGACGCGCTGATTGCGCTGGCCACTGATCCGGCGGAGCTGGTGGCGATGGGCGCGCGAGGCCGCGCCCATGTGGCCGCCAAATTCACTTGGGCGCGCAAGGCCGAACAGGTGCTGGAGGTCTATGCTTGGGTGCTGGGACAGCGCGACACCAAGCCCGAGCTCTTCTGACCCTCAGCCCGATTTAGCCGTGCCGCGCCGCGGTCGGCTGATTGCCGGCACCCCCATGGCTGAATGTCCCGGGGGCACGCTGCGGATCACCACCGCATTGGCGCCGATCACCACGTCGTCGCCCACCGTGATGTCGCCGAGGATCACCGCCCCGACCCCGATCTGCACGCGATTGCCGATGGTCGGGCGGGCGTTCAGGTCATCCAGCGCCGCGATCCCCATCGTGGTGTTCTGGCGGATGATGACGTCGTCGCCGATGGCGCGCGCGCTGATGATGATGCCGCCGAAATGCTCGATCTTCACGCGCCGTCCCAATGGGATGCTGTAGGGCATCTCCACCCCGCAGAGCATTTCCGTGACCTTGGCCATGATCCGGTAGATCACCGTCAGCGGCATGCGAAGCAGCTTGGGGCGCACTGACATGCGCCAATTGCCGAAGCGGTGCCAGAACACCGCCCAGAAGCCTTGCGCGAAGAATTTCCGCCCATGGGTCGCGAAATCCTCGGCCACCAGCGCGCCAAACGTCATGCCCGCGGGGTTGGCGTTGCGCGCGCCGTCGGGATTGGGGGCGGCGGGCATCTCAGCGCGCCTTGTCCACGCCCAGCAGGCAGCGGCGCGTGAAATCGCGCACGAAGCCCGGCGGCATCCGGCCTGGCCGGCCACGGACCCGCCGCAGCACGGCCCCGAGGCCAAGGCCCTTCAGCTTCACCAGCGCCGACCCAACAGCATAAACGCTCCCGTGGTTCTTCTCAAAATACCGGCGCCAGGACTGGAACCAATAGGCCGGCATCCGCCCGGCCTTGGGCAACCCACCAACAATCCCGGTGGAGGCGCCGGCCACATGCAGCACCTTCGCGGCGGGGGCGTGCCATGTCTGCCACCCCGCGCGGGCGGCTTGCAGCATGTAGTCGATTTCCTCGAAATAAAGGAAATAGCCTTCGTCCATGCCGCCGATGTCGTCGATGACCTCTTGGCGGATCAGCATCGCGGCGCCCGACACCCAGTCGACCTTCACGGGGGCCGAGGCGCCATCGGCCTGCACTGCCATCACCGGCCAGCGGCGCATGATCACGCCCAGCCCAACCCCGCGCACGAACTCGCCCATCAGCGAGGGGAAGTTGAACGCCGCGGTCCAGGTGGAGCCATCCTCGTTTTCCAGCACCGCGCCGACCACGCCGATGCGCGGGGCGGACATCATCACCCGGACCATTTCATGGATCGCACCGGGGCGGATTTCAGCATCGGGGTTCAGCAGCAGCACGCAGTCGGGCGTCCAATCCAGCGCTTTGAACGCCTTGAACGCCACATTGTTGCCCGCTGCGAAGCCGCCATTGACCGGCGATCGCACCAGATGCACCCGCGGATCATCAATCTTGGCCAGATGCGCTTCCATCCGGTCCGCGTCATTGTCCGGGGATGCATTGTCGACGATCGCCACGTCCCAAGCGGCAAAGCCGGACAGCTCTGCCAGCAGGGCGGGCAGCGCCTCGGCGATCAGATCGGCAGTGCCGTAGCTGACGATGGAGACGGCGACCTTGGCGGAAGAAGAAGTGAGGGTCATGAAATTCCAGCTCGTCGGGGCAAAGGGATGGTTTGTCGCCCTAAGGATCGCACAGGGGCGGCACAGGAAAAACGCGAAAAATGCGTCAAAGGCGCAGCCCTTCGGGCAACGCCACTGGCCGCAACCCGTCCGGCAATGCCCCGGCATGGGCGCCCTCGATCAGGCGCTTCAGCCACGCGGCCTCGGGGGTCTGGTCGAACTCGGCTTCGACTTTGGCGCGGCCGGCCGCGCCCATGGATGCGCGCAGGGCCGGGTCGGACAGCAGCGCGTCGATGCGGGCGGTCAGCATGTCCGCATCCCCTGGCGAGACGCAAAAGCCTGACACGCCGTCCTCGACCAGTTCGGGCACGCCGGCGACGCGGGGGGCGATGACGGGAAGGCGGGATGCCATCGCCTCCATCAGCACCACGGGGACGCCTTCGGCAAAGCTCGGCAGCGCGAAGATGTCGGCGCGCGACAGACGGTCTGCGACCTGCGCCTGGCTCAGATACCCTGCGAAATCTACGGCGTCCGCGATGCCAAGGCGGGTGGCCAGCGCCTCCAGCGCCTTGCGCTCTGGCCCGTCACCGACCAGCGTCAGGGCGGCGTCGGGGTGCGTTTCGCGGATGCGGGCGAAGGCCTCCAGCAGCACCGCGACGCCTTTGATGGCGGCAAGACGCCCGACAAAGATCAGCCGCTTGCCGGGAATATGATCAGGCGCGGGGCCATACAGCGCCGGGGTCACGCCGCAATGGACGATGCGCATCCGGTCCCAATGGGCCTGATCGGCAAAGATCATCCCCTGGCTGCGGCAGAAATGGCTGATGCAGGCCACGAAGGCCGCGCGCGCGATCTTCAGGTCGATCCGCCAGCGCATCGGCTCGAAGAAAATCGCCGGGCCGTGCATGGTGTAGCTGTAGGGAATGCCCGACATCTGAGACGCAACCATGGCGACCGAGCAGCTTGAATTGCCGAAATGATTGTGCAGATGCACCGCGCCGGTGCGGTGCAGATGATCGGCCAGCACCCCAGCCTCAGCGAAATAGAACAGCTGATAGGCCAGCCCCATCGGCCCCGGACCGCCACTGGTCAAGGCCAGTTTCAGCGCCGAGAGCCAGCGTTTTGGCGAGCGTTTCAGCGCGGCGCCATGGGCGCGCAGCAGGCGCAGGGGGCTTTTGGCGGCCTCGATCACGTAGAATGTGGCGGCACGCTCAGCGCGTTGTTCCTCGCCCACGATGTGTTCGGCGCCGGTGCGGCGGATCGAGCAAGCGTGGACCGTGACGCCTTGGTCCCGCAGGGCGGCGATCTCGCGCTGCACGAACGTGTCGGTGGCGCGGGGGTATTCGCCGGTCAGATAGGCGATGGGCCCCGAAAACGCTGGGGAGAAATCGTCGCTCATGCCTTGGCCTTTGCGGCTTTGATGTTCGTGTCGAAGTCGGCGCCGGGGGTCCAGCCGAGCCGTTCGCGCGCGCGGTGGTTGGGATAGCGCAGCGGCTTGATCCGGGCGCTGAGCGCGCCTTCGCGCAGCAACGCAGGCAGGCGGCACGGCAGGGCGGGAAACGCAATCTCCGCCAGCCCAAGGATTTTGGCGATCATGAACAGAGGCTTGGCCGGGATGCGGATGGTGCGCTTGGTGCCCATGCGCAGCGCAATCGCCGCCAGCCAGCGTGCCTGATCGGGCGCCCCGTCATCGACGATGTTGATGACATCCAGCGCGCCACCCTTCGGCGCAGGGATGTCGCTGCGCGGGGGCGGCGGCGCGATGGCGGCCAGAACCAGCGCCTCAGCGCAGCCATCCACATGCACCGCGGGCACCGCCGCGCGGCCCCCAAGCAAGAGTGCCAGCGGGCCTTTGCGCAGCCCCAGCCGCGCGGTCCACAGATGGCCATCCCCATAAATCGCGCCGGGGCGCAGAATGCGGGCGGTCAGGCCGTGGTGCTGAACGGCCTTGGTCACCATGGATTCTTGCCCCAGCTTTGCGCGGCAATAGGCGTCGCGCAGATGGGGGTCGGGGTCTGTGGGCACGGTTTCATCCAGCGCCGATCCCGCGGGCAAAGCGGCATAGCCGTAGACTGAGAATGAGCTGACCAGCACCAGAACCGGCGGCGTCTCAGCGGCGATCATTGCATCGAGCACCGCGCGCATCGGCGCCAAGGTGCCGATGGCATGGGCCGCGTCGTCGCCGGACATCTGCGCGGCGGCATGGATCACGGCGCCGACGCCCTCCATCGGCAAAGCGGCGCTTGTCGACAGGTCGAGCACGATCGGCTCAACCCCGTCATCCCCGGCCCATGGCGCATCGGGGGCCGGGCGGCGGACCAGCGCACGCACATTCAGGCCGCGCGCGCGGGCCGCCATAACAATCCGGCGGCCGAGAAAGCCGTTGGCGCCGGTCACAAGGATCGTGGTCACATCGCCCATGGCATCGGCTCCATGTCCGGGAAATCGGTGGTGACCTGGTAGGTCCCATTGCCATAGCCCAAGGGCGCGCCCGCGGGATGGGTGGCGTAATGGCAGGCCAGCGTCAATTCGGTGATGTGCAGGCTGAACCGGGTGCCGAGGCGGGGGGCGCGGCCATCCTTCAGCGCCTCAGCCATATCGACGACGGCGCGGCAGAAATCGCGGGTCTGGGATCCGCGATAGCTGGCGATCTTTTCCTTGGCCCCCAGCATCGGCAGCTTTGTGCCGCGCTTGACCAGAAACCGCCGCCGCCGGATGGTGCGATAGCGGCGCAAGGTGACGGCGGCGCGGTCGTTGCGCGGGTCCTCAACCGCCAAGACGCCCTCATCGCCGAACAGGCGCAGGGCGTGATCATGCTCGGCATAAATCCCGTTGCTGAGGCGCGCGACGACGCCGGAGCGGAATTTGACGCACGCCACTGAGAAATCCGGGGCCGCGGCGATGTCCAGACCCGGAACCTTGTCGGGGATCAGCATGTCCGAGAACGCCGTGACGCTGATCGCAGGCCCGAACATGGCGCACAGCCAAGTCAGGACATAGCCCGCGTGTTCAACGGTGCACCCAACCTCGAATTCATCGACGCTGGGCCATGCGGCGCCGGCCTCGTTGATCCATTTGGCGGTGGGGGCGCGGGCGACGGGGCCGTCCTCCATTTCCGCGTAAACCAGCCGCACGGGGCCGACCCGACCCTCGCGCACCGCCTTCCACAGGGTCTGCGCCACCGGGTTCAACAGCGTGCAGGGGGCGGAGCACAGCATGAGGCCGCGCGCGTCCGCCAGATCGGCCAGTTCCTTGGCGTGATCGAGCTGCATGGCGATGGGTTTCTCGGTGTAGACGTGCTTTCCAGCCTCAAGCAGCGCCTTGGTGGTCGAGTAATGATCGCGCGGGTTGGTGAGGTTGAGAACGATCAACGCCTCGGGGTCATCCAGCAGCGCGGCCATGTCGGGGTAGGCGCGTGCGCCGGTCAGGCGGGCCATGGTTTCGGTGCGCGCGGTTTCGCGGTCATAGGCGCCGACAATGCGCAGTTCAGGGTGCATCGGCAGGGTCAGCCGATACATGTTCGCCACATAGCCGCAGCCGAGGATCGCCACACCGGTCATTGCGCCGCCCCTTTGTATTCGATGATCCGCGCGGTTTCTCCGCGGGCCTTGGTGCGGGCGTAAGTGCGTGTGCCGAGGAACTGGAACGGTTTGCCCAGCATCACCAGCGCGCCGTAAAGCGCCGCGTGGGGCCATGGATCGCCAAACTTTGCACGCCGATACCGCGCGATGCGCAGCGCCATCAACGCCCCACCCGAAAGCCCCAGCCCCAGCCCGATCAGCGGCCAGACCCACAGCGAGCCCCCGGCAAGCCCCAAGATCAGCGCCAGCGCCGCCAGCCCGGCCAGCGCCGCGGGATAAACGCCGCCCCAAATCCGCAGGCTGCGCACTTCGCGGATGTTGTACCGCTCAGCCGTCGCGCCGTGGGTGGCGGCGCCCTCGGCATAGGCCCAGCCGTTGCGCCGCGCCCGCGTCGCCCATTGCGACCAACGGGTAATCGCGGCGTCATGCAGCGCCATTTCCGCGTCGATCCGCGCCACTTTCCAATCGAGCGCGCGCAGGCGGTGGCAGAGCTCAGGCTCCTCACCGCAGATCAGGGCAGGGTTGAAGCCGCCGGTCTGCGTCAGCGCCGCGGTGCGATACATCGCGATGCCGCCCACCGCGCGGACCGGGCCGATCGGCAGGTTCCATTCCATATCGCATTGGCGGTTGAAAATCGTCGCCCCGGGAAAGCGTTCGCGCAGCCGTCCGGCGACGACGGCAAGGCCAGAGTCGGCCGTCAAGGCGGCCTGCGCGGCCGCAATCCAGCCGGGCGCGAATTCGCAATCGCCGTCGACGACCTGGATGAAGTCGGGGGAGGCGTCCTCGGTCAGCGCCGCGATCCCCAGATTGCGCGCCTTGCCCGCCGTAAACCCGCCCGCCGGGTCCAAATGCACGACCCGCACGCCCAGCCCTTCGGCAATCGCGACGCTGTCATCGGAGGACCCCGAATCCACGTAGACCACAGGACTGCCAGTGGCGACGGCGCTGGTCAGGCAGGCGCGCAGACGCTCGCCTTCGTTGCGGCCGATGGCGACGATGCCGATCCGGTCAGACATCGGCGGCGCCCGCGGGCTGATCGCCCCGGCTGCGGATCGCGCTGATCGCCAGCCCCGGCAGGATCAGCGCGCAGCCCAGATAGCGCCCGAACAGACGGCGCGGGCTGCTGGCCAGCCGCCACAGCCATTCCATCGCCAGCCGCTGCACCCAGACCGGGGCGCGGACCTGGGCGCCGGTCACGAAATCGACCCCTGCGCCCACGGACACGAACCCGCAGCCCGGAACCTTGTCCAAAGCGCGGGCGGCCAGAATTTCCTGTTTCGGCGCGCCGAGCGCCAGCAGACACAGCTGCGCGCCTGAGGCGGCGACCTGTTCAAGACACGCATCCGCCCCTGCCCCGTTCGGATCGAACCCGTAGGGCGGCGCAATTTTCGCCACCACTTTCAGCCCGGGATGATCAACCTCAAGCCTGGCGGCGGCGGCATCCAATGTCTCATCATTCGCGCCCAGCAGCGCCAGCGGCGCCCCAAGGCGCGCGGCCAGCGCGCAGAGCGGCGTCACCAGTTCCGATCCAGGGGTCAGATCAACCTTGCGGCCCGCAAGCGCGCAAAGCCAGACGATGGGATTGCCATCGGCCACCACATAGGTCTGACGCGCATAGGCGGCCCGAAAGGCCTGATCGCCCCGCAGCTTGACCATGTGATCGAGGTTGACCGTGGCGACGGCGAAGCCCTCGCCCGCGCGCAGGCGCGCCTCGACGGCGGACAGAAGGGCAGCGGCGTCCGGCGCGTTGATACGCACCGCGCAGCCGTCCCGAATGTTCAGGATCGCGTCTCCGCCCATAGCCCCACCCCAAATCAACGCAGCCTTCGCACCTGCGGTAGCAAATTCGCCCCGTCTTGGCGACAGTCCAGACGCGGACGGGATGTCACCCTCCCCGCCGGGGCGGGAAGGGCGGCAGGGTGGCGCAGCCCCCGACCAGACCGGCGCGTCGATCCAGGCGACATCCTCGAGGCCGAGCCCCTTGAAGATCAACAGATCCCCATCGCCGAAATCAAGGGTAAGATTGCCCGCGTCTCCGAGGAAGGCGAGCTCTTGAAGGCCTCGCCCCACATCCAGCCCCGAACCGCGCAGGTCGAGCTTGTCTTCGTCCGTGAAGCCCTCGATGCGACCCTTGCCGCCGCCTGCGTCAAAGATGCAGATAACTGCGCGCGTCCCGCGTTGAGGATGTCATTGCCCGCGCCGCCATTCAGAATGTCATTGCCGCCGCCTTCGATGAGAACGTCCGCCCCGCCGCCGCCGCCGCCGCCGGAGAACCCGTCGTCCGCGCCGCGTCCGCAAAGCCTGTCGCCATACGATGTGCCGACAATCTCGTTCACGCGCCAAGCAACCGCCGCCAAAGCGGCGGTCGCCTCGAGCGCGGTGTCGATCATCTCCGCAAGTTCCGCGCCAATGGTGGAGAACCGGTGCGCGGCTTGAACCGACAGCGGCAGATCACGGCCCGCACCGCCGTTGATGCCGTTGTTCCCGGCGCCGGCGATCAGGACGTCGCCGCCCGCGCCGCCCGCCAGGTAACCCTCGGCCTCGGCGCCGACCAGAATTTCGTCGCCGTCATCGCCGAACAGCGTCACGCCCTGCAGATGGGCGTCCGAAGCGCCCGCGCCGTCCCACCGGGACGCGGTGGTTTCGCTCAGTTTCATCAGCAGATCGGGTATTTCTGCGTGAAGGTACGCGACGCGGCATGGCCGGTCAGGGCTGGAGGAGCTTTCGCCCCGGCTCCTTGAGCGTGCCGTCGGCATGGACGCAGTGGCGGAGGGGTGGATCTGGAAGGTCGCCGAGCTCCTTGCAGATGGAGGGGATGGTGCGCGCGCGGTCAGACCTGAGGTGCTGGGCATAGCGCAGCTTCTCGACTGTCATGATGCGCGGCCGGCCGCCCTTGCGGCCTCTGGCCTTTGCCGCTTTCAGTCCCTCCTTCACGCGTTGGCGGATGACGTTGCGCTCCGTCTCGGCAAAGGCGGCCTGGATCTGGAGAAAGCCGCGTCCTGCGGGCGTGGTCGTGTCCATCGGTGAGTTGATGGCATGGAAGGCGATCTCGCGTTCGGCGATGAGGGCGATGAGCTCGCCTGCGAAGCGGCCGAGGCGGTCGAGATCAAGAACCACGGGCACGTCGCCCTTGCGCAGGTGGCCGAGACAGGTGGCGAGACCGGGGCGCCCGGTCTTGGCGCCGAAGGCGCGGTCTTCGAAGATGCGCTCGCATCCAGCCTGTTTCAGCGCGTCGATCTGGCGGTCGAGGATCTGCCTGTTCTCGGCGGCGGACGCTATGGCGTAGCCGATCAGTCCCATCGTCACCTCATGCTGGATCATCGCTTCGACCGCGGATGCCATGTCGTCGGCAGCGGCGCCACGACAAACGCATATCTGCTCACCGTTTTCGGGCGAAGGTTTCTCCGGGTTTTTGGTGTCCGGATCATGCCCGAACCGAGGGCGAAGGGACCGCGATGGCGCGTCACGCGACAATCACCTGTTTGTCGCGGGCTTGGTCGAACCGTCGCAATGGGAGCGGGCGATGCCGAGACCACGCATTCTCAACGCCACCGAGCGCGAGGCTCGCGACAAGCCGCCGGCGTTGAACGCAGCCGAGCGCCGACGAGCATTCGACATGCCATCGTCCCTCACCGAGCTCGCCGCATCGGTCCGGGACCCGGCGCAGCGGATCGGTTTCCTCGTCAGTGCCGTCTGCTTCGTCGGCGCCCGACGCTTCTTCTCTCCTCGTGACTGCCGCGCCCGCGACGTGGTTTGCGCTGCCCGACGACGGCGTCTCCCACCGGACCTGTTCGAGCCGGACTTCCACGCCGCCCGCACCCGGCAGCGTCATGAGATCGCGGTCCTTCAGGCCCACAGGATGCATCGGCTCGATCGCGAGCGCGAAGCCGAGCTGGTCATCGACATCGATGCAATGGCGGCGACCCATCTGCGACCGAAGCTGATCTTCTGGCGCTGCCTTGATCTTCTGGCCCAGCGACGCGTCCGGCTTCCGCGCGAGCACCGCCTGACGGCATTGATCGCGTTCGCGATGGCGCGTCGCAAGCAGCAGCTGGTCGAGCGCGTCGAGATGATGCTGACGCCGGAGCTGCGCCCGGCACTGGATAGCCTGTTCGCGGCCGCCGGCGACGGAACACAGGACACAGGCCCCGGCCGGGGGTCAGGCAGGCGCGACCGCTTGATCTTCCTGAAGAAGCTGACGCAATCGACCGGAGCGAAGGACGTGCCGGCAACCTCCTTGAGATCAAGGCGATCCACGACGAGTTGCGCGGCGTCCTACCGGCGATCGGTCTGGGACGGATGGGCATCGGCTGTTTCGCCGGCGGCGTCATCCGTGCATGCATGTCCCAGCTGTACCAGCGTTCCGACCCCGACCCCGACCGTCATTTCCATGCAATCGCCTTCGTCGCGCACCAGTTCGCGCGGCTTCAAGACAATCTGCTCGACACGCTGCTGGCGAGCGTCCGGGCGCATCGCAACGCCTGCCAGCGCGAGCGCAAGGAGCGCTTCCACGTCGAGCGGCGCGAGCGCGACAACCGGCTTGCCGGGCTGATGGAAACGGTCGATCGGACCGTGCTGAGCGTCCTGGAACGGGCGACGGCGATCGTCCGCGAAGGCGAAACGGACGAGGCCGACAAGCCCGTGCGCCTGCGTTCGCTGCTTCCCGCCGACGATGCTGCGTCCGACGAGCGATCACTGGTGGCCGAGCTGCGCCGCACGCTCGGCCACCGGTGCAGGGCTCGAGGCGGACTGCAACGACGTCCTGGAGAACCGCTCGATCAAGCTGCAGAACAAGGTCAGCCCGATCCTGCGCCCGATCCTGCGCCCGATCGTATTGCGCGGCGACGCGGCCTCGTCCGACCTGCTCGACGCCCTCGATCACTTCCGCAAGCGGGACGGCGCCGTCGGTGCTGGCGCGCCGCAGGCGTTCCTCGATGCCGATGAACGCCGCGCCGTGGTCTCCGATGTCTGCAAGGGGGACGGTCGGATCGTGCGGGTGTCGCTCTACAAGGTGTTTCTGTTCGCGCACGTCGCGCGCGCCATCAAGGCGGGCACGCTGAACCTCGATTTTTCGACCAAGCACCAGCCGCTCGACGACTGCCTGATCGGCAAGGAACGGTGGAACCGCGAGCGCGAGGCACTGACCGAGCGCGCCAGCCTTGGCGATCTGGACCTGTCACGGTTTGGTTCCGGTCGCGTGCTCATTTAAGCGGCCTTTCGTTCATAGGCCAAGGGGCTTTTCCAGCCTAGATGTTTGATCCCCGGTTTTGATGGTGCAATCTCATCATCGGAATGGAAGGACGCGCTATGGGCCAGATATTGCACGCAAGCGCCGCGACGACGGGGGTTGTCCGGCGCGCGATCCAGAGAAGTTCGGACAGTCTGAGGGCGCTGTCCAAGCGCTATGGGATCAATCCGAAGACGGCCCCGAAGTGGAA
>Ga0105054_10003674_pt1 | contig 23574 bp, 20 predicted proteins | sample BON02_FD_78091 | JGI IMG/M metagenome (GOLD analysis project Ga0105054, IMG submission 78091) | Freshwater microbial communities from Lake Bonney liftoff mats and glacier meltwater in Antarctica - BON-02 (megahit assembly) | ecosystem: Environmental > Aquatic > Freshwater > Ice > Glacier...
CTGCAATTACATCCATTTACCAGCCCAAAGTGGTAATTCCCGTGTGCTGGAAATGATGAATAGAACCTACGACCGAGAATGGTACTTGGAACGCGTCTCCAAAATAAGAGAGATCCTAGGTGAAGAATGCGGAATTTCATCCGATATGATCACTGGATTCTGCAGCGAAACGGAAGAAGAACATCAAGACACGCTATCCTTGATGGACATCGTGAAATTCGATTTTTCATACATGTTCTTCTACTCTGAGAGACCAGGAACTTTGGCTGCGAAGAAATATCCGGATGATATTTCGTTGGAAGTGAAAAAGCGAAGACTTTCCGAAGTGATCAAAAAGCAAAGTGCTAGTTCTCTGGAGAGAAATAAACTTGACCTGGGAAAAGAACAGATAGTACTGGTTGAAGGCCCTTCCAAGAAATCAGCTGATGACTTCAAAGGTAGAAACTCGGCAAATAAAGTGGTGATCGTACCCGCTGGAAACTTCTCCAAAGGCGATTACCTATCCGTGAAAATCATCGATTGCACACCAGCAACCCTTTTTGGTGAGGTGATAGAAATAAACCCGAAAAATTAGTGATTACAAATCCGGAAATACAAAGCGTCAAACAACGCTTCGGGATTATAGGCAATAGTCCACACTTGAACCACGCGATTCAGGTGGCGATGCAAGCGGCTCCTACCGATATGACTGTGCTGATCACTGGTGAAAGTGGAAGTGGGAAAGAAAGTTTTTCGAAGATCATTCATTCACTCAGCGTTCGTAAGCATGGTAAATTTATAGCGATCAACTGTGGGGCTATCCCAGAAGGAACGATTGATTCCGAACTTTTCGGTCACGAAAAAGGCTCTTTTACAGGAGCTCACGAAGCCAGAAAGGGATATTTTGAAGTTACTGACGGCGGATCTATTTTTCTTGACGAAATCGGAGAAATGCCTTTGGGAACTCAATCAAGGCTACTTCGAGTGCTGGAAAATGGCGAATTTATAAAAGTAGGTTCCTCGAAAGTCCTCAAAACAAACGTCCGCGTAATCACTGCAACCAATGTAAAGCTTCTCAATGCAGTAGAAAAAGGCAAATTCAGAGAAGACCTTTATTACAGACTCAACACAGTTCCGATATTTGTACCACCACTCAGAGACCGTGGAGAAGATGTAGTTCTACTTTTCAGAAAATTCACTTCTGACTTTTCTGAAAAATACCACGTTCGCCCGATTTCCTTGGATGTTGAAGCTCAGGCAGCTTTAATGCGTTATTCATTTCCAGGAAATATTCGTCAGCTGAAAAATATTGCGGAGCAAATCTCTCTCCTGGAAGGTGAGCGGGAAGTAGATGCTACAACTTTGGCAAAGTACCTGCCTTCAGACAATTCCCGTCTGCCAATGAAACTTCCAAGCTCATCAAAAAACAGCGATTCCTCAGATTTCTCCGAAAGAGATTTACTGTACAAAGTACTTTTCGATATGAAAAAAGACATGAATGAGTTGAAAAAACTTGTGCTGGAAACGTATCAAAATGGTGGTTTAAGCCAAAACATCATCCAAAAGCATCAGGGACTTTTCGAAGACTTAGACAGCGGATTTACTGGCAAAGAAAGTGCAGAATCCAGCTCTAGCTACGTTCCTTTAGTGATTGATTCCCAAAAATCAAATTCGTCTAACGAGGATGATTATGAAGATGACGCTATAGAGGACATTATTCATGAGGAAGATGATAACTCGCTTTCACTGGAAAAGAAAGAAAAAGAAATGATTCTCAGAGCTTTGCGCAAGCATAATAATAAGAGGAAATACGCAGCGAATGATCTGGGAATATCAGAACGCACACTTTACAGAAAGATAAAGCAATATGAGATCGACCAATAAGCCTATATTCTTTGCGCTTGGATTGGTCTTTTTACTATTCCAAAGCTGTTCTGTCAAATACAGCTTCACGGGCACGAATATCGATTACAACTTGGTAAAGACATTTACTGTTGCTAATTTCTTCAACGATTCCGGGGGAGGTCCTGCGAATATGGAGCAGAAATTCACCGAAGCACTAAAAGAATACTATCAGAGAAATACTCAACTAGAGCTGGTGCGCTCAAACGGTCAATTGCAATTCATGGGCGCAATCACCCGATACACACTTACTCCTCAGGCGGCTGTGTCAAGTGGCGACCCTAACCTCCCTGATCGTGCGGGCACTATGCGTTTGACTATTTTTGTAGAAGTCGAGTATTTGAACACTACGAATGAAGAGGAAAATTTGAAACAAATTTTCTCGTTTTTTCAAGACTATGATCCGAGAACTTCTACCTTCTTGGATGTGGAAAATGAACTTGTGGATGAGATTTTCAAAAATATCATTCAGGATATCTTCACTGCAACCGTAGCAAATTGGTAATTTGCCTATATTCAAGCCAAAAGAAATATTCACGTGAACGCAGCCCAATTTTTAGAAATAGTCCAGAAAGAAGATTCTATAGATCGTAGTGATATACTACAGCTACAAAAGGTGCGAGAGAATTTTCCATACTTTCAGATCCCACATGTACTTACAGCACGTTATGAATTTCTGAAAGATGGGACAGAAAAAACTCCAGCACTAGGGTATGCTGCGATTACTAGTCCGGATAGAATTTGGCTAAAATCCCTAATAGAAAAGGCTATTGTCCAAAGTGAAGTTATTCCAGAGGAAGAAATTAAAGTAGAAGTAAAAGCTCCTATTACGCCTGAAGCTTATGAGACAGAAGCTAAATCTGAGCCCGTCAAACCAAAAGCTGTAAGGAGAAAACCTCCAAAAGATGACATCCTTGAGACGATCAAGAGAAAAGAGAAGAAGGAAATTCTTGACGAGAAAAAGAAGGAGCAGATTGAATTGATCAGAGCCTTTAGCAAGAAGTCTATCAAATTGGCGACCATCAAAGAGATCGAAGCAAATCAGAATACTGAGAATCTTGCAGCTGCCAGTACACAGATCAATGATAAACTTATATCAGAATCCTACGCAAAGATTCTTGCTAATCAAGGCAAGAAGCAACTAGCAAAGCAAATTTATGAGAAGTTGGTATTGAAGTTTCCGGATAAAAGGACTTACTTTGCTGACTTGATTGAAAAACTGAAAGATTAACACCCACATTATATGTTTACTTTATTGATTACAATTATTCTAATTTTAGCTGTATTGCTAATCTTGGTGATCCTAGGCCAGAATTCTAAAGGTGGCGCTGGCGCAGCATTCGGTGGCAGTGCTTCTCAAATCATGGGAGTAACCCGTACTGGAAACGTGCTTGAAAAAGCTACTTGGGTATTGGCTATCTCTATCCTTGTATTATCGTTAATATCTTCTGCCTTCTATACGGGAGCACAAACCAATCAATTCTCTTCTCCAAATATTGATAGCGCCAAGCAACAAGTGGTAGCACCTACTTTTGGAGATAATGAAAGCTTGCTTCCTGCAGCTACTGAAGAAACTCCATCTGAGCCTGACACTACTTCAGGTAATTAAGTAGAAAATCGACAAAACATTTTAGGTCTGCTCCGCAACGAGCAGACTTTTCTTGTTTATGCTCTACACAGATACAGACTTCAGCAAAAGTCTCTTACTGATAGGGATCAGTGTCTCTTCTATAGGGAATTCTTGTTGGCTATGAATTCTCCAGGTAGCAGGATTTGGCAGCTCTTTGATCTCTCGAACCAACTCCATTTTGATTTTTTCAAGTGTATTCACCAAACTGCGTTGGAAGACCCCAACTAGCCACATGCTAATGCTACGGAACTTTTCACCTGAGAAATGGAGTAAACTTGATTTGTAGCGATAGGCATGAACTTCCTTCTTTTTGTCCCTAGATATCAAAATATAGCCTTCCTGATTGTAGATAGGGACGATACCTACTGGCTCAAATTCTAATTGATCTTCCACATAATCATAAATCGTTCTCCCTTCTTCTATTTGTGAAACCAACTTGGGCAAAGCAAATTCAGTAATCATGGAGAGCTCATTCATCATTGCGTCCTCGCTTACCTTAGATTGGTAATTCAGCTTACCTTTTTGAAAGTCAATTGAATCTAACCTCTTTGGAAATAGCTTGCTAAGTTCATTACTATCCGATTTTAATTCATTTAAGTCCCGATAATGGTCTATCAATTCGCTGAGAACAGGGTATAGCTTCATCTCATTGAAGTGCTTGTTTGTTTCCTGCAAATAGGCGAGCAACTGATATTTCTTAAACTCAAAATCGATGAGACCTTCGGTAATCCAGTTTTTCGGAAGTGTTGTCATAGCAGGTGGGATTGATATTAAATTACGTATTTCTGACAAGTTTGAAGTGTCCTTAGCAAAAATGGCAGTCAATTCTGCCAAAAAAATCCCAACGAGTCACCGAATCCCCCAAAATTGACGGCCGATTTGTCAGCCTTTCCTCCTATTCCTTCCTTGGCACAGGAAGTGCTACTAGGCAAGTACATTTTAATCTAACCTTTAAACGAATTTATACTATGTCAAATGTGAACATCAAACCTCTTTCAGATAGAGTTTTGGTACAACCTGCTGCAGCTGAGGAGAAAACAGCTTCTGGTCTTTACATCCCAGATACCGCTAAAGAAAAACCACAAAAAGGTACTGTAGTGGCAGTAGGAAATGGCAAAAAAGATGAGCCTTTGACTGTTAAAGTTGGAGATACTGTATTGTACGGAAAATATTCTGGCACAGAACTCACTGTAGAAGGAAGTGACTACCTCATCATGAGAGAGTCTGACATCTTTGCAATCCTTTAATTAATCACCCTCAATCGTTAACAAAAATATTTTACAATATGGCTAAGCAATTATTTTTCAATACAAGTGCAAGAGATCAGCTGAAAAAAGGCGTAGATGCTCTAGCTGATGCAGTAAAAGTGACTTTAGGGCCAAAAGGTCGTAATGTAATTATAGATAAAAAGTTCGGAGCTCCTACTATTACTAAAGATGGTGTTTCTGTAGCTAAAGAAATCGAATTATCCGAGCCAATCGAAAACATGGGCGCTCAGCTTGTGAAAGAAGTAGCATCCAAAACTGCTGATGATGCTGGTGACGGTACTACTACCGCAACTGTGCTTGCTCAATCTATCTTCAGTGTAGGTATCAAAAACGTAGCTGCCGGAGCTAACCCAATGGACCTTAAAAGAGGTATTGATAAAGCTGTAGCTGCGGTAGTTAAGCAACTTCAAGCTGATTCTAAGCAAATCTCTACTTCTAAAGAAATCGCTCAGGTAGCGACCGTATCTGCTAACAATGACGACGAAATCGGTAAAATGATTTCTAGTGCAATGGATAAAGTAGGTAAAGACGGTGTGATCACTGTAGAAGAAGCAAAAGGTACTGAAACTGAAGTGAAAACTGTAGAAGGTATGCAGTTTGACAGAGGTTACCTTTCTCCTTATTTCGTTACTAATACGGAAAAAATGGAAGTTGAATTGGAGCAGCCTTACATCTTGATCTACGACAAGAAGATCTCTTCGATGAAAGAATTGCTTCCAGTTCTTGAGCCAGTAGCTCAGTCAGGCAAGCCTTTGGTGATTATCTCTGAAGATGTGGACGGCGAAGCTCTTGCTACGCTAGTAGTGAACAAAATCAGAGGTGCTCTCAAAGTTTCTGCTGTTAAAGCTCCAGGTTTTGGTGATAGAAGAAAAGCAATGTTGGAAGACATCGCTATCCTTACTGGTGGAACAGTTATCTCTGAAGAAAGAGGTTTCAAACTAGAAAATGCAACTATTGATATGCTTGGAAGAGCTGATAAAATCAATATTGACAAAGACAATACTACTATCGTGAATGGTGCTGGTGATAAAGTTGCCATCAAAGGCAGAATCACTGAAATCAAAGCTCAGATCGATAAAACTACTTCTGATTACGACAGAGAGAAATTGCAGGAAAGACTTGCTAAACTTTCTGGTGGTGTAGCTATCCTTTATATCGGAGCTGCTACTGAAGTAGAAATGAAAGAAAAGAAAGATCGTGTAGATGATGCACTTCATGCAACTAGAGCAGCAGTTCAAGAAGGCGTGGTAGTGGGTGGTGGTGTAGCTCTTGTGAGAGCTGCTGAGGCACTCAACAACCTTAAAGGTCTAAACGAAGATGAAGATACCGGTATCAACATCATCAGACAGGCTATCGAATCTCCACTGAGAACTATCGTTTCCAATGCTGGTGGCGAGCCATCTGTAGTAATCAATAAGATCAGAGAACATACAGGAAATTACGGCTACAACGCTAGAACTGATGTATACGAAGATCTATTCAAAGCTGGTGTAATCGATCCTACTAAAGTAACTCGTCTAGCTCTGGAGAACGCAGCATCTATCGCAGCGCTTCTTTTGACTACCGAGTGCGTAGTAGCTGATATGAAAGAAGATGCTCCTGCAATGCCAATGGGTGGCGGCGGAGGAATGGGCGGAATGATGTAATCATCTCCCCACAATAATTTAAAAGGAGGTTCTTAGGGACCTCCTTTTTTTTATTGCCTGAGTACTAGTGTTTAAATGGAATAAAATAAAAAAGGTAGTTAAACTTTTTTCTCGGATCAGTATTAATTGTACTTTGTCAGTATTAATTGTATTCTGGCTTTACCAAACGACTCTTTTCCTATCTTAATTCTCTAAATGATCTATTTTGACACCATTTTTCTAGTGGATGATGACCCAATAAATAACCTCATCAACAGAAGACTCCTTGGGAAAGTTGACATCACTCAGAACATAGTAGAATTTCTCGAAGGCGAAAAAGCTTTGGACAAACTCAATGATATTGATCCAAATCAGTCAACTCTTATTTTTCTAGACATTAATATGCCCGTCTTAAATGGCTGGGAATTTCTGGATAAATACCAAGAGCGACATTCAGACAGATCGGATAAAATAGTGATACTTTCCAGTTCTATAGATTATCAAGATAGATTTAAAGCTCAGGGTTATCAATTCGTATCTGGATTTCTAGAGAAACCCTTGACCTTAGACAAAATAAGGATTCAAATGGAAAAATACGAACAAGAGTAGCACACGACTCTATTTTAGGCTTCAACCCATCTCAGGTATCTGTGGTTAATAGAAATGTTATCAGCGAATAAACCCTGCTCCCCCATTCTCACAATCACCAAACCGTCTAAAGGAATAACCATCAGCAACATTTCATTTTTCCTCACAGCCTGATACATATCTGTTAGAGCATTAGGAACAAACGCTCCTGGAAAAACTTGTGGTGGAATGAGCTAGCTTATGCGCTTTTACAATTCAGCCAAAAATATAGCCGTAGCTACGATTTAGCTTATGGGAGAACTGAGATAACCCACTAAAAAATCTCCACATCAAGCTTATCCCCATCCCAAGCCTCCTAAGCTAGCAGTAAAGGACAAACCTGGTGAATTTCACTCCGTCCCAACCAACCTCTTCAAACCGTTACTTCTCCCATACTGAAGCTTCTTCTTAAGGAAAGTACAAAGCGGGGTTCGGTCTTGGAGCATTTGAGCCTCAGCACCTAAAAATATAGATACGTCAAGCATCCCAAAAGATTAAATCTAGACTGTTGTGGTCGGATTTCTACCTATAAGATGCTTGACTTTAACATGCTATTTTCTAAGCGTATCTTCTATAAACTTCTTAACATCCTCTCTAAATAGCTTTGCTGAAGGCAAATCAGTGTACATCATATGACCCGCTTCATAATAAGTCATTTTAATTCTGTCGGAAGCTGACTTAGGTAATCCCAAATGTGCGATAGAATGCTCTACACCATAAAAAACAGTCGCTAAATCATAGTATCCATTCATGATCAAAACTTTCATGTTGGGATCCTTGCTTAGGGCATCGGCCATATCTGGCAAGGTCGTCACAGCGCCATCTGTTCCCCAATACTGATTACCTCTATGAGACCAATCCCACTTGAATCCTTCCTTACTATATGCAGAAGTGGAATAGTTCAAATCCTTACTCACTCCTAAAGAACCGTGGAAATAATCCAGAAAAACCATCGTGTATGCTGGAGAAATCGCATCACTTTGCGGATCAGTAAAAGCACTCCTAGACATTGGATCTAGATTTATCCCTTTATATCTTGAATCGAGTCGACCTACAGTCATTTCCTCATCTCGCAGCAACTCTTGAAAAAACTCTCCTGCTTCCATTTTAAGATCTGCTCTTTTCCAAATGTCAGCATCTATGCCAGTATAATCCTGAAGTTTCTGTGCGATGGTACCTTCTGCACTTTCTGAAAGCCTGTTTCCTTTAAATAGAGCTGGGGCATATGCATTTTCTGTAAACTCTCTGACTTCCTGAACAAAAGCAGGTAAATCACTTCTCTTATTAGCTACTTTATCATGGTACCATGCGGTAGCAGCCATGGTAGGCAAATACGCGATGTATGAAATATCCTCTGTAGGTACAAAAAACAAGGTTCTCAGATCAAAAACAGAGGAAACCATGATCACTCCATTCAGTGCATAGCCCCGATCAAGAAGGTAGCTCATGACTCCTGCATTTCTGAAAGTACCATAGCTCTCCCCCAAAATATACTTAGGCGAATTCAACCGATTATGCTCTTTCAAAAATTGCATGATGAACAAACTCACACTTCTTATATCCTGATCTACTCCCCAGAAATCCTTACCTGTAGCCTCTCCAATCGGAATACTTAGGCCAGTCCCAACTGGGTCCATCATTACCACATCCGCCACATCAAGTATTGAGAACTCATTGTTTACTAAAGAATAGGGTGCACCCTGATTATAATTTGGATCATCTATCACGACTCGTTTTGGCCCCATGATTCCCATATGCAACCAAAAAGAGGAACTTCCAGGTCCACCGTTATAGGAAAAAATAATTGGTCGGTTTTTTCCGGAATTCTCTTTAAAATACGCTGTATAGCCAAAAAGTGCGATAGGCTTATTATTTTCATCCTTCAATTCGAAGGTTCCGGCCGTTGCATTCAAATTGATGGTTTTTCCGTCAATTACCACCGATTGCTTAGATTTAAAAACCTGAGCTTTTGGATCTTCCTTTTTTACAGTTTCAGTTTTTTCTTGAGCGTAACTAAGGAATGGAATAAAAAATAGAAGAAGTAGAAATCTAATTTTCATGGTTTTTTAGCTTTAAGATTATATAATACTTGATATGTGTATCCGCAATGATGCCAGTAGCCATATACTCTTTTCTTTAAAGGCTGGATGACCGATGACGTGTGACCGCAGCGGCAAATTCGCTAGTGTTTTCCAAATCCTATCATTTTTTAGTCATCTACTGGCAATAAATCGGATATACATAATACTTTTTAAAAAAAAATGGCCTGAATTCAGACCATTTTCTCCTATTTATTCCTTGACAACTTTACCTTCTTTCATGACAAAGACCACATCCTTCATCACCTTGATATCTTGCTCTGGGTCTCCATCGACTGCGATAATATCTGCCAGCTTTCCTGATTCTAAAGAACCTAACTTATCATCTATTCCCATAAAAATAGCATTTGTAATGGTCGCCGATTGAATGGCTTCAAGATTTGGCATACCTGCCTCAGTCATATATATGAATTCACGGTAATTATCTCCATGTGCAAACACACCTGCATCGGTTCCAAATGCAATCTTCACTCCTTTTTTATAAGCCTTTCCAAAAGTCTCCTGAATTAGAACACCGATTCTCTTAGCCTTCTCTGCTACTACGGCTGGGTAGTAGCCTGGAATTTCGGCAAAAGCTGACGCCGACATACCTGCAGTGATCGTTGGAACTAGCCAAGTGCCTTTCTCCTTCATCATATCCATAGTCTCTTCGGACATCATAGTGCCGTGCTCGATCGAAGTCACTCCTGCTTTGATTGCCCGCTGCATACCCTCATCGCCATGCGCATGAGCTGCTACCATGATCCCAAAATCTGTCGCAGTTTGAACTACTGCATCCAGCTCATCCTGGGCAAACTGTGGAGCTGAACCATCCCTCGCTACCGAAAGAACGCCTCCTGTGGCTGTAACTTTTATTAAATCGGCTCCAAATTTCACTTGTTGACGAACGGCTTTACGTGCCTCATATGGCCCGTTGATTACTCCTTCATCTGGACCAGGATCTCTCATCAAATCTCTTCTTACTCCATTTGTAGGATCAGCATGGCCTCCAGTTGGAGCAATAGATTTACCTGCAGTATAAATTCTAGGACCAACTACCGTACCTGAGTTTATAGCATTTCTTAGCGCTATATTAACGCCTGATCCACCCAAGTCACGCACTGTCGTAAATCCAGCCATGATCGTTTTTTCCGCAAAGTGAATTGACTGAAATGCAATGTCTGCTTCGTTATTTCGAAAACCATCTACATATCGAGTGGGGCTGGTTTCATCTTCAATATGCACATGCATATCCATCAGTCCCGGCATTACGGTTTTGTCTTTTAGATCGATCGTGGAATCCTCAGACCCTCCACTCTGATATCCTGGATTTACAGAAATAATTTTGTCTGCTTCTACTACTATTGTCTGCTCACTAAGAATCTTTCTATCCTTTACATCAACAAGTTTTCCTGCATGGATATATGTTTTTTGGGCAAAAAGTCCAAAAGACATAATTAGTGCTAATCCTGTTAGTACAATTTTTCTCATAATGAATTTGGTTGGTTAATTGATAAGCAGTTTAATCAAAAATCAGCATAATCTTTCACCCTATTTTAACAGATAGCAACGCTCATATAACTGGAAACCAATTCGCTGATAAACGAGCATTCTAGAAATCCTCTAGCGACAACTTCATTTATAATTCGTTTGATTTCACTATTTTAAAGGATAATTAGTTAGCAATGACAGGAGGAGCCGGCTTCAGCGTTTCAGCAAGTAAATCTTCTAAGGAAAATAGAAATTTGAGGAAAATTAGCCCAAAATCTACGAGTCCCGATGGAGTTTCCCCAGAGAAAAACATGAATAAAGCTGACTTAAAAAGTATTGAGTAAAGCATTAAATTCAGAACCAACAGATATTCGACCTATACTAAAAGTGGCTATTTCTTTGCAATTATGGTAACCTTAGCCTGAATTATTTGGACGCTCTTTTTTCAAAAAAGCTTTAGTTAACCGCAAGGATCACCGGGATAGCGAAAAAGCTATATTTTAATTCCTTGTTGTAAACTTACAGTCAATAATTTTTTTCAGGAAGACATTAATTTAGTACATCTCTCAATTCTTCCTTTTTCTGAAACATCGCCTTGACAAAAGAACAGACAGGAACGACTTTGATCTTTTCATCTCGTGCAAATCCCACCAGTTCGTTTAATAGTTTCAGGCCTATTCCCTGACCTTTCATATTTTCATCTACTTCAGTATGCTCGATGATCAGTTTCTTTGGCCCGTCCATCACGTAAACCATTTCAGCGAAGCGCCTAGGTCCGTCTTTCAAAAAGAAAGATCCTTTCTTTCCATCAAATTCATGTTGAATCTTAAACTCACTCATAGATTTTAGCCTTTTATTTTTTCTTAATCTAGTTCATCTTAAACCTTGTCAACAGGCTCCCAAAGCTCTATGCTGTGCCCATCTGGATCCAGAATATTCACGACCTTGCCATACTCCGTAGCCTCGATTTCGTCCAAGATCGTCACTCCTTCAGCTTTCAACTCCTGCACCAATTCCAACAGATTTTCTACACGCTAATTGATCATAAATTCCTTTTCGGATGGCTTAAAATATGCCGTATCCTCCTTCATGGGAGACCATTGCGTAAGGCCCTTTTTATTTGAATTTTCGGAATTTCTCCACTCAAAAGTAGCTCCGTATTGATCCGTATTTAGCCCTAGATGCTCCTGATACCAAGCTTTAGTTGTGCTTGGATCTTTTACTTTGAAAAATATCCCTCCTATTCCAGTTACGCAATTTCTCATCTGATTTGTTGTGAATTAGTGAGTTATCAAGGTAAGAATATATGATTTAAATAACTTTTAAACATGTTTACAAAACTTGACCATCCCGAATTAAGATCTTAAGTTCCGATTCGGTAATTCCCTCTTCAAAAGGGGGCTAGAGGGATTTTAGGAAAGGGGGAGTCGCCCCACCAAACTTCAATAATTGCCTCCAAATATTTACCTACACGTAATTGGGTAATGAAAACTGACCACTGACCACTGACCACTGAAAACTAATCTCTAATTCGCTTCCTCGATCTTCACTTTCACTTTCTTCACTCGCTCATTCTTTAGTTTTGGCAAAAGCTTTTGCACCAAATTGCTTTTCACAGCCACATACGAAGCAAAGTCCATAATCGTGATCAGCCCTATTTCTGCACTGGTCAATCCTCCCTTTTTGGTAAGCATACCTACTACATCACCCTTGCTCACTTTATCTTTTTTGCCGGCACTTATATACAGGCAAGTCCATTCCTGCGGTACAGGCGGCACAAGCTTTTCTCCAACCTTAAACTCTTCGATAAATTCAGAGATATAATCTGGCTTTGCCTCATCATTGGCCAAGATCATATAAGACAAGCCTTCTGCATGCATCCTAGCTGTTCGGCCATTTCTATGGATAAAAGCATCTTCCTTGGGCGGTAACTGGTAATGAACTATATGCTTGATCTCTGGAATATCCAGACCGCGAGAAGCAAGATCCGTCGCAATCAACAGATTGGTAACTTTACTTCGGAATCGGATCAAATTCTTCTCCCGATCTATTTGCTCCAATCCGCCATGTAGCACCGAATGAAAATAATTATAGTCATTCAACAAGACGCTCAATCTATCTACTGCATCTCGGTGATTGCAAAAAACGATACAGGATTCATTCTGAAAACCTGCCACCAAGCGCATCAACATTTCTCCTTTTTCCTTGCTGGAACTATGCACGACCTTAAGTTCCAACTTGGACTCGACCACATCCTTAAGGAAATTAACTGTACGATGATCTACAAATGGCAGAAAATCAGGCATCCTTTTTAAGACAGTTGCGGAGGTGAGTAAATGTCTTTGCTGACCATTGAGCGCTCCGAATATCACTTTCAACTGCTCATGAAATCCCATTTGAAGAGACTTGTCAAATTCATCCAACACCACCGTATGAATAGTTTTTGGGTCAAATGACTCTCTTTCAATGTGATCAGCCAGCCTTCCGGGAGTACCAATAATCACTGCAGGTGATTCGCCCAAGCTATTCGATTCCAATTTGGAAGAATGTCCCCCATAAACAGTACTTACTCTAAAAGGCGTTTTCATGCCTTTGAAAACCTGCTCAATTTGAATAGCCAACTCGCGGGAAGGAACGATAATAAGCGCCTGAACTTCTCTTACATTTTCTTTAAGTGAATTGAGAAGTGGAATCAGAAAAGCGACAGTCTTACCTGAGCCGGTGGGAGATAAAAGTACGAGATGAGGATTTTTGGCTGCTCTGGAAATGAACTCAGTTTGCATTTCGTTGAGGCTGTCAATCGATAGGTTTTTGAGATACTGGGCGGTGGATTCTGTTTGTTTTTCTGACACACCCAAAAGTACCAATTTACTGCGAGCTAAGTATTCAATTCAAGGCAAGTGACTAAACTTCCTTTCCTTTTACCACCAAAAACCACTCTCCCTCCAGCGCCAGGCAACCGTAGTCATAGCAATAATGATAGATGTTTCCCTTTTTGGTTTCGTAGAGATGTGTGAAATATTTGAACTGGAATCCATCGCGGAGTAAGCGCTCTCGGTTAGCTTTTGCCATTTCCTCGCCTGCCGGAATGATTGATTCCAGAATATTCCTATTCTTTTTCAGGCTGTGATTGACCCGTCGGATGTAATTGGTGGATAATGCATTTTGCTGATTATTGAAGGTATTGCGGCATTGATCGTCACAGAATTTCTTATCGATTCTACCTTGAATCACGGCTTCACAATTCAAACAATGTTTTTTCTCAAGTACCATACGCTATAAAGTTTGATCTAACTCGTTTAATATCTAATTGTTTGCATCAAAATAAATAATATTACTGTCTTCACACTCCCTACAATAGGTGTAAAACCTGTCATGCTTTGCATCGTATGCAAACGTCTCACTTAGCTTATCATTGTTTAGGACATATTGTCTAACAGGATTCTCATCCCAGTCAAAAACCTCAATCTTTTGTTTTCTTGACAAACTATTCCCTCTATAAATTGATTATTTATGTTTAATCCATAGATATAATTGAGGTCAGAGTCAGCATCACTAACATAGAAATATGACTCCGAATTACCCTCATCATCCTTTTTATTTAACGATTGTGCGATTTTCTCTGGGTCATCAAAAAAGGTGTTTCTCAGGAATTTGCCATTTACATCAAGTGAAGCTATTAGAATAGGGAAAGCAGCGACAAGTCCTTTATCTTTATTAACTGTGACAGCAGACCTGTATACATAAGTTTTTCGATTTTCATCTAAATCAAATTCATGATGAGGAATGTATGGGATAAAATGGATACTGTCATTTTTAAAATCGTAATGAACAAACCTATTGTTTGCCTCTGTTTTTCCTAAGATAAAATCCTTATCTGCATAGTAAAAGTATTGTAAAAAATCACCTCTGAATGGTATTGGTTCTTGCTTTAAAATTGGTTCCTTATTAAATAAAAGGTTTTTGAGGTTTACCTTGTTAACTATTCTTCTGGATAAATCATAAACAGTAATTACTGGAGATCCATTTTCTAATTCTCTTTGTTTGATTAATTCTGGAACTAAAATTTCTCCTGGGCCTTGACCATTTTTACCGAATGTGGCGATTAGCTTGTGGGAATTGGTACTATATATTTCTAGAATAGGATCTGTAGGCTTCTGCACTATTAGTAGAGAATCCACTACCATCAAATTAACATTCCCTCTACTCAGGATTTCTATTCCAGTATCGCATTTACCTAACTCAACTATAGATTTGAATCCTTCGACTGATTCATTTTTACTGTTTCCGCATCCCGCTATGGATATGAGTAATATAAAAAGCATTATTAATCTAAATTCTCTCATACTGCTTGATTTTCCGTCTTTATAGTTAAAAGTACTCTTAAGTTCAAATAATTTGAGAACACAAACTAAGTTAACCAATTAGTTTAAAAAACAGTCATCTAAACAAAACAGCATAAATTTTATATATGTGCATGCTGTTTTCTACCAGCAGAAGACAAAAGCATCATAGAATTTGGTTGATAACCTTCGGTCACCCGTCTTCGATCTTCCAGCTTTATTATCATCTCTCAAACTTCAGCGTATTCAGGTTAAATGTACTCCAGATTGAAATAGAGACTTCCGTCACATACACGAAGTATAGATCACCATCGTAATTCGTAGCTGGAATAGGGAATGATACGGTAAACCAGCCATCCGCTGGTTCTGAAGAAGGTCGGGAATCTTTCGTTAGCATGTCTGTTTCTGCTATCAGTTTACCATCTGGAGAACCTGCTCTTACTTGTATCTTCCCTTTGGTATTTCCAGGCATTATAGAAAGTGAAATTTTCTTGATCATATTGAGATCGATGTCTCTGAATAAAAGCCAAGATTCAGATGCAGTGAATTGCACGTAATGTTCATCTTCAGGATTTGCCCGAGCCACATGTTCAATCCCATCTGCACCGTATGCAGAAACGGTTGTATTTCTTAATTTCAGTTGACTAGTCGTCTTAATCTCAGGAATACCATTCGCGCCTTTGTCTTCATAGGAAGCTTGAACCATATAAAAGCCTTCATTATCATCGGTTTTTTCAATCGGATATTTTCCAGAAGCAGGTAATCCAATTATCGCATTTGGATTGGCTATACTTAACACGAAGTCAACCATCTGACCTACTTTATTCTCATCCAAATGAGTATGACCAGGCATGATCTGCTCACCCCAAACTCCTGATCCGCCATTTCTGACTTTGTTGATTAGATACGATTTCGCATTTGAATCATTTTTGTATTTCTCGGACACTGAAGTGTAATCCGGCCCCACAGATTCATTGCTGATTCCATGGCAAGCTTTACAACCAGCCTCATTTATATAAGTCTCCCCAATGCTCAACACTCCTTCCTGATGCCCCATTTCTATCAGATCGTATCCACTTTCCAGGTAATCAATTGTCAAGTTAATCTGAGAAGAATCTATTTCACCATCTTCTTTATCGTTTGCAGTGATTGCATAATTAATAGCCTCTTTGCCGAAATAGAAACTTCGATTTCCATCCCAATCAATCGAAACATTCGGCGCTTCATTACCTACTTTCACCTCCAAAAATGAACTTGCAGCTTCTCCTTTAAGATCTATAGCTGTCAATTTTACTTTATAAATGCCCGGTTGATCAAAAGTATAAGATGGATTCTCATCTGCAGAAGTTGCACCACTATCTCCAAATTCCCATTGATAACTGACTACATCATCTGTATCTAAGTCTTGCGTCCCTTCTGAAGAAAAATTAACCGTCAAAGGTGATGCACCTACAGTTTTGTCTGCATCAAGTTGCACCTCTGGCTTTCTATTTCCTTCGGAAAATACGATTTTGTACAAACCAGAATCATCATTATTTGCCCTCCAAAAAGTCCCATATTCCAGCACATAAAGAGAACCGTCTTTGCCAAACTGCATATCCATAGGTTTTTCAAAATGAGTTTCAGGCATAAATCTCTCCATGGTATCGTACTCAAAATTCTCAGTCAACGTGACCGTGAAAATCCAGTTGCGCATCCAGTCGTAGATAAACAGCTTCTCATTGTAATATCCCGGGAATCTAACTTCAGAATCTTCATGATCTTCACGATAGTAAACCTGGCCAGCCATCGCATTTCTTCCACCCTGACCTAGCATCGGAAATTCTTCTGACTCAGCATAGGGATAATAGATCAAAGCTGGTTTCGCTGCCGGCAAATCCTCCATTCCAGTATTATTGGGAGAAGTATTTTTTGGTGCCTTTGGATCAAACTGAAACAAGCTTTCTCCTGTAGCAAAGTCATATTTCCAATAGGCATAATTATTTCCGACAAAATATGGCCAGCCATAATAACCAGAGCCTGTCGCCACATTGATTTCGTCATAGCCTCTCGGGCCTCGGCCTTCTTTATCTTCCGAACCGTCAGGACCTACTTCACCCCAATACAGATTCCCATTCCGACTATCTATGGAAAACCTAAACGGATTACGATTGCCTTTTATGTAGATTTCCGGGCGAGTGTCAGGTGTGCCTACTGGAAATAAATTTCCTTCCGGAATAGAATAACCTCCTTCTGGATTTGGCTTGATCCGAAGAATCGCTCCACGTAAATCATTGGTGTTACCAGAACTTCTTTGTGCATCCACGTTCTTAGGTTGATCCTGACGCTCATCGATTGGGTTAAAATTACTCGACTCAAATGGCGTAGAATCATCTCCAGCCCCTAGATATAAATTCCCTTGACCATCAAACTCCAAACTCCCTCCAGAATGGCAACATCCACGAAAAATTTCAACATCCAAAATAACCACTTCCGATGTCAAGTCAAGTTTATTATCAACAAAGTCAAATCTAGAAATCCTGTTTAAAGTAGGCTCAGCAACTGGCGCATAATAGAGATACAACCACTTGTTCTTAGCAAAATCTGGATCCTTCGCCATACCCATCAAACCATCTTCCCGCTCTGGAAACACGTCCAACTCACCCACGACGGAAGTTTCACCTGAGATGGCCTGATATAGTTTCAGCAAACCATGACGCTCGATGATTAAAACATCACCATTTTCAAGCACCTCGATCTCCATAGGTTCATTGAAATTTCCAGCTAGAGGAATTTTGGTAAATCTTGACTCATCGGGCTTTTCAGTAGCAAAAGGATCTACTTGTTGAGTATTACAACTCCAAAGACTTAAACAAAAAATTATATAAACCAACAGATTCTTTGTCATATTTTTCAATTAGTATTCAATAAGATATTGAAGATAATAAAAAAAGAAAACCTAAATCTGCCATTTTGATCAATGGTACCTACCACAGATAAGGATACTTCCCTCATATTATATACTCCCACTTGCCACGAGGTATAACCTTATGCGCATAAATTTGTTAGAGCACATTGCGTTTTAATGCTCATTTATGCAGTGGTATTAACAAGAATTGTTTTAATACAGATTTCTCTAAGTTCCTCTGTAGCATATCATTGTTTGGTTTCGTCTAGTAGACATACACTTTTAGATCACTGACCTCGAGCTATATGAAATCTTTCTTTTCCTCCTCCTGCCTACTTTTCTTAGTATCGGTTTTAGTATTTTCTTCCTGTCATGATGAAGTCAATTCCTCCTACACTTACCGTACGATGATGCCTGTGTATCTTGAGATGAGCAATGTAAGAGCAAGATTGATCACTACAGAACCGGCCCAACCCTTAGACAATCCTGGCAAAATCTATATCTACAGAGACTATCTTTTCATCAATGAGCCCACCAAAGGAATCCACATTCTAAATAATGCGAACCCTTCCAACCCAATTAACTTAAAATTCATACCCATAGCTGGTAATGTGGATATGGCAGTAAATGGGAATATACTTTACGCAGATAATTATGTCGATTTTCTGGCATTTGACATAAGCAATATTGACGACATCCAACTGGTCAAGCGCGTGGAAGATGTCTTTACACATATGTATACCCATGACACAGGGGAAATCATTACGTTTCGTGACACTGTAATCACCACAGAAAGTTCTACTTGGCAAACCGAGGGCGGGTGGCTCATGAATTCAAGCATGAGTTTTTCAGCTAATTTTTCAGCCGCCTCACAAAGCTATGGCACGGGCGGATCCATGGCTAGGTTCACACTTTCTAATCAACATCTATATGCAGTGGACGAATCCACTATGCGTGTTTTTGATGTGGAAAATCCGGATGATCCCATTTTTGTAAAACCAATTGATTTGGGTTGGGGAATCGAAACTATATTCCCTTTTGAGGACAAACTATTTATCGGATCCAGTAGTGGAATGCATATCTACGATGCGAGTACGCCGAATTCCCCTACCCGCATGGCAGTGTATGAGCATGTACAGGCTTGTGACCCCGTTGTTGTAAATTCTGATTATGCATTTGTGACACTTAGAAATGGGAATACCTGTAGGAATGGCGCAAATGAACTTCAGGTTATAGATATTAAAGACCTTTATAATCCCACTCTTAAAAAGGCTTATCCCATGCTCAACCCACATGGATTGGGCTTGGCTGGAGATTATCTTTACATAGCAGAAGGAACTCATGGGTTGAAAAGCTTTAAGGTAAGCGATGTGATGTCCATTGATCAGAACCAACTTGAGTTTTTGACCAGCCAGAAATCAGTCGACCTAATCCCAGGTCCCAATTCTCTAATTGTAATCGGTCCCGATGGGGTTTGTCAATTTGACTATAGCAATCCAGCTCAACTGAAAAAACTCAGCTGTATCCAAGTCAAGAATCCGGTCAAGTTTTATTAAAAAGATGATTGTGAAAAAAATTCAACTGGTACTAATCGGAATCTTTCTCTTCAGTCTCACAAGTTTGGCTCAGGAGAAAATTTATTTTGGCCAAGCCGAAATAGGTTTTTTGTATGGACGAAGTGAAGAAAAATGGGACGGAAATCAAGAAAAGCGACTTGATGTGACCTTGATGACTTTTAACGGAGTACATATTTCCAAGAACCATGTCATCGGATTTACCGCAGGTCTTGATCAATACGATGAAATATCCATCATTCCGATCGCATTAGGATGGAGAGGTTTTCTGGGAAAAGATGGCAAGCCGAAGCTTTTTGGTGGATTGGACCTGGGAGGAGGATCAGCTGTATTGGAGAAAAAATATAGAGATGAATGGAGCAAAAATTGGTATGAAGGTGGGTTTTTAGTTAGTCCTTCAGTGGGAATAAGCTTTCCTGTTATAAAAAGCAAAACTGCCTTATCATTCAATATTGCATATAAAAGACAGGCAGTCACTTATTTTCAGGGATCCTTATCCCAACCTGGCTCTCAAACAATAGCTTCGGATCTGCTCCCGCCAGGGTATAGGGCTATGAACGAAAACAGTTACTTGTACCGAAGCTTTGTTTTCCGTGCTGGATTGATGTTTTAGAATCTACCTCCCACAGATTTGCTTATACGGACAATACCCGCATTTCTTTAAATCATCCGTTTGGTCAAAAGGAACTTCAGGATTGTAGATGTCTTCTAAAAGTGATGTTAGTCCAATTTTGTATTCATCTTCAAATTGACGGTAGTCATGAACTTCTATTCCTGTTTTATAGGGTAACTTCTGTTGCAGATAAGGATTGAAATCATCTCCAAACATCTCCCGAAGGTTAAAGATCGCAGGCTTCAAAGGCAAGGTGTTTTCCGGATTCGTGGCCTGGTAGATTAAGCCATAAAACATGGTTTGCATTGCTGCTTTATTCCTTGATTTATGCTCCCGATCAAAAAGCGAAGCCACGTCAGGAAAATTTTTATTGTCCTGACCTGACTTGTAATCAATCAGTCTCACAGAGCCATTTTGCTCATCTACCCGATCAATAATTCCTTTCAACGACACTAGCTCTTCGCCAGACTGTGTATTGATCTTCAAAGCAGCAGAATATCTCTTCTCTTTTTCCAGAGAAATCAACCTGAATGGCGCTGAAGCTTCATCGACTTTCAAAATCTGATGCAAGTACTTCTGCAGCACATCCCGCGCTATGGCCATCTGACCATTCAACTTCGTGTCTGCTTCTCCTTCCAGATGATAGAATTTACGAATGGCCTTTTCAATAGCCGGGAATGTCCAATTCTTACTCAATTCCTCGAAATCTGATTTTTCCAGTAGGGTTCTATTATTTCGCTTCGCAAAATCCTGATACAAAATCTCCATGCTCAAGTGAGCCAGATTTCCAAAAACAGCAGCATCAATCTCCTCACTTACTTCCTGCTTTTCCTGAATATTAGCGAGATATTGAAGATAGAATTTCAACCTACAATCCAAGAATACGCTCAGCGCTGACGGCGAAAAAGAAGTCTTTGACCTGCCATCCTCTCCTATCAGATACTTATCCAGCAAGCTCAGAACTTCGCTGTCCTTGTGAATCGTAATCGCATCAGGAGATTTCTGATCTACCGGAATAAACACTACTTCTTCCTCTATTTCTCGCCCCAGCTCCACCCCCATTTGCTGCATGTATCGACTCTTTTCTCCAGCTTTTCCCTGATCAGAAGCTGTGGTATAAATCATATGAACTTCTTCGGCACTATGCAAAAGTCTATAAAAAGTATAGGCATAAATCGAGTCATTTTGCTCCTGTACCGGTAATCCGAAAGCCTTGCGGATATTAAACGGAATCATCGAATTCAGCCCTGAAGACGGCGGAAAACTATCCTCATTCATATTACAAATAATCACCCGCTTAAAGTCAAGATTTCGGGATTCCAAAACACCCATGATTTGCAAACCTTGTAACGGCTCCCCCTCGAAAGGCAACTTGACCTCTCTGAAAATCTGACGAAACAGTCGGATAAAAAACTCTCTGTTGATCGTAAGAATATCTTGCCCAGCAAAAATCTCCCGCAGTCGTGTCAATTGTTTGAAACATTGGTAAAGGTAAGAACGCTGCAAGGGTTCATCTTTCAATCGCTCTGCTAGCGCTTCCATCAAATTGGCTAGATATGGAAACAAGGAATCATTCTCGAGTTTTTGAAAGATCAACTGATATAGGAGGCCACCTTTATGAAGCTCTTCTACAGAAACATGAATCTGATTCAAAAGCTGCATTTTCTCTAAAATACCTTCTGAAAAGCCTGGATATACACTTTTAAGATAGATTGAACTGAGAAGATTTTTAACTGCAGTGTGGTAAAAAAGCAATTTCCCATCCTCCACTTTAATGAATCGCTGCATCTCTAATACCGCTTCCAAAAATGAATAAACGGGCGCATTTTTCACAGGATATCCCATCGTCACGTTTACCTTATCCACTTGCTCAGGAAGCGTATGAAGCACAGGAAATAGCATTTGCTCGTCTGGTAAAATCACGACTGTCTCTTCCCAAGATTCGCCAGCAGGAATATTCTCCAAAATCGAACCAACCAAATTCGCCTGATTGGTTTTCAACGGAGTAGCATAAGTCTTAATACTTGCCTTTCGGTCTTCTATTTGCGTAGGAATTTGCTCCGGAAAAGTCGGTCCAAAGATCTTGTCTTTTTGATAGTCTCGGAAAAACAAACCTGCTTCCTGCACTTTGTCATCCATATAATACGCATCAATGTCCCAATGGATCTTTCCGCCAAAGGCTGTAATGTAGTGCTTGATCAGAACCTCTTCGGTTCCAGTGAAAGCATTGAAACCTATAAAATGATGTGTCTTTTCAGGTTGAGATATAGTATCCAAAGAATCCACAACTTTCCGATACAGCATGCCTGAATAAGCCAAGCCAGAGACCGCCAAAGAAGCTTGAAAGCTCGTATAAAGCGGACTTAGCAGCTGCCAGAACTTTAAAAACTTCTCTTGATGATCTCGATCCTGACGTATAAATGAAGACCAAAACTGCTTAATCAACGCAACTTGACTTTCGTTCAGAAAACTCAAGTCAGACTCCAATTCCTTGATTTCAGACAAGTGATGATAGAGTTTGCCTGCATTTGCCATGAACTGATCCACATCATTGAAATCTTTCAAGATCATTTCTCCCCAAAAATAAAAGCGATCAAAGGTCTCCGCTTCAGGGTTGAGATCTTGATAAACTCGATACAATTCGAATATCAAGGTCAGATCATCAGCAGGACGATTTCCTGCCAAACCATAGAAAATCTCCTCAATAGTTTTCACCTCGGGCATCCAAGTAGGTTCGCTGATCAAACTGCCAAGATGCTGCGTAAAGAACAAACCAGCTCTCCTATTTGGCAAAACTACGGTAAGCTTTTGTAGATCAACCCCACTTTCGAGGATCTCTTTTGCTGTATTTCTTAAAAAGCTATGCATAAACCTCCTCGATTAATCCTGTTTCTAAATAACATAAATAGCCTTTCGTTGGCTTTTGAGACAGATTGCTCACCAAATCCATATATTCTCGCACTTGACTGGCATAGCGGCTTTGGGCTTCACCCGTTTTAAAATCCACAATCACGGCCTCATTTTCAGTTAGAATAATTCGATCTGGCCGCTTTTTCTTTCCACCAGGAAGTAGAATCCCTTGCTCTGCTAAAAGAACTCCTTTGGTGCCAAACCAGGACGCAAAAACAGGATCTGTAAAAAGTTGATCCAGTTGCTTTTCCACTAGTTGTTTTTCTTCCTCATTCAATCTTCCATCAAAGTAAAATGACTGCAAATTCTGCAAGGCAGAAGCTTTATCAGTCGATAACTCCAAGATTTCATGGACGATTAATCCAAACTTCTGTTTCTTCCGCTGCTCCATTCCTTCAAGCGAAAAGTCCACTGCATACTTCTTGAGCGTGAGTACTTCTGACCAATTTTTATAGTCCCAGCGAAGTTCTGGGGACTTTCTAGGTTCAATAATTTTGGTCTGGTTTTCAGGCCAATCACCATATTCAAATACTTTTGACTCTGGGTCATAATGATTGATCATGCTCAAATTAGATTCGGGATCGGTATGGGATTGGATCAGTTGCTGCAGCTGAACTTCCATAGAATTCTGCGAACCAATTTTTTCC
>Ga0105054_10003681_pt1 | contig 23560 bp, 18 predicted proteins | sample BON02_FD_78091 | JGI IMG/M metagenome (GOLD analysis project Ga0105054, IMG submission 78091) | Freshwater microbial communities from Lake Bonney liftoff mats and glacier meltwater in Antarctica - BON-02 (megahit assembly) | ecosystem: Environmental > Aquatic > Freshwater > Ice > Glacier...
AACCCAAAACTGCGTAGTTGACTTCCCCATTATAGCGGATACTGATAAAAATGTAGCAACGCTGTATAACATGATCCACCCCAACGCATCTACCTCATCTACGGTTAGATCTGTATATTTCATTAGTCCCGACAAGAAGGTGCAGGCCATTATAACCTATCCTGCCTCCACAGGGAGGAATTTTACAGAGATCCTTAGGGTGGTCGACTCTCTCCAACTTACTGCCGATCATAATGTTGCCACGCCGGTGGATTGGCAAGTGGGACAGGATGTAATTATACCTCCAGGGGTAAAACAGGAGGAGGTCGAAGCTAAATATCCCAAAGGTCATCGAGTTATAAAACCTTATTTGCGATACACTCCCCAACCGAACAAATAACATTGAATTATTCAAAAGTATGGAACTTAAAAAAGGATTGGAAAGGGGACCGTTTAACGATGGCCAAGCAGACAAACTTAGTGTTGCTCTGTCGGGACTGGATTCCGGACAGCTACAATGGCTAAGCGGTTATTTTGCTGGGCTTGGCCAGACATCTTTGACCGAAACAGCATTAGGAAACCTACCCATAGGTTCGGATTCCACTCTTATTGATGAGGTAAAAACAGAAACAATACATATCCTTTTCGGCAGCCATACGGGGAATAGTGAAGGTTTGGCCGAGAATCTCCATGCAAGGGCAGAGGAAATGGGAATTAAAGCAGTGGTTTCCGATATGGCTACCTTTAAAACCAGGGAACTCAAGAGCATCAAAAAACTGGCCGTAATCGTGAGCACCCATGGATTGGGCGAACCCCCTGTACAGGCAGAGGACTTCTTCAAATACCTCCACGGCAAAAAGGCACCAAACCTCGCCCATTTACAATTTTCAGTTTTGGCCCTGGGCGATAGTAGTTATGTTGATTTTTGCCAAACTGGTAGGGATTTCGATGCCGTATTCGAAAAATTGGGCGCTCAGAGAATCGTTCCTCGGCAGGATTGCGATGTGGACTATGCGGATGAAGCGGAGACCTGGCAACAGAATTTTCTAAATGCTATAGTACAGACCAATGGTCAAAATTCTGCCGTCCAAGTACAGGACCGTCCCAATAACGAGGTCAACGGAACACAATACTCCAGAAAAAATCTTTTTGAAGCCAGAATTCTAGAGAAAATTAACCTAAATGGGACAGGGTCTTCCAAAGAAACCATCCATTTGGAACTGGATCTTGAAGGATCTGGAATAAAATATGAGCCGGGCGATGCATTGGGGGTTTATGGTGCCAATTCCCCAAAACTTGTGAAGGCCGTATTGGATTCCACCAATTTATCAGGTAATGAGGAGGTAGAGACCCATGAAGGATGCAAAACTTTACATGATGCACTGACGTATGATTATGAACTTACCCCACTATCCAAAAACACTCTATCCGAATATGCAGCATTAACTGGCAATAAGGGGTTAAAAAAAATCCTTGAAGACAAGTCGTCAATTCACGAATACCTTTCAGGACGTGACATCTTGGATCTTATAAACGAAGTACCTCATAAATTATCTTCCAAGGAACTGATTTCGGTTCTGCGAAAAAATACCGCGCGAATGTATTCTATTGCTTCTGCGCAGGAAGCGGTGGAGGAGGAAGTACATCTATTGGTGTCGGTTGTGCGCTATAATGCATTGGGCAGGAATAAAGAAGGCCATTGCTCCTCTACCCTAGCGGATAGGCTTGAAGTTGGGGATAAGGTAAAGATTTTTGTAGATAAAAACACACGTTTTAAACTTCCGGAAAATCCAGAGGCACCAATTATTATGGTAGGTCCGGGAACTGGAGTGGCACCATTTAGGGCCTTTATGCAGCAACGGGAAGTATTGGATAGAAAAGGACCATCCTGGCTTTTCTTTGGCGATAGGAATTTCACCACAGATTTCCTGTATCAGACAGAATGGCAACAATATATGAAGGAGGGAGTGTTGACAAAAGCAGATGTTGCCTTTTCTAGGGATCAGGAACAAAAACACTATGTACAGCACAGAATGTTGGAGAATGGCCAGGAGTTGTTTGAATGGCTGGAGAAGGGAGCTCATTTTTACGTTTGTGGTGATGCTAAAAAAATGGCCAAGGATGTGGATATTGCCTTAAAGCAAATTATACAGCAACAGGGTGGAATAACTATAGAAAAGGCAGAGGAGTATATTAAAAACCTTCAAATTTCCAATCGCTATCAGGCAGATATTTACTAAGGTAACAGTAGATGTGTTAGAATACCAAGGAAAATGTATCTATGGACAATAAATTGAATAAAAAGGAATTATCGGAGGATGAACATATCAAGGACAAGAGCGATTTTCTTAGAGGAAGCATCAAGGCCAGCCTAAAGAATCCTTTGACCGGTGCCTTGCATCCTGACGATGTTAAGCTTATAAAATACCACGGTTCTTATCAACAAAATGACAGGGACCTGGAGAGTGAACGCAAGCAGAAAAAATTGGAACCTTTATTCCAGTTTATGGTTCGGGTAAGGGCTGCAGGTGGGATTACTACCCCCGAGCAATGGTTGTCCCTCGATAAACTTTCGGACATACACGGAAACGGCACTATTAAATTGACCACCCGACAGTCATTTCAATTTCACGGTATATTAAAGCGCAATTTAAAACCTACTATTCAGGCAGTCAATGAAGCGTTGCTGAGTACCCTAGCTACCTGTGGTGATGTGAATAGGAACGTTATGTGCAATCCAAACCCATACCAATCTACCATTCATGAAGAAGTGTACGAACTTGCTGGAGAGATAAGCGATTATTTTCTACCAAAGACAACTGCTTATCATGAAATCTGGCTAGATAAGGAAAAAGTTGCGGGAACCCCGGATTTCGAACCCTTGTACCATCACAACTACCTTCCGAGAAAATTCAAAATAGCTATTGCCATTCCGCCCAATAATGACATTGATGTTTTTGCGAATGACCTTGGTCTCATTGCCATTGAGGAAAACAATAAAGTAAAAGGATTTAATATTTGCGTAGGAGGCGGATTAGGGAGTACGTTTGGGGTACAGGAAACTTATCCGCGCTTGGCCGATGTGATCGGTTTTGTACCCAAAGAAAAGGTATTTGAAGTAGCCGAAACGGTAATAGCCATCCAAAGGGATCACGGCAACCGATCGGATCGTAACTTATCGAGGTTAAAACATACCATAGACGATAGGGGCCTGGAATGGTTTGTAGAGGAACTTCAAAACCGTCTGGGGTGGAATCTTTCAAAGCCAAAATCCTATCACTTCAAATCAAACGGAGATCAATACGGATGGCTTAAAGGAATCAACAATAAATGGTTTTATACTTTGTTTGTGGAAAACGGAAGAGTTAGGGATGAAAATGATTATCAACTAAAAAAGGCCTTAAGGGAAATTGCCAAAATTCATACAGGAGATTTTCGTTTAACAGGAAACCAAAATCTCATTATTGGAAATATAGAGGAAGATGACAAAGAAGGCATTGAAGCCATTTTAGCCCTATATGGAGTTAAAAACCATCCTAAACTTACGGGACTGCGCAAGAGCTCCATGGCCTGTGTGGCATTGAACACCTGCGGACTTGCTTTTGCCGAAGCGGAACGTTACCTCCCTTCCTTAATAGACAAACTGGACGTGATTATGCGAAATAATGGTCTTGAGCAAGACGAAATCAATATTCGGATGACAGGTTGTCCCAATAACTGCGCTCGATCTTCACTCGGGGAAATAGGTTTTGTGGGCAGGGCCGTTGGAAGATATAACATGTATTTGGGAGCAAGCCACAACGGAGACCGGTTAAATTCCTTATTCAAGGAAATGTTATCCGAAGAAGATATTCTAAAGGAATTGGAGCCGATTATTGCTGCCTTTGCCCAAGAAAGGTTGGAGAAAGAGCATTTTGGCGACTTTGTAATCAGAACAAAAATAGTTGAATCAACCCATCGGCCATTACGGATACTTAGCTAACTGTGATGTTTACATGTGAGCAGCCCTAAAGTCTTTCAATCTATAGGATAATCTCAAAAAGTGAGTTCATAGAAATGGAATTGCCCCAAGGGAAGAATCATTGGTATTTTATGGCTATGTAATTTAATACTAATTCATTTAGCCTTTTTCGCAGTAGTTTCATTAAACGAACGTGGCTGTTGCAGAAGTGGTTTACGTGCAAGAGATGGATTTAAGCAGGCTGATTATGAAACCTTTAGGAGAATTGGTTTTAATTGGATTTGCTGGCAAAAAATGGTCAGGTAGCTTTGGAAGACATCTATAATTGTCTTGAAAATGCCAAAACAAAAGAATTATTTCTGTAACTTAGCCACAAACGTTTCTGCTTTTTATAATTCTGATATATAAATATCCGTAATCACTCATAATTTTACATATTTGATAACCATTTATTGTTCTAATAAGTGGACAGAACTGATTTTCCGAAGAATTAATCGATTAATTGAATGTGCCACCTATAAGTTGGGAAAATGCGGAGTGATTGGTACCACAAAGACAGCACATGCTTTAGTCCCGTAAATCGAACAAATTATGTGACATCGACCTTTACTATTCTGTTCTTCATTCTTCCGTTCCCGGAATCATTTAATAATCATTTAATAATCGTTTTAGTCTTTGATTAAACGACGGTACAGCGGTGACCTTTTCCTCTCCTGACCAAGTCTAGGAATCTCGAAAAGTTAATCCGCACTACTTCATTCGAGTCAATAATTTTTGTGATGGATGCAACACGATTGCTTACAATGGCCGAAATTAGTTCTACCAAGACCAAAATCGATGCATATTACCACTGTTAGCAAGGAAAACCGGGAAATGGCCGACAGACTGCATGGGATAATCCTAAAGAACAAGGAGTCTCAAAATGAATATTGCAGGGCCGTTAACCGGGTAGCCAGTAAAGAACTAAAGTCCTATTTCCAAAGTAAATGTGGCAAACTAAAAAGATTTGATAGGTCACTGGTCCATGAGGTGTCGATCGCTTTTCCCCAAACCCTTCCTGTTGTCAGGTACGAAAACTATGCAGGTGCTTGGATGGCCACCGACTCGATCATCAGTTCGGCAGATGAGGCCTCCATGCTTAAAGTGTCAATTCAATGTGATAAGTCCGCCGTAAGTGAATATGCGGACTTGCTTGAAAGGTACTTGCTTCCCTTTGATATATATCATCTTATACGGAAACATAAAATGTTCATCGAGGTGGATCTGTACAAATTCAAGAAAATGGAAAATCTTTACCGATAATGGACTTTTTAGACTGGCCCTCTAGACCATGACATAAATACTTTTGCCATAATACTTCTTGTATCTACTGAACATTTGACCGAATCGCCAACAAGTAATAGTATCAAAACTATAAATGCTTTAAAAGGAACCTTTTTTGGAAAACACATCTTTCTTAAATCGTTTCATTTAACGGCCGTGGCTATTTCAGAAGTGGTCTAGAACCAAGATATCGATTCAAGCAGGCTGATTTATTGGACTGCCATTTTACAATACTATTTAAATGGAGAGTTCATTTCCATTTTCGTTATCTCTGTTTTTATGTTTTTTTTGAATAATTTTGCTGTTATCTAAAGAAAGGTTTTTATTTGCCGTAATTTCCTTACTATATTCTTCCATTCCTGTCTGCATCGCTTGCATGCGACTATTACCCGATTCAATGTTTTTAAACATTGGAGACATTAACTTCAATTCTTTAGCCAGTTCATAGCCAAGATTGAATGCTTCCATGTAATCCTTATCAACTTTTAGATTTTCTTCCATAATTAAAAAGTTTCACGGGCATACCTTTCAATATATTCGTTAATTGAATCCCGATCATAGAGAATTATTTTCCTTTGCGGTTGAGAAAATCTAATCTTTCCTTCATCCCTTAATTTCTGCAAGGTGGTTGTAGATTTTATATTTAGCAATAACATTGCTTCTTCACCATCAATCCATTTAGCCGGCTTATCTCTGCGTTTAGATTCTAAATGCTCTACCACCTTATCAAATAAAGCATAAAAAGCTTCTTCTTGTAGACATACCACCTGCATCGGATTAATTATTAAAAGTTAAATGTATCGTCATCTTCGTGATTTTTATCCTATAATATACGAATTATGTCCATTCTTTACCAATTAATTAGGTTTAAGCGTCAATCGAATGGTCAAACGGTATCATCTCAATCAAAGTTTAGAACCTTTTCTAAAGCATCATCCGTTTCTTTGTGCATGAAATTTGACTGATAATTGACGGTGGTTATAATAGAAGAATGCCGATATAATTTCTGAAGCATTTGAATTGGGATTTTATCCCCTGAAATATTACCGAAGCTGTGCCGTGCAATGTGCATACTGAGTTTCTTTTCAATACCAAGTTTTTCGGCTACCATTTCCAATCGCCTATTTAGGTTTCTAGTTATCGTCTTTACCCGAGTTACCACTTGCTTATGGTCTTTTAAATTAGTCCCTTTTAAATAAGGAAAAACTAAATCATTTTTATGCTGTTGAACTGACGTATACCGGTATAGTAATCTTTTTGCCTTCTCAGGCACTGCTAGGGAAACTATTTTTTGGTTTTTCCCCATCCGATAATAAAGCCTATCATCTTTAAAATCCGAGCATTTCAATTTCAAAATATCACCGACCCTTATACCCGCAAAATAAAAACTTGTTAGCCACGTATTAACTGTATTTTGTTGAGCCACTGTCAAGTCTTTAGCTGTTTCAAGCAATATGATCTCTTCCTTATTCAATCCGATTTTCTCACTTTCAGGGAATTTTATCTGAATTTTTCCTTTTCCAAATGGATAGCTGCTATCGTCCACATGATATTCTTTACGTGCCAAATTATAGACTGTTCTAATTAGCATAAGATAATTAATAGCTGTTCTTGGAGCTACCTTTCGCTCATAAAGTAGATAGGCTTCAAACCGCCTTAACAAACTAACATCCAAATCGATAAACGGCAACTCCTTGCGCCCCAAAAAATCTTTGAATACATTCAATCTCTTTTCTTGATTGTAATGTTGATCGAATTTTTTACGTCTTAGTATGTTCCCAAGAAATAATTCACTGGCTATAAAAAAATCTACCTTGGACTTACCAAGTATTTTATTTTTTATCTTCTTGGCAGATTGGTCGTTACCTTCCCCATCACTATCAATAAGTCTGTCATTTGCTTCTGATAATTTCTTTGCAACCAACTTATTTAAACGGCTTGAGTTCGGATGTGATTTTCTAACTCTGTCGAATTTACTATCCCAGAATTTCTCGTCAATATATTGTCCAGTAAACAAGAATGATGATTTTCTATCTATGGTTACACGAATCGCGATAGGGAATAATCCAGCTTTGTTTGGTTTCCTCCTTAAAACTGCCTGTATTGTTGCCATTATTTTGAAGTTCGATACTTCAAGATACAAAATCTAGGTACAACATAGGTACAACATTTGATGTTTTTACTTGGTTTTATAACATTTCATAATTTCACAACTCACCAATAAACGACTGATTATAAGTCATATAGAACCATATCAATACAGGTTTTTCAAAGTTCATAACCCGGAGGTCGCGGGATCGTGCCCCGCTCTCGCTACAAGACTTAAGTTTTTAAAAATCAACGGATTGGTTACTGTCAATCCGTTTTTTTATGCCTTCCATTTCCTTAAAAATAAAATTGACCTAGGATGTTACAGGAAAAAGGGCTAACAATCTCTTTCGACACATCGATTGGATGCATAAAATCACCAAAGAGTCTGATTTTGTATTACAACAATGCTCTTTTTTGGATTATACTTAATTAAAGAATCTACAATTGAGACGTTGGCTATTTTAGAGTCTGAAAAAACTGCTATTATCATGAGTATCCTTTTTCCTTAATTTATTTGGATGGCCACAGGATTCAAAGCCGGGCTTAAGCAGAAGTTTATAAGGTGATTTTATTCCCTGATAAGACAGAATATGGCTCATGGGCAGACAAAACCACCTTACTAACCAATTTTAGGCATAGGTAAAATAAATCTCATTATTTGATGTACAATATTTTTTCTAAATTTTCATTGAGAGGTATCTAATACTATGTGCTGTTATTAGTTCTTTACCAAACGTACGCTAATTGCAAAAGTTCCGGCTGAATTTGTAAACCTGAAGCAAGATGGACTTGCAGCTTCAATTTTTCTTCTGAAGATATTTCCACCCCCTGCATCAGTGTTTACCCACAAGTAGGTTCTATTGTTTATTGAACTATAAGTGCCTCCATCTCTGTATCCAGACATTGGAAAATTCAATCCAGAGGATCCTCCCGATTTCATTTTTGTGCCTTGGTCTGTCCCTCTTATTGTTGCTTCGCCAGTAATATTAAGATCACTTGCAGGCATTCCCAATTCAGTTTCCAACGTTTTCCATTCATCATCCGTAGGCAAGTGATAGCCTGTAGGAATTGCAGCTTGTACATCGGCCCATTCATACAGACGGCCATAGTCTGCATCGTTGGATGTATTATCGTTGTAACTGTATGATCCTGTAGAAATGTAGACTAAATTCTCCGTCATCCAAACTTGAGTTCCAATTTTAATTGTTCCATAAACATGACTATCCCTGTTGTCCGTGAATGATCCAGTGTATGAAGACTCAAAATTTCTTACTTCACCTGAAGTCACGTGAGTAGTTGATTTTGCATCTACACGAAAATGGTAGGTTGTTCCCAATTCAAGTTCGGTTGAAGTGAACGATAGACTGGTTTGATTTGAACTGACTAAATCTAAGCTTGTGGAATTCGTTCCTAAATACACATCATAGGTAATAGCATCACCTTCGGCATCAGTGGATGCCAACCAACTAATTATAATAGGTGTATTCACATTTGTTGCGTTAGGCGCTGGTGCCTGGTCAAAGATTACTACTGAAGGAGCTGAGTCGGTCTGGGTCGCAGAACAGCCGTTGGAATCTACGGTTTCACCTGATGGTGTTCCAGGACATAAATCAATATCATCTGTGACCCCATCACTATCCGAGTCCTTTTGACTACCTGAGCATCCTTGAGCATCTACTATTTCTCCTGTTGGAGTATTAGGACACTGATCTAAATCATCAGTAACAGTGTCGCCGTCTGAATCAGTTTGGGTAGAAGAGCATCCATTCGAGTTCACTGGGTCTCCAGAAGGGGTATTTGGACATTGATCTAGATTATCAGTTACTCCATCTCCATCCGTGTCCTTTTGACTATCAGAACAACCTTCATTATCAACCGTTTCTCCCGATGGGGTGTCTGGACACTGATCAAGCTCATCAGTAACAGAATCTCCGTCAGAATCTGTCTGAGACGAAGAACAACCATTGCTATTAACGGGTTCTCCCTGGGGAGTTCCAGGACACAGATCTAAATCGTTCAGAACACCATCACCATCCAAATCTTGCTGATTTTCTGCACAACCTTTAACATCAACTGTCAACCCTTGACCCGTGTCCGGGCATTCATCTAGATCATCAGTAATACCATCAAGGTCAGTGTCCTTCTGGCTAATGGAACAACCGGCTTCATCCACTGTTTCGCCCTCTGGCGTATCTGCACATTGGTCTACATCATCAAATACAGAGTCTCCATCAGAATCTTCTTGACTTTCCGAACAGCCATCCGCATTTACAGTTTCCCCGGTAGACGTTCCAGGACACTTATCTATATCGTTTGGAACACCGTCACCATCTGTATCGTCTTTTTCAAAAACGGCGATAACCTCTGTATCCGATTTTATAGTAAGTGAATAGGGATTATTTGTTCCTGTAATATCACCACTCCAATTTTTAAAATAGAATCCATTAGAAGGAGTTGCTGATATGGTCACCTGTTCTCCTGAATCAAATGTACCTTGCTTAGGGCTAATAGTTCCTCCGTCTACAGGAGATACATCACCTGTAAATTTATAAACGGAAATTTTTTCTTTGGAGCATGAACCAATTACAAACAGGAAAAGTGGGATTATGATAAATAAGGAAGATAATATTCTTTTCATTGCACATTTTGTTAGCTAGGTTATTTAACTACAATTCAATAAAACAATATTCTATTAGGGCAACGAATTATAATAGTATTAATATACTAAAAAATTGGTTAGAAGACAATTAACATTGAAGTATTTTCAACAAAATAATATAAATCTTTTCTCAACATCCCAAAGCCTTCCATATCAATTATTAATACGGATTTGGAATATTATTATATACAGTTTTTTTTGGTTAAAATTTAGTATTAATACAGTAAACGATTTTCTAAATTCAAGTACATTAAAGGAGGTTGATTAGAGATTTTTCAAATTCATAACCCGGAGGTCGGAGAATCGTGCCCCGCTCTCGCTACAGAAATTAAGTTTTTAAAAATCAACGGATTGGTTACTGCCAATCCGTTTTTTTATGCCTTCATTCAACGAAATTATTTCTTTTGAACACAAAAGTGAACACGATTTAGAACACCATTTGTCCAACTCCAAGAATTTTTCTGCACCAAAAATCTATTCTGCAAAGGGTGACCTATCCAAATGTTGATACCTCACATGCATAAACAGAGCTTTGCAACACATCTTTTGGAAACTGGAACCGATTTAAGGCATATACCATTTCTTCAAGGTCATAGTACTACTAAACCGACTGAATTCTACACGCATGTGGCGAATAAGTCGTTCATAGATATAAAGGATTTGTTATCTTAGTTTCTATAAGTGATATATAGTTAATACCCATATGTAATTGTTATGAGCAATTAAAAAACGCATCGTCCTGAAATAGTATGTCAAAAAAACAAACAAAACGAATACTCAGAATAGTATTTATTATTGTAAGCATAAGCTCTTTGTGGTTCGTACCTTGGATTTTAGTAAAGGCTTGGATTTTACCATTACCTGATACGGTTCAGAAACAAGTAAATGAAGCAATTGATCTTGGATTAGATGGAATGATTGTTTACGTGGACCAGGCTGGGAAACCCCCGGAGTTTTATGCCGCAGGCTGGCATGACCGAAAAAATAAAATTTCTGCCGACCCAAAAGCCTTATTCAAGATTGGCAGTATTAGCAAGCTATATGTTGCTGTAGCTGTCGCTAAATTGGTAAATGACAAACATTTGTCTTTGGATAAAACGCTAGCTGATTACCTTCCGGAACTTGTAGAAAGAATTGAAAATGCTGATAAAATTAACTTGAGAATGATGGTGCAGCATAGAAGTGGAATCCCCAATTTTACCGACACGCCCGGCTATTGGGAAAACCCACCGAAAGAAAGCGGACAAAATTTAGAGTTGGTACTGGATAAGCCTGCTGACTTTGAACCTGATAAAAAATATAGTTATTCAAATACGAATTATTTGTTGATAGGCGAAATCCTTGATAAAACAATGGGATATAACCATCACCAATATATAAAGAAGGAAATTCTGATACCGATTAAACTGAATAACACTTACAGCTTGTTAAATGAAGTGGATTTAAACAACGTTATGAGTGGGTATAACATAGGTTATGATGGCGATTTAAAGTATAATGATTTTATAAACCCTAGCGGCTCAATGGTAGCTACGGCAGAAGATGTGGGAACATTTTTGAGGGCATTGAACGATGGCTCTTTGCTAAATGATAATGAACAAGCTATTTATTCATCTATTTATGAATATGAACATACAGGATTATTGCCAGGATACTCTAGTATTGCCAGGTATCACAAAGATATTGATGCGGTCGTTGTTCAGTTTGTAAATACAAGTGGTGGATACACCTGGAATTTATCAGAAATCGTATATAATCGTATTGTAAAAATATTGAGAAGTAAAAAAACTCATAATAAAGTATAAAAACAATAGCCATAACAACAATAAATCAAAGCATTGTAGCACGCTTCAATTCACTAATATCTTGATAGGAGTAAAGCCCGCAGTCGGCTACTATTCTTATACTGACCGTTAGGCAACACATTTAAAATATGAGTAAATTCACACTTCTACTTTGTGTCATTATTTTTGCTTCATGTGAATCAAAGAAAAGAAATACTACAACTAAAATTACTCAATCTGAGCAACCAGCTAATTCTTTTTTTGAGCAACAAGTAGATTCTTTGCGAATAGAATATAAGATTCCAGGAATTAGTATCGGAATTTCTATTAATGATTCGATACACTTAATTAGAGGTTTTGGAATGGCGAACATTGAGGAAGAAATTCCAATGACTGGTGATACACCTTTACGAATTGCTTCATTGACCAAACCGATTTTTTCAACAATTTTAATGCATTTGGTAGAAGAAAAAAAAATTGATTTGAATTGGAAAATTAAGGACTATTACCCCGACTATGTTCGAAGCTGCGAACGAATACTAGAGTATTTCAATGATGAAATGCCAGAATATACCTTTCTCTTGGATCAGTATCACCCTGAACGTGATGACATCCTATTAAAACATCATTTTTCACATACCGCTGAGAATATTCCTGGTACAGCTTATAAATACAATGGCTTCCTCTTCGGAATGCTATCTGATGTTGTGGAGAATGTAACGCACCTGACTTTTGATAAATGGGTTGATAGTTTGGTTATTAAAAAGCTGAACCTAAAACATTCAGCCCCCTCGCAATTAGACAAATCAAAAAAATTGGTGTTGGACAAAATTGCCTTGCCCTATACAATTGATGCTGATGGATACTTTGAAAGAAGTGAATTTCCTCACCTTGCTTTAAACGCTGGAGCTGGCCTAGTTTTTTCTGCTAAGGACATATTGCTATTTGACAGGGCTTTTAACAATAACATCGTAATTTCAAATGAAAATAAAGAGAAGGTCCTAAAACCTTTTGAATTGGCAGATAAAAGCCTTTCACCTTACGGTTATGGTTGGTTCATTCAGAAATATAATGGACATACTTTAGTCTGGCACTATGGGTTACAACCAAACGCCTATTCAGGACTATACCTCAAAGTTCTTGAAAAGGATTTGACTTTAGTAATTTTGGCAAACAGCCAAAACTTAAGTAACTCTTTTGATTTAGGCAAAGGGAATGTATTGAATTCAAGGTTTGCGATGGCGTTTTTAAACGAATTCTTGAATAAATAATAGCACAAAATACTGCAGGTAACAACGTGCGTAAAACATAGCAAGCAAGTGCTAAACTGAAAGGTTAGTGCTTATTAGCAAAGACCGCCAAATTGAAAATTGCGCGATAGCGAAATATTAAATTTTTGGCTTTTAAAATAAAAAAGTAAAACCCCGAAATTGATAATTAATTAAGGGGAAGAAAAAAAGGACTTTGAGTATCTGGTGACTATAAAAAAACTTTAATAATATGGATCAAAAATCACAATCACTATCACTACCATTTAAATATTTGTTGGTACTAATGGTATTAATACCTATTTCAGTTTTTGCACAAAAGAATAAGGTTTTAATTATTTCTGACACATGGCCTCAAATGGACGTCTTGGCAGACGGCTTGACGGAACATGGTTACATCATTAATAAAGCAGATGAAGAAGAAATTGAATCCGGTTTATCCGGTTTTGACTTTGTTTTCATGTATATTCATAAAACACACTCTCCCAGAACTGAACGCGCATTAATTGATTACACGATGAATGGTGGGTCATTAATTGTACTGCATCATGGTATTTCGTCTTCAAAAATGAAAAATCCCCAATGGCTTGACTTTTTAGGGATAGAATTATTTCCAAGGGACCATAAAGAATATCCATGGAAGGTATTAGCTAATTTGACCTATTCCATGGTGAATTTGCATCCAGGACATTTTATTACCAGTAATGGAATTAAATATGAAAAAATCACCACATTTAATTCTGAATATGATTCAATTTACGATGGGACGTTTAGTTCTTTTCAACTAATAAATACGGAGTTATTTCTGAATCAACGTTTCAAAGATGACCAAAGAACAATTTTATTTGGTTTTAGAACTGAAGATGGATCAAGAATTCAACCAACTTCAGGTTGGTATAGTCAAAAAGGCAAAGGGATGGTATTTTATTATCAGGCTGGGCATGAGGTATCAGATTATAAAAATTCGAATTTCCTAAAGGTTTTATTGAATACCCTTGAATGGACCCCGAATTAACTCATATCCCAATTTACTACCCTAGAGATTGTTTTTTGACAGGAATCAAATGGAAGAAAAAAAGCTGATAATGATGTATAACCCTATTACGGTGAAATCGTCTACGTCCGAATCCACTGGGAACTGCTAACGTAAGTGCTAAAAAAAAAAAATAACCCGTAACAGCGGTAATACGAAACGTGGCAGTTATTAAAACAAAATTTGATCGATGTCAAATAAAATAAACACAGCAACTGGCACATGATATAATGCATGCAAGTTTTAAAGGTTTGTATAGGTTTTAAATTCGTAAAACATGATGGTGGAAAGTGCCTCAGAATCCCGCACTAAACCAACCCTAAACGTTAGCGAAAATAATGAAGGGAAACACAAATATTAAAGATACAGAATCAATGCAAAAATCACGAAGAAAGTTTTTTTTGAACATAGGAGTAACTGGGTTAGGTATAATAAGTTCGCCAAGTATTCTTATGGCAAAAAATCACAATAAACATTATCTTAAAAATAGAAAAAGAAAGGGTTTAACATTTCTGTTCCAAGGGGACTCAATTACCGATGGAAAACGCTTACGCGACAATGATTGGGATTGGAATCATTTAATGGGGCATGGATACGCATATCTGATAGCGAGTCGTCTTTGGTACGATTATGTAAACGAAGACTTAATGTTTTATAACAGAGGCAATAGCGGAAATAAAATACAGGATTTAAATGCTCGGTGGCAACAAGATACCATTGACCTGAACCCCGATGTACTAAGTATTTTAATTGGTGTGAATGATGTGCCAAAGATTATAGAAAATGAATACTCCATTAAAAAATGGGAGGAAACATATATTGAAGTTTTAGACAAAACCACAAAAACGCTACCTAATACTCAAATTGTTCTGTGTGAACCTTTCATTCTCCCTTCTTATGATATGGCTAGAATTGACTGGACGAAAGAAAAGACAGAATCCTATCTAAGGGTGATTTCAGAAATGCAAAAAATTGTAAGGCAATTAGCTGAAACATACGATGCCATTTTTATTGAATTGCAACAGCCTTTTTTGGATGCTTGCAAAAAAGCTCCCGCCAAATATTGGATTTGGGATGGAATTCACCCAATGCCTGTCGGTCATGAATTAATTGCTCGTCTTTGGATAAAAGAGGTAAGTAAAAACCTGGATTTTACAGAGCATAATTATATAAAAGATTGATTTAATATAACACTGCTCTTTTACAAAACTGAATTGAAATAAATATAAAGTTCCCACAAACAGTCTTTTTATTAAATTATTCAAAAACTATAATTTTAAACTGGATTTATTCAATGCTGTGCGAATAATGTTGAACTACACAAAAAATCGATACCTCTGTAGGACAAAAATTGGTTGATTCAGCAACTAAAAGGTTCATTCCGGAGTCAATATTTATTATCGATTCATCTCCTTGATTTCAAACTACAAATAATCATTTTTAAAATCCAATTCATCATAGAAATTGGTAATATTTTATCCCTTAGGTAATTAATGCTAAAGTAAAATGGAATACTTAAAGGACTCCCTGATCAGCTAGCTGTACCCCTCCCCTATTTTGCATCAATAATAAATCCGATACGGTCATCTCTGGCCATTAGTTTTTACCAAATTTATCAGAATACTTGGGATAGGAATTAACACTGATGAACTTGGAAACATTTAGCACAGGAAACTTTGTAAAACCCGGGGACATCATGCAAAGGGTTAAGGAAATGGAAAAGGCCTATCACAATGCCGCCGACCTTGCGTATAGTGAAAAGCCGGTTCATTATTTCCGGAGTTAATCCGTTTAAAGAAAAAAAATATCGATAAATCCCTGAAGATTGAGGTAATAGCCTCTTTACCTGTTAGAGGTGGACCGTTTCACTTCCAGTCAAATATCGGCTTGGTACGTCTTTTCCTTCAGATTGTAGTAAATAAGTCATAATAGCTAAAAAAATTGTGCAAAAACCAGTAGTTCTTAATGAGTGTTTCATATGTTAAATAATCTACTCGTAAGGCTTTTTTCTTTAAGCGACTATTTATAAGTGATAGGTTACTTTTTGATCTGCTTTACGTTTTATTTTGACCAAAAAGAGAATACTATCGCATAACTTCACTAATAAAATATGACCGAAAAAATCTATGATACAATTGTAATTGGTTCAGGATCCGGCGGATTGACTGTTGGTCTATTTATGGCCAAAGCCGGCTTCAAGGTTTTGATGGTTTCTAAAACGGATGAAGATATTGGCGGCGATTGTCTGAACGATGGTTGTGTGCCCAGCAAGGCATTGATCCATGTTTCGAGGATTGCCCATGATGCGAAAATTGCTGCAAACTTTGGATTAAATGTTTCCGGAAAAATTGATATTAAAAAAGCGATCGATTATGTGTATGAACGGCAGGAAATAATTCGGCAACACGAAAATGCAAAATGGTTACAGGAACAGGGAGTTGATGTAGCGCTTGGCAATGCACTATTTATCGGCAAAAACGAAATAGCTGTAAACGATAAAAAATACACTGGAAAGAAAATAGTCATCGCCACCGGATCCAGACCAAAAAAATTAAAAGTCCCGGGCGTTGAAAAGGTGACCTATTACGATAACGAAAGTATATTTCATATTAATGACCTACCCGAAAAACTGTTGGTAATAGGTGCGGGTCCAATAGGAATTGAGATTGCTCAGGCCATGAACCGGCTGGGAAGCAAAGTAACCGTGATCCAACATGGCAACAGAATTTTATCACATGACGATGAAACTATGGCCGATATACTTTTAAAACAATTACGGAAAGAAGGGATCGAATTTATTTTCAACGCAGATGTGGATCATTTTATTTCTCCGGGCGTGGCATCCATAAAATGCAATGATGGCACATCCGAAGTTCTATCCTTTGATGCAGTGTTTGTTAGCATCGGAAGAACGTTGGATTTGGGCGCTTTACAATTGGATAAAGCCGGAATTGGCATAAAGGACAATAAAATTATAAAAGATAAATACCTGCGTACCACCAATAAAAATATTTTTGTTTGTGGCGATATAGCTGGAGACCTGATGTTTTCACATGCTGCAGAATTTCACGGGCGTATTTTATTGAACAACTTTTTCTCACCCCTCAAAAAGAAACTGAACAACGATCATCTGTCGTGGGTAACCTTTACCGATCCCGAACTCGCCAGCTTCGGCCTGAATGAAAAGCAACTAATAGAAAGAAATATTTCTTATAAAAAATTAGAGCAAAATTTTGAGGAGGATGACCGGGCGGTGGTAGACCATTACCAATACGCCAAAACAATTTTATTTATCAGCAAAGGTGGAATATTTAAAAAGGAAAAAATACTGGGTGGCACCATGGTTGCGCCCCATGCGGGGGAAATTATCCAGGAACTAATTTTGGCCAATACCAGTGAATTATCTGTAAATGCTATCTTTAATAAGATCTATCCTTACCCGGTGGCTTCGCGCATCAACCAGCTAATTATTGCGAAACATAAAGAGGGAAGTTTAACTAATACAATTAAACAATTATTGCAAACTGCTTATAAAATTTTTAGTTAATGGAATGGTGGGAAATCTTTAAAACATGGTTTTTAAGCCTGGGCGAAAACTACAACGTAAATCCCTACATTTTCGGAGGTATCTATGTTGGTGCCATCCCATTTTTTTTTCTATGCCTCGGCTGGACGATTAGAAATATAAAGAACAAAAAGCCCTTTGTATTGCCGGTTTTGCTAACAGGATTCTTTTTCATTTCGGCCTATTTATATCTTATCGTTGCTGGCAGAAATATTCCAGTGTGGGTGTATGCCTTTATTGCACTTTTGATTGGGTACGGAATTTATTCTACTTTGAAAAAGATAAAAGAAAAGACATAAAAAATGATCAGGTTCCTTTATGATACTTTTGGCATGTTCCCCGACCGAATCGGTACAGGCGAACTGGCAAGTTGCCAGTGATAGCCTACTTCCGAAAACCCTCTAAGCCCAAAAGCCCGGCAGGACGTATTTCCTATTTGGTTTGTATTTGCTAAATTAGGTGCTGAAACACGCAACGAAATCATACGTATACCCTTCTATGCCATTTCAAAAGACCAATTAATGAAAAACTTATTAAACTATATCAACTCACAATTCTCCTTAACTATAGAAGATAATAGGCTAATAGAAAAATGTTTTATTGTAGAAGATGTTTCCGCACAAACAAAACTTTTAGAGGCGGGAAAAATAGAACGTTATATATATTTTATAAGTTCTGGAATTGTAAAAGGTTATCAAAATATAGATGGCAAATTAGTTGTTCAGCATTTAGTCTCTGAACAGGATTTTTTCACGTCTTTAGACAGTTTTATGAGCGAAACACCTTCTTTAGACTATTACGAAACGATTACCGATTGTAAACTAATAAAAATCTCTAAGCCTGATTTTGAACTTTTACAAGAAAGCACTACTTTTTGGAATGATTTTGTAAAGACAGTTACCAATGAACACTTAAGTTGTAAATTAGAACGAGTTAAAGATTTTCAGACTTTAACTGCAAAAGAGCGTTACCAAAAATTTGTGGCCGAAAACCCAAAGTTAGCTTTAAACGTATCTATAGATAATATGGCTTCATTTTTAGGGATTGAACCTCAATCTTTAAGCCGCATACGAAAACAAGTCACTTTCTAACAAATGTTATTTCTGTTCTTCCTATAAACATAGAAATTTGCTGAAACAGAAAACGTAAATTATGGGCAATGAAATTTCAATAGTAACAGGAGGAAACGGACATTTAGGGAATAATTTAGTCCGATTATTACTTGCCAACAATCAAAAAGTAAGAACAACAGTAAGAAATGTCAATAACAAAGAACCTTTTAAAGGATTAGGCTGTGAAATTGTACAGGCAGATATTACGGATAGAGAATCTCTAAAAAAGGCATTTGAAGGCGTTACAAACTTATACGCAGTAGCAGCAAATTTTAGTATGTGGGCTAAAAATCCTAAAACTGAAATTTATGATAATAATATGCAAGGAACTCAAAATGTGTTCGACATTGCAAAAGAATGTGGTATAAAGAATATTGTATACGTAAGTTCAGTAGCCAGTTTAGATTTCACGAAATTGCCAGCCAATGTAGACAATGGATATAATAAGGACAGGAGAAACTGGTATTACAATTCTAAAAATGATTCGGATAAATTAGCTTTAGAGCTAGGAGAAAAATATGGAATAAGAACTGTTTTGATTCTTCCTTCTGCTATGATTGGTTCAGAAGCTCACAAACTTAGTTATTCCAATAATCTTGTATTACAAGTTTTAAATGGGGAAATACCTGTAGATACCAATGTAACTTTAAATTGGGTAGATGTAAAAGATGTAGCCATGGGAGCATATAGAGCAATGCAAAAAGGCAAAAATGGAGCGCGTTACATTCTATCAAACGAACAACATACAACGTTGCAAGAAAGTGTGAAAATAGCAGCTAATCTATACCCTGAATTAAAATTAAAAACACCTAAAAAAGTACCTAAATGCTTATTGTACTCCGTTGCTGGGTTAATGGAATTTGGGAGTAAAATAACTGGAAAAGAGCCACAGTTACAACGTCATTATTTAGATATGTTTTATGGGTTAAAACAGGATTATAATATATCAACATCAAGGCAAGAATTAGATTTTAACCCTAAATCATCTAAAGAGGCATTAATAAATGCTTTAGAATATTTAAAAAATGATTGGAAGAAGGAAAAAACGGGATAGAACAATTTACAAAACATAGCAAACAAGTGCTAAGCTGAAAGGATAGTGCTTATTAGCAAAGACCGCCAAATGAAAAATTACGCGACAGCGAAATATTCCATTTTTGACTTTTAAAATAAAAAAGTAAAAACCCGCCCGAACGGACCCGTTAGGTACGGGCATGCAAAACATAAAAATTCGGTTCTGTATTTAATCCGGAAAGACGTACCTTTTTACACGCTACGTTTCACACACCAACCATTAACTAATATTTCGAATCTATGGCAATTATTGAAGAAGATGTAGAAAAGATATTTTATTTTTTAGTGGAATCGTTCGGATTTGAAAAAATGCCCGAATATTCATATGTTAGAGAAGTTCATAACGATTATTGGAAAAAGAATCTGCTAATTAAATTCTTTTATGATGGAACTCTCCAAATTAATGTTTCCAAAGTAAATAGATATAACCAGAATAATTTTTTTTCGAATAATAATCATAATAGCATAATAGCCCTGCAAAATAAAATAAGTGATGATGAACTGAATAATCTATATGGCAATGCCGGTAATTTCATGATACAAGCTGAACTGATTGCGGATATCTTAAAACTTAATAGTAATATTCTGGACGGGAAATTATGGAAATTGACTCCATTATATAAGTTCTTACATACTATTGGATTTAGTAATCAAAAAAACAATTAAGTATTATTATTCACCTGGCGAATAAAGAAAAGCAATTGCTCACATAACCTAAACGTAATGCGGAGTTCGATGTTTATTAAAAACTAAGTGTATATTTATTAAGTCGCTAAATTGAAAATAACACGATAGCGAAATATTCAAAATTAGCTTTGGACAAGAAAAAAATATAACAAAACCCGACTCGCCAGAATCGGTAAGGGCGGGCGTACCGAAAGGGAGGTTTGGGGCGGGCAATAAGCTTTGGCTACAATCAAATAAAAAAATGAAAAATATTTTTCTACTTCTTTCGATTCTATTATCAATCAATACTTTTAGTCAATCTGAGTATTTTATAACAAGTGCTGACCAAACTAAAATACATGTTCGAGAATTTGGGAGTGGCGAACCATTAATTTTTCTTGCGGGAGGCCCAGGGTTGAATGCCGACTATTTAGAAGCGATTTGGGGAAATTTATCATCAGATTACCGATGTATTGTTTTAGATCAACGTGGGACAGGTAAATCCATTCTTCCTAAAGTGGATTCTGTTGCATTAACTATGGAAAATTACATCGGTGATTTAGAAGCATTGCGTAACCACTTAAAATTGGAACAGCTTACATTAATTGGCCATTCTTGGGGAGGAATGCTCGCAATGGAATATGTAGCTAAAAATCCTAAGAATGTAAAAAACCTAATTCTTCTAAACCCGGGAGGACCTACAAGAAGTTTCCTTTCTTATTTTCCGGACAATATTCAAATGAGACTGCATGCTGAAGATACCAGGGAAGCGAAGGTATTGGATAGTTTAGGAAAATCAGATTTAAGAGCTATTTTCCCAGGATATTTTTATGATAGAGATAGAGCCCTAGCTGTAAAGGAGACTTTGGATTTTGATTCTTTAATGGGTCAACCTGGAGTAATTGGCATTACTTTTTCTAACTTTTTTTCAACTCAAAAAGACAGGGTTATTCATTTGAAAAAATACACTGGAACAGTTCATATAATTCAAGGCAGACAAGATCCTATCGGTGAATCTACTGTTTATGAAATACAAGAATTACTACCGCAATCTCAAGTTACCTTTATTGAAAAATGTGGACATTTCCCTTGGTTGGAAAATGAAGATCAAGTTGTAGCGTTTTATAAGGTGCTACATAGCACTTTGAATTAATCTTTTAATGAAAATATGGGCAGACTGTTTCTTTTCTTATTATTAGCAACTTTTACTGCTTTGTCCCTACAGGCTCAAAATAACATTTGGAATAGGCATGTAATTGATTCTTCTTTAAGCGGGGCTGACGGAGTAAGATTAGCCGACGTAAATAATGATAACTTGATGGATATTACTACTGGCTGGGAAGAAGGTGGTTATACTAAGGTTTATGTTCATCCAGGTTACAATTTAGTAAAGCAAAAATGGCCATCAGTTATTGTAGGTAAGACTCCTGATGTTGAAGATGCCGTTTTTGTTGACATTGATAATGATGGAAGAATTGATGTGGTCAGTAGCACAGAAGGGGGAAATAAAAAAATTTATTTCAACTGGGCTCCTACTAATCCTCAGGACTATCTCGATGCCTCAAAATGGAATACCCAGGCTCTCCCCGCGTCTGATGGTCTCATGCAATGGATGTTTGCATTCCCCGCTCAAATAGATGGAAAAAATGGCACTGATTTAGTGGTTGGTTCTAAAAACAAAGAAGCAAAAATCGGTTGGTTTCAAGCACCAAGAAATTCTAGAAATCTTTCGGGCTGGAAATGGTATCCTATTGCTTCCGCAACATGGACTATGTCCATTCTTATCAGAGATATGGATAATGATGGGGACATGGATATAGTTACCTCCGATCGCAAACCAGGAGCAACCAATGGGGTTAGATGGTTGGAGAATCCTGGCAAAATCGAAAATCAAAAACAAGAGTGGGTCGATCATTTTATTGGCTGTAAGGGTTTAGAGGTTATGTTCATGGACATGGCTGATATTGACGGAGATGGACTGGAAGATGCCATTGTTACGGAATATACCAATCAAAAGATTGTTTATATGAAGCGGTTAAACAAGAATGGTTTGAAATGGAAGAGTTATACTATTGATATTCCTAAAATCACTGGAAGAGCAAAGGCAGTCAAAGTTGGAGATATTGATGGGGATGGAAATCTTGATCTTGTACATACCACAAATACATTGAACGATCCTAATAAATCAGGAATATATTGGATATCGTATAGAGATAATCCAAGTGATCCAATGTGGGATTGGCATGAACTCAGTGGCCCAAAAGGTGTTAAATTTGATAGGATCGAGCTACTGGATTTAGATGGCGATGGTGACTTGGATGTTCTCACTTGTGAGGAAAACTATGGAGCGGATAGTCAAGGTTTAGGAGTAATTTGGTACGAAAATCCATTTAAAAAAGTAACTAACAATTGATAAAATGCATTTTATCTCGACTAGACCTTCATTAGGGTAGTACACGCAAAAAAGGCAACCAAAAATGCAATTATATTATACAACTCTGAAAGAGTGCTTATATCTTTAGATAATAAAACACCTAATTACCTGCACCAATATGCCGCTTAAATTGAATATTTATCTGTAGCCGTATTTTAGGAAGTGACATTTGATACGATAAAGGGACCTGCTTTACACTTTTGAGATTTTTAATAAACTTGTTGTAAGCACTCCCATCCCATCAAAAAGTGTAATCTAACTTTTGGATAAACCAAAGTATACATTCGGACAATTAAAGTGCCAACTCGTCCTTGGTCTATTGTATGGATCAATCAATCTACTTTTATTTACTATAATTGAGTAATAGTACATACTTTTTTACCGATTTTTTAAAGCTATGACCTGAAACGCTCATAAGACATGGACTGTCTAGGGTAATTTCAAAAAGGACATTGCCGAATTATCATTATTTTTTTTATAAAATATTCCACTAGTGTCCACTAAAAAATAAAATAAGTTCTTTGAAATTATTGTAAATCTGTACTTTAAGTGTCATTTTTGAGCGTGACGATTTGAATTGATTATTAAGTTCGTAGTTTAATATTACGAAA
>Ga0105054_10003682_pt1 | contig 23553 bp, 20 predicted proteins | sample BON02_FD_78091 | JGI IMG/M metagenome (GOLD analysis project Ga0105054, IMG submission 78091) | Freshwater microbial communities from Lake Bonney liftoff mats and glacier meltwater in Antarctica - BON-02 (megahit assembly) | ecosystem: Environmental > Aquatic > Freshwater > Ice > Glacier...
GGTTCAAGGCCTTCCATTCGGCCGCAGCCACAATCGCCGCGATCGAGTCCGCACAGATGATCCGAAAAGGACAATTCGACGCCAATGGCCTCACCGCCTTCCAGCAGTTTGCCGCGCTCGCAGTATAATCATGTCCAGGGTCCGGCCACCTTCGGCTTCGTGAAAAGTTTGCGACACAACCATCGCCATTACCTTGCCGCGCTTCGCGCTCTCGGGACATTGGCGATGCCTTGTGTCGCAAGCATTTCAAGAAACGCTTCAGTCCAGGGGGCCGACCACACCCTCGACGATGTCCAGAATGGCGCCGGAGCGGGCGGCGTCAAGTGCGGGTACGATCTGGTTCTGCATATAGCTGTCCTCCTGTTGGAACGGCAGTCGCTCCAGCAGCGCCTCATAGGCGGCCTTGCTGCCCGCCCCCAATGTGAATTCGCCCAGTTGTTCCTGGGTCAGATAGATCGCCCGTGCCGCCAGGAGGTATTCCACGCCGATGATCTTGGGCATGTTGTCCAGCACCTGACGGGCCTTTCGACAGGACCATGGCGCCATCGCAACGTGATCTTCCTGGCTGCTCTTGGTCGAGATCGTGTCGGCGACCGAGGGGAAGGCCAGCGTCTTGTTCTCGGACGCGACTGCCGCCGCGGCGGTCGAGATGATGCCATAGCCATAGTTCAGGCCGATTGGCTTGCCCGCAAGGTTCGGGGGCAGGCCATAGTTCAGGGTTGTGTCGCAAAGCGCGAACAGGCGGCGCTCCGAGATATTGCCGATCTCGATGAGCGCGATGGCAAGGATGTCCATCGCGAAGGCCAGCGGTTCACAATGGAAATTGCCGCCCGACAGGAACTCCAGCGCGCCCAGTTCATTCCAGAACACCAGCGGATTGTCGGTGGCGGCGTTCAGTTCACGGGTGACGATCGCCTTGCAATGGTCGAGCTGATCGCGGCAGGCGCCATGCACCTGCGGCAGGCAGCGGAACGAATACTGGTCCTGATTGCGGCGGGTATAGGTCGGGTGAAGGATGTCGTCTTCCAGGTGCACCGCCCGCGCGCTTTCCGTGGTCCGGCGACTGCCTTTCGTGATCCTGCGGATATTTCCGGCGACGGCGATCTGGCCGGGCTGTTTGCGCACGGCGTGGATGCGCGGATCGAACGCCGCCTGTTCGCCGCGGATCGCCTCAAGGCTGAGGGCGGCGGCGGTATCGGCCACCTTCATCATCCGCTCGGCGTCCCACAGGTTCAGAACGGCCATGGCGGCGCACAGGCTGTTGCCGTTGATCAGCGCCAGGCAATCCTTGGCATGCAGATCGAACTCGGGCTCCAGTCCGGCCTTTTTCAGGGCCTCGGGGGCGGGCATCCGCACACCTTCGTACCATGCCTCGGCCTCGGGATAGCCGATCAGCACCGACACCATATGCGCCAGCGGAGCCAGATCGCCGGACGCACCGACCGAACCCTGGATCGGCACCACCGGATGCACCCCGCGATTGAGCATCTCGACAAGCCGATCCACGACCTGCATCCGCAGGCCAGACACACCGAGGCAGAAGGCATTGATCCGCACGGCCATCATCGCGCGCACGATCTCTTGCGATGCGGGTTCACCGACGCCCGAGCAATGCGAGAGGACGATGTTCCTTTGATAGCGGTTGTTGTCGGCCTGGCTGATGGCGTAATCCTTCAGCTTGCCCAGACCGGTGTTGAAGCCATAGGTCGGCGGCGCGTTCTCGGTCAGCCAGTTTTCCTCGATATAGGCGCGGACCTTGACGATCTCGGCGCGCGACGTGTCGGCGATGGCGACCTGCGCGCCCTCACGGGCGATGCGCACCGTGTCGGAAATGGTCAGGCTGTCGCCGTCGAGGACGATGGGTGTCATGGATGGTTTCCTTTTGAAGGTGCGCGCCCGGGTCCGGGCATGGCCCGGTCCCGCAGCAAAAGTGCGTTGAGAAGAACGTCGGCGCCCAAGGCCAGGGCTTCGGGGTCGGTCCATTCCTCGGGGCAATGGCTGCGGCCACCCCGCGAGGGGACAAAGATCATCGCGGCGGGCGCGATGCGCGCGATGTAGGCCGCATCGTGACCGGCGCCTGAAACCAGCCTGATCGCGCGGGCATCGACGGTGTGGGCCGCTTTGGCGATCAGGTCGCACAGGCCCGCAGCGCAGGTGACCGGCGGTGCATTGCTGATCGCGGTGGTCTCTGCCGAACAGTTTTCGGCTTTCGCCGCAGCCCGGGCAAGATCGGGCAGGGCGTTCAGGAAATCATCCATGGCACCTGTGTCGGCGGCGCGCAGGTCGACGATGGCCTCGGCGGCACCCGGCACCACGTTGGCACCGCCCGGTTCCAGATGCTGGACACCGATGGTGGCGGTGAAATGCGAATTTCCGGCCTGGGTGCGCGCGGCGTCGCGCAGGGCAAGCGCGAACCGCGCCAGCGCCAGCCCGGCATCGGAACGCATGATCATCGGGGACGTTCCCGCATGGGCCGCGATGCCGGTGAACCTGACCCGGACCCGTGCGATGCCCGCTATTGCGGTGACGATTGCGACGTCGCGGCCTTCGGTTTCCAGCACCGGCCCCTGTTCGATATGCAGTTCAACGAAGGCGCAGATGTCATCCCTTTGCGCAGTTGCAAGGTCTGCGACGGCGCCCCCGATCCGGTCGATGGCATGGGCAAGCACTTCGCCCCCCGGTCCGACAAGCGCCAGATCCGTATCTGACAGCGCGCCTGCCATGCCCCGGCTGCCGACGCAGGACAGGCCCCAATCGCTGGGTTCTTCGGCCAGGAAATCGACCAGTTCGATGCTGTGCCGGGGGCTATGGCCCGCCGTTTTCATGGCGCGGATCGCGGCAAGCCCCGCCAAGACCCCGGCGATCCCGTCAAACCGCCCACCGCCCGGCACCGTGTCGCAATGCGAGCCTGTCATCACGACGGCGGCGGCGATGTCTTCGGCCTGCCAGCGACCGATCAGATTGCCCGCCGCGTCGATCCGCACGACAAGACCCGCCTGCTCGAACCTGTCGTGCAACCAGGCGCGCCCTTCCAGGAACCGCGGCGTGAAGGAGCGGCGCGTCCAGGGGCGGTCGGGATCGGTGAGCAGGGAAAGTGCCTCGACATCCGCCTGCAAGGCGGCGCGGTCGACCCGCAGGGGCAGGGGGGCTGTCATCGGGCGGCCTGTGCCGAGGCCGGGGGCGTCGGGCGCACGAAACGGCCAGCGCCCGGTTCCGCCAGCACCCGCGTGCCGTCGAAGATCATCGCGCCGCGCTGGAACGTGGCGAGGGGGGCGTGGCGGATAAGGCGCCCCTCATAGGGGCTCCATCCGACGACGGAATGACCGCTGGCCGCCGGATCGTAGATGCGCGGGCGTTGGCCATAGACGGCGATGTCCGCCTCCAGCCCGACGGCCAGCGCGCCCTTGCGGTCGGCCATGCGGAACAGCCGCGCCGGATTGCCCGACAAGAGGCGTGCCGCATGGGTCAGCGGCAGCCCCCGCTCGGTCAGCCCGTCGAGCAGAAGGCTTGTCAGCACCTCCAACCCCGGCATCCCCGATGCATTGTCCAGTATCGCGGGCGCGGATTTCGAGTCCAGCGCCCAGGAGACATGGTCGGTCGAGACGACGGTGATATGGCCAGCGGCGAGATGCGCCCAAAGCGCCTCGCGCTCGGCGCGGCCCCGGATCGGCGGATTGCACTTGGCCTTGCCGATCAGGCGGGCGACGTCCTCTTCCTCGCAGCACACCAGATAATGGATGCAGGCCTCGATCGTGGCGTCGACACCCTGCGTGCGGTAGGCTTGGGCCAGATCGTAGCCGCGCCCGACCGAGCAGTGCACGATATGCGCCGAACAGCCGGTGGACTGGGCGATCTCATAGACTTCGGCGATGGCCAGGGTTTCCGCGATGGGCGGGCGGGACGCCGAATGCGCCCGGTAATCCGTGATGCCCTGCGCCCGGATCGACTCGGAAAAGGCGCGCACGAGTTCGTCGTTTTCATTGTGGATTCCGGCGATCAGCCCGGTTTTCGCGACTTCGCAGAACGCGTCGTACAACAGCGGGGTCGGGATGCGCGGGAAACGGTCGGGATGGGTCTCGAAGGTCGAGAACTTGAACCCCGCCGCCCCGGCCCGGGCCATTCCGGCGATGTGCCTTGCGCCGTCGCTGGGGCGGATCGTTGCGTAAAGCGCGAAATCGACGCGGGCCTGTTCGCCCGCACTCTGCGCCTTTTCAAGCAGCATCTCGGGGGTGCTTATCAGTTTTCCGGCGTCATAGGGCATGTCAACGATGGTGGTGACGCCGCCCGCTGCGGCGGCGCGGGTCGACCAGACGAAATCCTCCTGATCGGCCTGCGAGCGGGAGTGGACCTGCGCATCGATTGCCCCGGGAAGGATCAGCGCATCGCCGAAATCCAGGGTCTCGTCCGCAGATGGGGCGGGGCCGCTGCCCAGTCTTGCGATCAATCCGTCGCGGATCGCCACATGGCCGTTCGCGATGGCGCCCTGTTCGGTGATCAGAGTGCCCTGAATTACGGTGTTGAAATCGCTCATGAAGTCCTCATTTCTTATCGGTGTTGCAATTGGATGACGCAGATTCGGGCAGGGTGGCGCAGGCGTCTGCAAGGACCGACAGCGCCGCCTTGATCTCGGCGTCGGCAAGCCCGAGTTCGGCGAGGTAGAGGGGGGCGAGCCGCCCAGTGCCCGACAGATGCCCGAACGCCGCCGAGATGCGCGCGACGTGGCGCCGTTCGGCTGCCAGTTCCAGATGTTTGAGATGGTCGCGAAAGGCCTGATCGGCGGTGTCGGTCTGGCCCTTCAGGGCGCGGCGCACGGATCGGATGGGCACGACGACGGTGTCGCGCCAGAACGCCGTGTTGCGGATCAGCGCGCGGCCCTGAGAGGCATTTGCCCCAAGCCCCGCGTGGTCGGCCAGCACCAGCACCAGCAACAGCGGCACGTCGGCACCTGCACCGTCCTGAAGCCGCAGACACAGCGGTGGCACCTCTGGCACGCCGTACAGGGCCAGCATGCCGTCCCACAGGGTTGCGCAGAACGCCCGGCGGGCGGCGGTGTCCGTTGTTCCGGGCGTGCCCTGTCCTGACGGCGGCACGGTCATCGGGCGGCCCCCGGGGGTGCGTCGTCATGGGGATGGTGACAGGCGGCGAACTGGCTGTGGGGCATTTGCCGCAACTCGGGCTCGGCACTGGCGCACAGGGCGTCGGCGCGCGGACAGCGCATGCGGAACCGGCATCCCGAGGGCGGCGCCAGTTGCGAGGGCGCCTCCAGCCGCTCGTGCGGGACGATCTGCCGGGGAGTTGCATCGGGCACCGGGATCGCCGCCAGCAGGGTGCGGGTATAGGGGTGCGCCGGGCGCTGATAGACGGCATCGTTGGTCCCGATTTCGACCAGCCGACCCATGTAAAGCACGGCAACCCGGTCGCTGACATTCCTGACAACCGCCAGATCATGCGAGATGAAGATCAGGGCAAGCTGGCGGTTGGTGCGGATGTCCTGCAACAGGTTGATGACATGGGCCTGCACCGAAACGTCCAGCGACGCCACCGGCTCGTCGCAGACGATCAACTCGGGGTCCAGCGCCAGCGCGCGGGCGATGGCCAGGCGCTGACACTGACCGCCCGAGAACTGGTTCGCGCGCCGCCCCTCGACCATTGCGCGGCTCATCCCGACATCGGCCAGGGCCGCATCGACGCGCCGGGCGCGCTCGGCGCGTCCGATGCCCTGGATTTCCAGACCTTCGCCGACGATATCCACCACCTTGCGGCGCGGATTGAACGACGAGATCGGATCCTGAAAGATCATCTGCATCTCCTGGCGCACGGCGCGCATCTGTGCGGGCGCAAGGCCACCCAGCAGGCGATCCTTGTAGATGACCGAGCCGGAGGTCGTGGTGTTGCCCTTGGGCAGCAACCGCAGGATGGCCCGGCCGATGGTGGTCTTGCCGCTGCCGGATTCACCCACCAGACCAAGGGTTTCCCCCTTGGCGACGTCAAGCGAGACGTTGCCCACGGCATCGAAGGTGCGCGCGCCACGGCGATAGGTGACGGTGAGGTCGCGCACCCGGAGTTGTGCGTCGTCGCGCAGATAGCCGTGGTCAGCCATGCCGGGTTCCCTCCTGCGCCGATGGCAAGGCGGGCGCAGCGTCGACCGGGATCGGGTGATGACAGGCAAAGTGGTGATTGGCATCGCCCGAGCGGGCCATGTCGGGCATGGTCTGGCGACATCTGTCGTCCGCCGCGCCACACCGCGGGGCAAAGGGACAGCCCGGTTCGGGCCGAAGCAGATCGGGGGGCGCGCCGGGGATCGTTTGCAGGCGGCTGTGGGGCGGTTGATCCATCCGTGGCATCGCCGCCAGCAAAGCGGCGGTATAGCGGTGGCGCGGCGTGCGGAACAGATGCTCGGTCCTGCCCATTTCGGCGATCCGGCCGCCATAGAGAACGATCACCTCATCGGTCCGGCCAGCCACGATTCCGAGGTTGTGGGTGACGAGGATCATCGACATCCGGCGGTTCTGTTGCAGGCTTTGCAACAGGTCGAGGATTTCCTTCTGCACGGTCACGTCCAGCGCTGTCGTCGCCTCGTCGGCAATCAGAAGCTCGGGCGCGCAGGCCAGCGCGGTCGCGATCATGATCCGCTGTTTCATGCCGCCGGAAAACTGGTGCGGGAACCCGTCATAGCATTGTGCCGCATCGGGAATTCCGACCGTGCGCAAAAGATCGGTGGCCAGGGTACGGGCGGCAGATCGGTCAAGCTTCAGGTGCAGCCTGCTTGCCTCGGCAACCTGCCGCCCGATCTTGACGAACGGGTTGAGCGAGGTCGTGGGGTTCTGGAACACCATTCCCACCTTTCGGCCAAGATACGACCGTTTGCGCGCCTCGGGCAGGGTTGCCAGATCGGTGCCGTCCAGCCGCACCGTGCCGGTGATTTCCGCAATGCGCGGGGCCAGACCCATGATCGCCTTGATCAGCATGGATTTGCCCGCCCCGGATTCACCGACGATGCCCAGTGAGGTGCCGTGATCCAGACTGAAACCGATGTCCGTCAGGATGCTCAGACGGGCCTGGGGTGTCCGGATACTGCACGTCAGGCCCTTGACCGACAACAGCGGGTGGGCGCCGCGCGCGCCGCTCACAACTGCCTGTCCCGCGTGTCGACGCGCCTGGACAGATAGTCGCCGACGGTGTTGAGCGCATAGACCGTGAGCACGATGGCCAGGATCGGCCCCAGCATCAGCAGTGGGAAGCGGCTGAGAAGGTCGGTCGAATCGGCGACCATGCCGCCCCAGCTGGGCGCCGGGGCCGCGATGCCATAGCCCAGAAAGCTGAGCGAGCCTTCGGTGATGATCAGACCGGCCATCAGCGGCGGCATCAGCGCGGCAAGCGTCGGGAACAGGTTCGGCAGGATTTCGCGGGTCAGGATTCGCAGATCGGAGGCCCCCAGCGCGCGGGCGGCCAGCACATAGTCGCGGTCGTTCTGCGAAATGACGCCGCCCTTGGCGATGCGTGCATATGTGCCGATTTCAAGGAAACCGAGGGTCAGGGTCATCGTGATGACCGAAGGCCCGGTGGCGGTGATCAGGGCCAGGAGCACCAGGATCGGTGGCAGCGAGGCGACGGTGTTGGCGAACAGATCGACGATCCGTTCCAGAATGCCGCGATAATACCCGGCCAACATGCCGATCAACAGGCCGAAGCAAAGCGAAATCGCGGTTGCGACGCAGACGATGGTCAGCGTGGCGCGGGCGCCATGGATGATGCGCGACAGCACGCTGCGCCCCAGCGGATCGGTGCCGAGGATGCCGTTCAGTGACCAGTTTGGCGGTTGCGAGAAATCGCCATAGGGGAAATTCGGCCCGATCAGGCCGGGAATGGCATCGGCGAACAGGACAGCCGCGATCAGCAGGGCGAGGAAGGCGAAGGAAAAATACTCGGCCAATGACATCCGGGGCAGGCGACGGCGCGCGGGCGGATCGGCGGCTGTCAGGGCCTCGGTGTCGACAGCGGGGCGGCTCATGACACTTCGACCCGCGGATCGATCAGCGCATAGCCAAGATCGACCAGCATGAACACCACGACGAAGATCATCACCGTCAGCGACAGGATCGCCTGAACGACGGGAAGATCATGGGCCTTCACGGCACTGAGGATCGTCCAGCCGATGCCCGGAATCGCGAAATAGCTCTCAACAATGAATGAACCGCCCAGCAGGAACGTCAACGACAGGCCGAACACCGTCAGAACCTGTGGCAAGGAGGGCCGCAGGGCATGGCGCAGCATGATATAGGTGGTCGACATGCCCTTGGCGCGCGCCACGAGAACATAATCCTCCTGAAGCGTCGCGACGAACTGGCTGCGGCTGACGCGATAGAAATACGCCGATTGGTGCACCGACAGGCACATGACGGGCAGGGCGACATAATAGAGGTTGCCCAGCGGATCGTCGAACAGCGACACCCAGCCCGTCGCGGGCAGCCAGCGCAGCACGATGGAAAACAGATAGCCCAGCACGACCACGGAAACGAAGGTCGGGATCGACAGCATCACCGAGGTGATCGCGCGCAGCGTATTGTCCAGCCATCCACCCGACCGCGCGGCGGTGATCATGGCCAGCGGCACCCCGATCAACACCGAGACCACCATCGCGACAAGGGCGATCTGGAACGTCACGGCGGCGCGTTTGAGCAGCAGTTCCGCGACGGGTTGGCGGCTGAACAGGGTCTGCCCCAGATCGCCCTGGAACAGCCCGCCCAGCCAGTCGAAATATCGCACCAGCACCGGTTGATCATAGCCGTATTCGGCGTTCAGCGCGGCGATCTGTTCGGGGGTTGCATAGTCGCCCAGAATGGCCTGCGCCGCGGAACCCGGCATCAGATCCGACAGCGCGGTGGCCCCGAGGGTGACAAGGATGAACACCGGAATCCCGGCGGCAAGCCGCAGCGCGACCGCCCTCAGATACCTGGATCTTGTGCTGCGCATGTCACGCTGCCTCCTGTCCCCTGCGAAATCGCGTCAGGCCGCTTTCAGAGCGCCTTCCAGCGGTCTTCGGCGTCAAGCCATCCCCAGTCGCGGCGCAAAAGCTGGGTCTGCTCTGCCTTCGACAGCCCCCCCATCGTATGATCGTCGGCATAGCCGGTGCTCTGGTCGCCAAAAACCCGGTGTCCGTAATCCATCATGCCATACATCGACCCCTTCTCAAGGTAATGCATCGTCACGAGGTTGAACCCGAGGTCCGCAATCTCGTCCAGGGTCACGAAGGGCACGCCGTCCAGCGTTGCGACATCGCCGAACATCTTCCACCCCGGCAGGGCTGTGTTCACCTTGCGGCATTCCTCGATGGTGCGCAGACCGTGGACATAGGTCATCTCGGCGCCCAGTGCCGCCGCCCTGACACAGCGCTGGATGGCATCGTCCAGCCCCAGTTCCAGCTTGGATTCGGTGCGCGCGATGATCACGCAATCGGTGCCCTCGACCGCCTCGATCGAGGCCTTGATCTTGGCCAGCCAGTGTTCCTGCGACACGACGGGGTGGGGTACGTTACCGTCGATCTTTCCGGCGCGGGTGGCGGCCTCCATCGCGCGGCCGAACCGGGCATAGCCACGGTCGTTCGGCGTGTCCTCGATCAGGATCGCCCCGGCGCCGGCCTTGGCCAGACGCTGGCAGGTGCGATAGGCGTTGATGATGTCGCCGAACCCGTCGTCGGCGTCGATGATCAGCGGCATGGGCTGGAAATCGGCGATCCGGTCGGTGGCAAACACCAGCTCTTCCTGGTTGTGCAGCCCGATATCGGGAAACCCCGACTGGGAATAGGCCAGTGCCGAGCCGCTGAGCAGCGTCGCCTTGAACCCGGCCAGTTCGGCGGCGCGGGCCGAGAAACAATCCCAGACCGACGGGGTAAAGACCTGACCTTCGGAAACGACCTCGCGGAAGGTGGGTTTGTTGCGCTTGTCGATCATGGGGTGCCTCCTGCGGCATTTGGGGGGTGTCACGGCCCTGGCGACCGCAGACAAAGCCTTGCGGGTGTTCGATGTGCTGTACTGTTATGAGGTGGGCGGCACGGATTTCGGTGCCGCGCCCCGGATCGGGGGCGCGGCGGTCTGTTCATTCGAGGCAGGCCTCGGGGCAGACGAACAGATACTGCTTTTGCAGGATGCCACCGTTCGACGGTACGACCCCGCCCACATTGTCGCGCAGCAGCAGGAAGCGGGTCTGCTCACCGAAGATGTAGAACGGCAGGTCTTCGACGACGAGTTTCTGGATCGTCGAGAGTGCGGCCTTGATCGCCTCGGGGTCGACCGTGCTGCCCGCTGCGGTCAGTGCTGCATCCATTGCCGGGCTGTTGTACTGACCCCAGTTGAAGTTGCCGGTCGAGCGCAGCAGGTTCGACAGGTTCGGTTCGATGGCATTGGACACCAGCACGCCACCCTCGAAACAGATGTCGAATTGCAGCTGCTGGCGGCACCGGTCGACCAGATTGGCCTGATCCACCTCGACGATGTCCGCCGTGGCACCGTCATAGGCGCTGATCACCTGCTGGACATAGCCGGCCAGCCGCTTCATGTCGGAGTTGGGGGTCATCACGATGGACACATCGAACGGCTTGCCCTCGGCGGCCAGTTCGCTGATCAGCGCCTGCGCCCGGGCGGGATTGTACTCGGGCAGCGTATAGGCAGGATCGAAGAACGCCGATCCGGTGCCGAAATAGCTGACCGGTGCGCTGACATCTTGCAGTTGCGTGAACGCCTGCATCAACCGGCTGCGATCAACCCCGGCATAGAATGCCTCGCGCGCGCGGACATCGGCAAAGATGCCTGCGGTCTGGTTGAAATAGGCGCGGTTGATACCGCGGATCGGGATTTGCAGCGTCGCCACACCCGGCGCATCGCCGTTCGAGCCGAACTGGAACGGATAGCCCGCCATCATCGAGGCACCGCCCTGAACCACTGTGGCGATCCGGCTGTTGGTTTCGGGGATGATCGCGAATTTCAGCCGGTCGAGATAGGGGCGCGGCTGGTCCCAGTAATCGGGGTTGCGCACCATCGACATGGCGATCCCCTGGTCCCAGCTTTCCAGCAGGAACGCCCCGGCGCCGATGGGCTTGATGTCGGTCGGCGTCGCCGCTGCCGCCAGCATGGTTGGCGAGGCGATGAAGGGCGCCAGTTCGGCGATCTGGGCGGCGAAATTGGCGTTCGGGTTGGGCAGCGTGATCGTCAGGGTCAGCGGATCGACAACCTCGATTCCGCCCACCCAACCGGCGACGAAGGGTTGCGACGGCGCGCCCGTTGCCGGATCGGCCATCCGTTCCCAGTTGTATTTCACGGCGTCGCTGTCATAGGCGGTGCCATCGCTGAACGTGACGCCCTCGCGCAGTTTCAGCGTCCAGGTGACGGCGTCGGCGCTGGTCAGGCTTTCGGCCATGCCGCCCGTCACGACGGCCTGATCGTTGACATAAACGAGAAAGCCGTAGATTGCGTCAAGCACGTCCATCGGGCCGCCGGGAAAGGTGTTTCGGGTAATCGCCGGATCCCAGTGGTTGATGTCCGAGCCGTTGATGATGGTCAGTTCGCCGCCGCTGACCGGGTCCATCTGTGCGATGGCGGGCAGCGGTGCCAGCAGGGCGATACAGGCGGCGGCGGCGGCCAGTCCCGCGCGCAGGCCGGTTGTGACCCCAGGCAGGGTCTTGTCCATGAAGATTTTCATCGGGCAGTATGTCTCCTCTGTTGAGGTGCGCCGCCGGTGTCGGAGTCGGCGCACGGTTCGAATCGAAGCTGCGTCCTGCATCGCCGGACCCCGTTGCGCAGGGCCGAGATGCCCTTGCGCTTCGGGCATCATGGCGCCAGCCATTGTTATCGTTGTCGTGTCGACGGGTCATGCACCCGGCTCCTCGGTCCAGCGGCGCACGATCTTAAGGTCGATGCCGAACAGGTCGAGCGCCCGTCCGACGGTCTGGTCGACCATGTCGTCGAGGTTTTTGGGCAGGCTGTAGAAACCCGGCACCGGCGGCATGACGATGGCGCCGCTGAGGGTGGCGGTTTGCATCAGCGCCAGATGCCCGGCGTGCAGTGGCGTTTCGCGCACCATCAGCACGACCCGGCGCCGTTCCTTGAGGCAGACATCGGCGGCCCGGGCGATCAGATCGTCGGCAAAGCAGTTGGCGATGGCGCTCAGCGTCTTGACCGAACAGGGCGCCACCAGAATGCCTTCGGTGCGGAACGACCCCGAAGCGATCGAGGCGCCGATGTCCTTGTGGCTGTGCACAATATCCGCCAAGGCGCGGATCTCTTCGGCGGACTTGCCCACGTTTTCGGCGGCGGCGGTGCGCAGGCCAGAGGGCGAAATCACCAGATGCGTCTCGATGTCGGGCACGTCGCGCAGCAGTTCCAGCGCGCGGACCCCATAGATCACGCCCGACGCGCCGGTGATGCCCACGGTTATCCGCCGCATGGCGCCCCCCCGACATGGCCCGCCGACCCGCTCACAGTTCATGCCCCGGGTGATGTTTCGCCAGCAGGGCGCCCATGCGCTTCAGCGCCGCCTCGGGGGGCCGGGCCTTGTCGAAGCCCAGTTTGCGGTCGCCCGCCCGGCGCGTGGCGTCATAGCCGATCTTGGCGATCACGCCGCCGTCTTCCAGAGGTTCGGAGCGGTCGGTGGGCAATCCGGGGATGATCAGCACGTCACGCTCGGCGCGCATCCGCGTCATCTTGGCGAATTCCACTGCCTCAAGATCCCATGGGTCGACGTCGCTGTCCACGACCGTGACGTTCTTGACGATGCTGACCGCCCCCCAGCAGGCCATCATCGCGCGCCGTGCCTGTCCCGGTCGGGGCGTGTCGATCTGCACGACCACATTGGTGCGGCCCGACCCCGACAGCGTGACCGCCACCTGACCGACATTCAGGATGACCCGCGACAGCACCGCCTTGAGGCTGGCCGCTATGGGAACCGCCGCCAAAAACAGGTGTTCGCGGTGATAGCCGGGTTCGATCACCTGCATCATCGCATCCGACCGCCGCGTCTGACACTGGAAACTGGCCCGCATGCCCGAACCATAATTTTCGTACATGCCGTGATATTCTGACACCACGCCCTCGACGATGGGTTCGTCGACGTGGATATGCCCCTCCAGCACGATCTCGGCCTCGGCGGGCACGTCCAGATCCAGACTTTGGGCGCGCACGAGGCGCACCGGCTCGCCCAGCAAGGCGCCGGCGCAATGCATCTCGTCGTCGCCCAGACCCAGATACAGGCAGGCCGCCAGCTGGATCGCGGGGTGGGCACCCAGAACCACGGCAAACGGCAGGGGTTCGCCCTGGGCTGCGGCCTTGCGGGCCATGATCGCAAGGTGATGGTTCGGCGCGATGCCGATCATCGCCTCGCGCGGCCCCAAGACCTTGATCCGGGCATAGGACGCATTGCCAAGGCCGGTTTCCGGATCCCTGGCCACGATCAGCCCCGCGGTGATGTAGGGGCCTGTCTCTTGCTCGAAGAAAGTGGGCACCGGCAGGTTGGTCAGGACGTTTTCGGTTTCCACAATCTGTTGGACCGGTGCTGTGTCGACGAGGACCGGCGCAACCGGAGCCAGAACCGAGGACAGGATATGATCCACGACAAGGGACGGCTTTGTGCCCAGAACCTGCGCGATCCGCTCAAGGCTGGTCAGGAGGCCGGAAAACACGCCGATCTCGCAGCCTTTGACACGTTCGATTATGACGGCTGTGCCATCAACGAGGGAAAGAAGTGCCGCGATGTCGTGAACGGGATCGATTTCTTCCCTGACCCGCAGCACCGCGCCTGTCTGTTCGAGCGTGTTCAGCACGCTGCGACAGGACTGGTCCGACCCGGTTCTGGGCATTGTGGGGGACAATTCAATTGCTCCGTCTGCGCCAAGGGGCCCTGAAAGGCCCCGGATTGATATGCGCGTCCTGTGTACGGAACAGCCAGTGGCAACGCGGCAGGAGTCGCTGTTGTTGAACCATAGCTGTCGATGGATGGCGCTGAACAGGCGGTTGATACGCAACTGGGCGATTGGGAGAATCCAACGATCCGGCAGTCACCTTCGGGGCGGGATCGGTTTCATGCCTTGAAAACAGCGGCTAGCGCGCGCACCGCTGCACGCTCGACGGGCCATAATTCGCGCTCGCCGGAAAAGATCACCGACAGGTTCCCGGCGCTTAATCCTTCGGCAATCGGCGTCGATGTAAGCCGTTTCTCGGCCACATCGCGACGCACCGATGATGCAGGAAGCACAGTGCAAAGCGGCGAACGCCGGGCCATGGCGATGGCGATGGGGATCGATCCGGCCTCGACAACCTGATTGACGGGCAGCCGAAGGTCCGCCGCCGCAGTGGCGAATGCCGCGTGGATGCTCAGGAACCGCGGCCCAAGGACCAGTGGCAGCGCGCAGGCTTCTGCCAATGAAATCTTCTTTCGTCCGCCCAGTCCGAGCGAAGGGTGGGCGATGATCGACAAGAGCTCGCTGGGGCCGAGCTTGACCCTCGGCATCGTACCGATCACCGATCCGACGACCGCAAGGTTCAGGTCTCCGGATCTGACGGCATCGTGCAGGGCGGCATTCGTGTCTTCGATGATCGTGAGGCGACAGTCGGGGAAGTCGTGCCTCAGGGTCGTCAGCGCATCGCACAACAGCGCGGTCATCGCGCTGTCGTGTCCGGAACTGGGCAGGAACCCGATGGCCAGACTGTGTCTGGTCGACGCTGCGATGCTGCGCAGATTGTTCGAGATGTCGCTCAGCCGCGCCTCAAGATCGAGGGAGAGCGGTGCCAGCAACCGACCGGCGCGGGTCGGCCGCATGCCTGATGGGCTGCGTTCAAACAGTTTCTGGCCAAGAGCCACCTCAAGACCCTTGATCTGGAGCGACACTGTCGGCTGGGTCACGTTTGCCGCGCGGGCGGCTGCGGTCAGGCCACCGGACCGGGCCGTGGCGTTGAAATAGCAGATCTGCCGGGCTGTCAGGGTTGGCGCAAAGATCGGGTTTTCGGCCGGTCCTGCCAGTTCTTCCTTCAAACGGCCGATGAACGCCATGGCCTCGTCGCGGTGCGGCGCGGCAAGTCTGGCCGATATCCGACTGTGCAGCGGGGGATCGAGGGGCTGCGCATGCTGTTGCACCATGCCAAGGCGTTCCCCGAGCATTGTCTGGGGGACGAGAAAGGTCGACCCGGGCATTCGCGCCATGAGGTCGGGCAGGTCGATGGGTTGTTCGTCCAGAAAGCTCAGCCGATTGGCGAATCCCTGCCGTTGTGCATGGGCGGAAACGGCATCCACCAGAACCCGCTGCATCCGCAGGACCACCAGAGGCTGTCGGGACTGACGCAGATCCGTTGGCGCTTCGATCAGCTTCAAGGCAACCCATTGCTCGTCGTACAGGGGTATCGTCGGCGCTTGCGCCACCTCGTCGAGGTACCCGATGTCGACGTGACAGTCCGCGACATCGAGGGGCGGCCCCGTCAGGGCGTCTTGACCGGAATGTGCGATCTGATCGGCTGTCAGGAAAGTGAAGTCGTATTGCACGGCGGGCTGGGCCCGGCGCATTGCATCAAGAGTTCGCGCGATGGCCCGTGAAAAGCGCCCCATGGTGAACATCAGGGACAGTCGCAAGTGGATGCGCAGTTCTGGTTCGGCCAGGCGCGCGACGGATGTGACGGTAAAGCTTTCGGCATGAAGCAGGGCCGTCGCGTGCTGGAAAAGCCAGAAGGCGGCTGGCAGGGGGCTTAGAAACCGCCCCTTCCGCTGGAACAGTTTCAGACCGAGATTGCGCTCCAGAGTATGAAGGCTGACGCTCAGGGTGGAAACCGAGATGCCGAGTTCCCGCGCCGTTTCGGAGATCGTCGGGTTCTGGCAGGCCAACACGAAGCTGGCCAGTTGCCGCAGATCAATCTGGTTTACCATCTGGACCGGGCAGGCTGCGTCATATGCGGGATTTAACAGATAACTGGCGCCGCGACACGCAGTATCGCGGGAAACCTCAACGCAGGTTCATGAAAGTCGACCGGGGCAAACGGCCCTCTGGCTTTCGTCGCGACAGGGGCAACAGCTCAGGAGGTCGCTTCGGACGCGGATGCGAAGAACTCGGTGAAGAGCTGCAAATGGAAGTTCATCACGTTTTCCCCGAGAACCGTGGGATGGCCAGCTGCCCTTGCGTTGCTCAGAAGCCGGGTGACGGCTGTATTCATGACGACTTCGGCGACAGAAGCCTGGGTGCAAGTCCTTTGATATCGAATGGCAAATCGTCTTCGGGCCCCATGCAGGCAGCGTTGCGTTCACGGCAATATCGGCGCCACGCGGGTCTGCGGCAGCCGGGCAGTGACGGCTTGCATCCTGACACGGGACAGATCGTAGAGACGCAGGTCTTTGACGCCATGGGCGGCCAGCGCGGCCAGAAGCGCACAGCCCGCGCCACCCGCTCGGGCGACGAACACCGTCCGGCCCTTCGGGTCGTGGCCATCGTGAACGATCCCGCGCCCGAACCCGGCGCCGTCGAAACTGTCGCCAGACCAGCTGCCGTCAGGCTCGCGACGGATCGCGTTGACCGCCCTTGCTGCCCTGGCCTTGTCCGAGATGCGTTCGACCAGCCCGGCACCGGCGATCTTGTGGGGGGCGGTCAGAATATGGCCGACGATGTTGCCGACCAACCGGGTCGCGCGCAGGACATCGGCGAGGCTCGCCTGGCTCGCATGAAGCGCCATGTTGACGGCGTTCAGCCCAAAGGCGAGCAGCTTTTCTGTCGGGGGGGCGCGGCGAACGCACCTGCGCGACCGGGTCGCCGATGACGCCCACCAAACGGGTGGCGTCGAGGCCCTTGTTGTCCGGGGCATCATCGAACAAGGCCTGCAACAGGCAAAGGAGCACCGCAGCGCGCCCAGGCGCCGCATCGACCGGGCGTAGACCTCGACATCTTCCGGAGCGATGCTGTCGGCCGCAAGAGCGCCGATCCGGTCGCGCTCGAACAGGACGCTCAGGGATTCGAACTCGCGGCCCCGGACCGGGGTTTCGGAAATATCGCCCGCCATGCCGAAGCCGAAGTGCCGGCTGCCGCCCGAGCCTACATCCATCGCCCTTTTCCTGGCCGAACCCCGGCGGACCGCTCTCGATGAAGACGAGTCCGGCCAGGCGTTCACGGACCCTTGCGGCGAGGGGAAAGTCGGCTTCGGGCGAGGTCAAGATGATCTCGACGATGTTCGTTCCGGTTCACCGCGCCGCGCCGTCCTGGTTCCGACATTCGTCCGGGAACCATCGGCGCCGCGTCGCGGTTGCCATGGCGGACCACTCAAGGAGCCTGTGCCATGACCGTGACCGATATGCCGATCGAACCCGATGTCCTGATCGTGGGGGCCGGCATTGCGGGCGGCATGGTGGCCGATGTGCTGGCCAGCGCGGGGCGCAGCGTCGTGCTGCTGGAATCCGGGCCGCGACTGGAGCGCGACCGATTGGTCGAGACATGGCGTCGGACCGCGCGCACCGATTACATGGCGCCCTATCCCCAACCCGATCATGCCCCCGTGCCCGATCCGAACGACTGGGGCAATTACCTGATCCAGACTGGCCCCGACCCGTACCATCAGCAATTCATTCGCGGCGTGGGTGGCACCACCTGGCACTGGGCGGCGGCGACATGGCGGTTCCTGCCCAACGATTTCCGCATCAACACGCTGTACGGGGTCGGGCGCGACTGGCCCATCGGCTATGACGATCTGGAACCCTACTACCTTCGGGCCGAGACCCTGATGGGGGTGGCGGGTATTCCGGGCGACGGAATCGCTCCGCGCAGCGCGCCCTATCCGATGGACGGCATCCCGTTGTCCTACATGGACCAGGTGATCGCGGAGCGGCTGAACCCCCACGGGTACATGATGGAAACCGAGCCGGTGGCGCGCAACAACCGGGTGTACGATGGCCGCCCGCCCTGCTGCGGCAACAACAACTGCATGCCGATCTGTCCCATCGGGGCGCAGTATTCCGGCAATCTGGCCGTTGAAAAGGCCGAGCGTGCGGGCGCGCAGGTGATCACCGAGGCGGTGGCCAGTTTCATCGAGCGGGATGACGCGAACCGCGTGACGGCGGTGCGCTATCTCAAGCCCGACGGGTCGGAATGGCGGGTCAGGGCCAGGATGTTCGTGCTGGCCGCCAACGGCATCGAGACCCCGCGCCTGATGCTTCTGTCGGCGGGGCCGGGGGCCGAGAACGGGCTGGCAAACAGCTCGGATATGGTGGGGCGCAACCTGATGGACCATCCCGGAACCTCGGTGTCGTTCGAGATGCCGATGCCGGTCTGGCCGGGTCGGGGACCGCAGGAAAACACGTCGATCCTGCGGTTCCGCGATGGCGAATTCCGGCGCGACATGTCCGCCAAGAAGCTGCACCTGTGGAACGGCTCGGCGGTGGCGGGTGTGACGGACGAGGCCATCGAGGAAGGCCTGACCGGCGACGCACTGCGCGAGGCGGTGAAATATCGCACGGCCCGGCGCTGCGCGATCAACAATTTTCACGAACAGACCGCCGATCCCAACAACCGCCTGACCCTCAGCCCCGATCAGATGGATCCGCTGGGCCTGCCGCGACCGTCGATCCATTACCGCATCGACGAATATGTGCAGCAGAGCGCGCGGCACACCGCCGAGGTTTACCGCGACATCGTCGACAAGCTGGGCGCCCGGCTGATCAGTGTCGGTGACGGCAGCGAGGGGTTCGCGCCCAACAACCACATCATGGGCGGCACGATCATGGGTGACGATCCGGGCAATTCAGTGGTGGATGGGACCTGCCGTACCCATGACCACGACAACCTCTATATCGCCAGTTCGTCGGTCTTTGCCTCGGGGGCCTGCGTGAACTCGACGCTGACCATCGCGGCGCTGTCGCTGCGCATGGGCGCGCATATCGAAGAACGGCTGCGCGGGGGCTGACCGCCGCGCGCCCCATGGGTGTCGTCGCAGCCGGGGTGCCGTCCGGCTGCGGTTTCGGTTCAGTTGGCGATGAACAGGGCGATCACGACAGCCACCGCAACTCCGATTGCGATCCACAGAAGATATGTGCTGCGGCCTTCGCGCGGCAGAAGTCTGTCGCGCTCGGCCCCGTCCCGCATCGGTGGCAGGTCGGCCCGGGGTTGGGGCGCCGTGCTGGCGTTTCGGTGGCCCGCGGGCTGCGACCGGGCGCCTGCATCGGGGTTCGTACCGGTGCGGTTGGGCGCGCCGCCTGCCTCGCCATCGGTTTCCATCGGGGCCGCGGCGGTTTCGTTGACGCGCCGTTCGCGGTATGCGTCGGCGATCTTTTCGCCGTCGAACTTCGGCGGGCTGTTGTCGGCGTTGGCCGGCAGCGGTTTTACTTGATCATGCTTGTTCATGGGATGTCCTTTCGACGTTGGGGGTGCCCTACACCTCGGGGGCGTTCGGGTTGGGAATGGGGGATTCTACATCCTTCACGCGGCCTTCAGGCCAGGATGGATCATCCCGCTTGATCCGTCGCGACACGAGGTATCCGGCGGGCCAGGCCAAGATAAAACCGATGACGGTCGCGATCAGGATGACGGTCCAGCTGAAATAGCCCATACTCAGGGCGGCGGTGACCAGACCGCCGGTCAGGACAGAGCCGGTCATGATAGACAGGAAGATGCTTAAACGATCCATCGGATGTCTCCTTTCGCAAGGGAAACGCAGTGAAGCGCCTGTGGGTTGCACGGACTGGTACAATGACTGGCACAATGACTGGCACAAATGGAAAAGCGGCCGACGGATCGGCCGGTTTCCGCGCGCCGGCGTGCAATTCGGCGTGCAATTCGGCGTGCCAGTCGTCCGGCGCCGTCAGCGGTTCACAAAGACCGGGCGGAGCGCACGGGCGCTTCGCCATCGCGCTGTTTTTCGCCTGCCGGTTCGGCCAACTTCAGTTCGCCGCGCGGGCGGGGCAGAGCGGTGGAGTGGGCCTGTTGCAGCCAGACCAGCATCTTTTCGCGCACCTTGCAGCGCAGTTCCCAGGCACGGGGCGAGTTCGACGCGCTCATCAGGGCGCGCACGGTGATCGTTTCCCTGTCGGTGTCGGTGAATTGCAGATTGATCACGTCGCCGTCCCAGAGCCGGGACTGCTTGACGAACTCCTCGACCTTGCGGCGCATTGCGTCCAGCGGCGCGGTATAGCCCAGCTGCCATGTCACGACACCGATGATCGACGCGCTTTCCCGGGTCCAGTTCTGGAACGGCTGTTCGATGAAATAGGACAGGGGCACGACAAGGCGGCGCTGGTCCCAGATGCGGACGATGACATAGGTGGCGAAGATGTCCTCGATCCAGCCCAATTCACTCTCGACGATCACAACATCCTCCCGCCGGATCGGCTGGGTCACGGCGATCCGGATGCCCGCGATCAGGTTTGCCAGAACCGGGCGGGCGGCAAGGCCAAGGACCAGACCGGCGGCACCGGCGGACGCGAACAGGCTGACGCCGTATTCCTGCACCCCATCGAAGGTCAGCAGGACCGCGCCTGCGGTGATCAGCACGACGATGATGTTGGTGGCGCGTTTCAGCACCCGCAACCGGGTCACATGCTTGCGCGCAGGAAAGTTGTCCCCGGTGTCAAAGCGATAGCGGCTGACCGGGCGCTGCGTGAAATGGTTCAGCAGCAGCACCACCGTCCAGCCCACCAGCACGATCAGCACGGTATGGCCCAGCGTGCGTTCCCAAGGCATGGGGCAGCCGCACCATGGGCGTGAACAGCACCAGCGCCAGCAGAGCAGATGCCAGCCGCAAGGGGCGGCGCGACCTGCGCACCAGCGAGGCGGTGAGGCGGTGCCGCTCGTCGATGCGCTGCACGATCAGTTGGAACGCCAGAGCGTGGACGCCGAGGGCGATCAGGATTGCGAGCGAGATGCCGACAAGGGGGGCTACGAAGCCGGGCAGATTGCCCAGGATGCCCTCGATCCGGGCCAGAAATGCGCGGATGTCGAAAGTCATGTCGCGGCCCGTTTCTGTCTGTGGAGGCTCAACGTGGCGAGTGGGGCAATGTTCACGACGGTCCACTGACAAAAAAAGGAGGGCCGAAGCCCTCCTTTTCGGTGCCGGACCGCTCCGACGGCAGTTCAGGCGATCAGTTGACGCCCTGCCATTCTTCCATGCTCTCGAGCTGCTCCTCGGTCATGTCCACATAGGCGCTCAGGTCGTTCATCCCATCGGTGCGCATGAACTGGATTTCGTCGAAAGCCAGCGCAACCTCTTTTTCGCCCATCCCCAGGAAGCCTCCGACGTCGACGATCACCTGTTCGATCTGGCCTTCGCCGTTGATCACCAGTTCGCCGACGTCGCCGACCCATTCGTCATTGATGCCGTAGACGCGCAGGCCTTGCAGTTGATCTGCCGTGACCTCGGTGGCCAACACCTTGGTCATCACCGTGCGGTCCATCATCGAGGGGCGCTCGCCATCAACCATGGGCCGTTCGCCAACAGCGGCGTATCCCATTTCGTTGCTCGACATGAAGCCCTCGTCGCGCACGGCGGCTTCGTCGTACATTTCCGAGTCTTCGATCAACTGGCGCGAACCGGTGTAGACGACGAAATATTCGCCCTCGTCATCGGTGTCGGGCACCAGTTGCAGATCGTCCATGCTGACGCGGGTGCGCTTTTCACCCATGCCAAGAAACCCGCCCGCGTCGATCACGACCGATGCGATCTGACCATCCTGGCTGACCAGGATATCCTCGATTTCGGCCACGTTTTCCCAGGTGTCGGGTGCGTCCGTCAGATCGGTCATCATGCCGGTCTGCTCTTCGCCTTCGCGCTGGATATAGACCGTGCGCCCCATCAGGGCCGAGATGCTGATCTGGGCGCCATCTGCGTTGGTGTACATCGGCGCGGTCGTGGCTGTGCTGCCGCCCATGGTGGCGGTGGTGCCTGCTGCGGTCTGCGCAGTGGCGGCCAGAGGGAATGCGGTCAGGGCGACGATGGCGGTTGTTGCGAGGATGCGTTTCATTCGGAAACTCCTTTGTCGTTGCGGGGCGGCTTGCCCCGGTTCACGATCATAACGTGGCAACGGGCCGGTCGGTTGCAGGCCTGCCTGAATTTTTATCACAGGAACCGGGGGTGCGGTGCCGCGTTGGCACCTGTGTCTCATGCCTGCGCCATCAGAAAGCCCGCATGACCGTGGCCACCGCCCTGCGTGCCCGGCCGCGGCCGGTTCTGGCCATTCTGGCCCAGCAGGCACCGGTGCTGCTGGCGGTCGTCGTGCCGCCCGCCATGGCGGCGGCGGCCACGGCGGAATGGGCGCTGGCGGCATCGCTTTTGCCCCAGGCCGCCCTGCTTGGCGCTATCGCGGTCCTGCGCCGCCGCGCGGCGTTTCCCAAGGATTTGCGCCAGATCGAGGCGCTGGTGGCCTTCGCGCTGTTGTTCCTGCTGGCCAGCGCGCTGGTGGTGCCGCCCTTTGTCGTCCTGGGCATGCCGCTGGCCGATGCGGTGTTCGAGGCGGTTTCGGGCATCACCTCGACCGGGCTGAGCGTGGCGCAGGGGACCGGAAACTGGCCCGTCGCCGCCCACCTTCTGCGCGGTTGGATCCAGTGGTGCGGCGGTTTTGCCATCGCCTTTGCGGGGCTGGCCATCTTCACCGGGTCGCCGGGTGCCACATTGGCCCTGGGCGGCAGCAGCTTTTCGACGCGCGACAACCTGTCGTCGCTGCATGTGCAGGCGCGGCAGGTGCTGCTGTCCTATGCCGCGCTGACCGTGCTGTCGGTCATCGCCTGCCTTCTGGTCATCCCGAACGGCTGGGAGGCGACGGCCATCGCCTTGGCCGCCGTTTCCACCGGCGGCTTCACCCCCCGCGCTGACAGTCTGGCCGGATATGGCCCGCTGGCGCAGGGGGTGGTGATCGGCATCTGCATCCTCGCGGCGGTGTCGCTGATGTTCTATGTGCAGGTGATGCGCGATGGCCTGCCGGCCGCGCTGCAAAAGACCCATGTGCGCGCCACCCTCGGGCTGATGGCGGCGGGCACGGTGGTTTTCGTCATCGTGGATTTTGCGGTGACGGGGGCGGGGGTGGCTGAACTGTACCGCGGCGCGCTGAACTTTCTCAGCGGTTTCACCACAGCGGGGTTCTCCGTGGGCGAAGTGACGTCGCATGTGGCGCTGTTGCCGCTGATCCTGATCGCGATGTTCATCGGCGGCGACATCGGATCGACCGGCGGCGGGCTGAAGGTGGGTCGGTTCATGATCCTGGCGCTCGCCGTGCGGCTGAGCTTCTTGCGCGTGACGGTGCCGCCCTCGGCGGTCACCTATCTGCGCGACGGCGGCATCCGGGTGGCGGCGGACCGGGTGATTGCGGTGGCGACGTTGCTGGCACTGTACATGGCGACGGCGTTGGTGGCGTGGATCGTTTTTCTGGTGTCGGACGCGCCGCCCCTTGCCGCGCTGTTCGAGGTGATATCGGCCCTGTCCACAGTGGGCCTCAGCCAGGGGTTGACCGGGCCCGACATGGCGTTGCACCTGAAACTGACGCTGATGGCCGCGATGCTGCTGGGGCGGTTGGAATTCATCGCGCTGATCGTCGTTCTGTTGCCCCAAACCTGGATGA
>Ga0105054_10003688_pt1 | contig 23531 bp, 19 predicted proteins | sample BON02_FD_78091 | JGI IMG/M metagenome (GOLD analysis project Ga0105054, IMG submission 78091) | Freshwater microbial communities from Lake Bonney liftoff mats and glacier meltwater in Antarctica - BON-02 (megahit assembly) | ecosystem: Environmental > Aquatic > Freshwater > Ice > Glacier...
GGCGGCCCATGCAATAGGCATAGGTTTTTTCGTCTGGCGCGATCATGCCGGCACGGGCGCCGCCCTCGATGGCCATGTTGCAGACGGTCATCCGCCCTTCCATGCTCAGACCGCGAATCGCCTCGCCGCAGTATTCGATCACATAGCCGGTGCCCCCGGCGGTGCCGGTCTTGCCGATCACCGACAGGGTGATGTCCTTGGCGGTGACACCCGGCGCCAGCTTGCCGGTGATTTCCACCTTCATGTTCTTGGATTTCTGCGAAATCAGCGTCTGCGTGGCCAGCACATGCTCAACCTCGCTGGTGCCGATCCCGTGGGCCAAAGCGCCGAACGCCCCATGGGTGGCCGTGTGCGAATCACCGCAGACCACAGTCATGCCCGGCAGGGTCCAGCCCTGTTCGGGGCCGACGATGTGCACGATGCCCTGGCGGATATCGGACACCGGATAATAGTGTACGCCGAAATCGCGGGCGTTCTTGTCCAGCGCGTCGACCTGAATGCGCGATTCCTCGTTGTCGATGTGCACGTCGCGCCCCGGGGTGGTGGGTACGTTGTGATCTGGCACGGCGATGGTCTTGTCGGGGGCGCGCACGGTGCGGCCCGTCATGCGCAGACCCTCGAACGCCTGGGGGCTGGTCACTTCGTGCACCAGATGGCGGTCGATATACAGAAGGCAGGTGCCGTCCTCGGCCTCGTGGGCCAGATGGGACTCCCAGATTTTATCGTACAGGGTTTTGGGGGACATGGGCGTGTCTTTCGATGTTGGGGACATTGGAGTGGCGGCGGCACTGGCCGCTCAGGGCCGGGCCGGTACCGCCAGCGACGCACCGAAGAACCGCCAGGGCAGGCGCGCGCGATCATCCATGTCGGAAACCTGGGTCATGCCAGCTGGGATACAATGGGCGCGGGATTGTCGCAAGATGATTAGGCGCGGGGGGCTGCGGCGCGGCGCAGGCGGTCGTTGATCGCGGCACCAAGGCCCGTGTCGGGGATGGGCGACACGGCGATGCGTTGGACGCCCCGGTCGTCAAGGGTGCGCAGGTGGCGAAACAGGTTTGCCGCCGCTTCGGCCAGATCGCCTGTCTGCGAGAGGTTCAGATCAGACGTGACGGGGCCGAAGCCCAGCATGGTTTCCCCCGCGTCTGGCCTGTCGGCGTTCAGGCGCAGGGTGCCCTGCGGCGCATAGTGCGAGGCAAGCTGGCCGGGCGCGGTGATCCGTGCGTCGGCCTTGGGCTGGGCCAGCGGGGCGCCCAGATGGCGTGCGATGATTTCGGCGGACAGGCCACCGGGGCGCAGCAGGATCGGCACAGGGTCGAACCCGACGATCGTGGATTCCAGCCCGACACCACAGGCCCCGCCGTCCAGCACCGCATCGATGCGCCCGCCCAACCCGTCCAGAACATGCTGCGCAGTCGTGGGCGACACGCGGCCCGAGGGGTTGGCCGACGGCGCGGCAATGGGCCGGGCGGCGCGGCGCAACAGGTCGCGCGCCTGGGGCAGATCGGGGATGCGCACCGCCACGGTATCAAGCCCCGCCGTGACCAGGGGCGACAGCCCGGACCCGGCCCGCAGGGGCAGAACCAGTGTCAGCGGGCCGGGCCAGAAAGCGCGCGCAAGCTCCAGGGCGACGCCGTCAAGCACGGCAAGCCGGCTTGCATCGGACAGGTCCGCCAGATGGATGATGAGGGGGTTGAACCGGGGCCGATCCTTGGCCGCAAAGATTGCCGCAACCGCCCGGTCGTCGGTGGCATCGGCCCCCAGACCATAGACCGTTTCCGTCGCGAACGACACCAGCCGCCCCCGGGCCAGGAGGGCGGCAGCGTCGGCGATTTCGTACAGGGTCAGGGTTGCGATCGTGTTCATGTCATGTGACGCAGCGTTTCGGGTTGCCGGGCCGCCCCATGCGGACCAGATTGCGCCCATTGCCTTAGACAGCCGCGCCCGGATTGCCAAGCGCGCCCGACCCCATTTGAGCCTTGGAGGACACCATGCCCTACCGCGCCCCCGTCCGCGACTTCGCGTTCCTGCTGGATCACGTTGTCGGGTTCAGCCGGGTCAGCGCGACCGCCCGGTTCGCCGAGGCGACGGGCGATGTGACCAGCGCGATCCTGTCCGAGGCGGCGCACCTGTGCGAGGGGGTTCTGGCGCCGCTGCAACGGGTTGGCGACACCCATCCGGCGATTCTGGAGAACGGCATCGTGCGCACCTCGCCCGGCTTTGCCGAGGGGTATCGCGCGGTGGCGGCGGGGGGGTGGATCGGCATGTCGGCCAGCCCTGCGTTCGGCGGGCTGGGTCTGCCCATGGCGCTGGCCACTGCGGTGAACGAGATGATGTCGTCGGCCTGTCTGTCGCTGCAACTGAATCCGCTGATGACCCAGGGCCAGATCGAGGCGCTGGAACACCACGCCAGCGACAGGGTCAAGGCGCTGTACCTGCCACGGCTGATCTCGGGTGAATGGTGCGGCACGATGAACCTGACCGAACCGCAGGCGGGCAGCGACGTGGGCGCCCTGCGCGCCAAGGCGGTGGCCAACGGAGATGGCACATATGCGGTCACTGGCCAGAAAATCTACATCTCCTGGGGTGACAATGACTTCACCGGCAACGTCTGCCATCTGGTTTTGGCGCGGCTGCCGGACGGCGTGCCGGGCACCAAGGGGATTTCGCTGTTCATGGTGCCGAAGTGGATCCCCGATGCCGATGGAAACCCGGGTCGGCGCAACAGCCTGAGCGTCGTCAGCCTTGAGCACAAGATGGGTCTGCATGGCAGCCCGACAGCGGTGATGCAGTATGATGGCGCCACCGGCTGGCTGATCGGCGCGGAACATGGCGGGATGGCGGCGATGTTCACGATGATGAACAACGCCCGCCTTGGAGTGGGTGTGCAGGGCATCGGCGTGGCCGAGGGCGCGTATCAGCATGCGCTGGCCTATGCCCTAGGTCGCAAGCAGGGGCATGCGCCGGGAACGGGGGCCATCGTGGAGCACGCCGACGTGCGCCGGATGCTCAGCACCATGAAGGCCGAGACCCAGGGCGCGCGGGGCATCGCGCTGATGTGCGCCGTCGCCATCGACATGGCCCATGCGACGGGTGCGCCCGACTGGCAGGCGCGTGCCGCGCTGTTGACCCCGATTGCCAAAGCCTTCGGCACGGATGTGGGCATTGCCGTCGCACAGATCGGGGTGCAGGTGCACGGCGGCATGGGGTTCATCGAGGAAACCGGCGCCGCCCAGTATTCGCGCGACGTGCGGGTGACGGCGATCTACGAAGGAACCAACGGCATCCAGTCGATGGACCTTGTGGCGCGCAAGATGGCGGATGGCGGCGAGGCGGCGTTTGCCTTGCTGGACGAGGTGCAGAAGAATGCCGAGGCGGCGCGCGCCGACCACTGCGAACTTTCCCATGCGGTGTGGACCGCAGCGGAACTGCTGCGTGAAACCACTGAATGGCTGGTGAAGCAGGACATGGACGACAGATTCGCCGGGGCCGTGCCGTACCTGCACGCCTTTGCCCGGGTGCTGGGCGGTCATGTCCATCTGAAATCCGCAATGGCGGGGGATGCGGCGCGCCTGGCGTTGGCCGATTTTTATATCCGGCGCCTGTTGCCCGAACACATCGGCCTGCTGGTCCATGCCAGCGCCGGGGCCAAGGGGCTGTTTGCACTGTCGCCTGACGATCTGGCCGCATGAGGGACTTGTCGGCACCCCTGCGCTATCCCTTCGTTATGCCCGGCCCGGGTGACGCCGTCGAGGTGGCGCCGGGCGTGCTGTGGATGCGCCTGCCTCTGCCCATGGCGCTGGACCATGTGAATGTCTACGCGCTGGACGATGGTGATGGCTGGTGCGTGATCGACACCGGGTTCGACACCGTCAAATCCCGTGCGGTCTGGGAAACCTTGCTGGCGGGGCCTCTGGCGGGCAAGCCGGTGACACGGCTTCTTGTCACCCACCACCACCCCGATCACATCGGCCTTGCCGGTTGGTTCCAGGGGCGGGGGGCTGAATTGATTACAACGCGCACCGCCTGGTTGATGGCGCGGATGCTGGTGCTGGACGAACAGGCTCTGCCGTTGCCCGAAACCCTGACCTTCTGGCGCGGGGCGGGGATGGATGCTGCGGTGTATGATCGGCGGGTGTCCGAGCGGCCATTCAACTTTGCCGATGTGGTGGCGCCCCTGCCGCTGGGCTTTACGCGTATCGCCGAGGGATCGAAGGTGCGGATCGGCGGGCGCGACTGGGATGTGCGCATCGGCCATGGCCATGCCCCCGAACATGCGACGCTGTGGGCCGAGGGAATCGTGATCGGCGGCGATCAGTTGATCCCGTCGATTTCACCCAACCTTGGTGTCTATGCCACCGAACCGTTGGCCGATCCGGTGGCCGAATGGCTGGAGTCCTGCGACCGCCTGTCGGCCCATGCCAACGACGATCAACTGGTGCTGCCCGGCCACAAGCTGCCCTTCACCGGCCTGCCCACCCGCCTTGCGCAACTGATCGACAATCACCACGGCGCGCTGACCCGGCTGGAGGCGCATCTGGCCACCCCCCGCACGGCGGCGATGTGTTTCGAGGTGATGTTCAAGCGCGCCATCGGTTCCGCCGAATATGGCCTGGCCCTGGTCGAGGCCTATGCCCACTGCCAGCACCTGTGGCATGCGGGCCGAGCCACAAGGCTGCGGCGTGATGACGGTGCATGGCTTTGGCTGGCGGTTCAGGCGGCCTGAACCAACACCGGATCCTGGTATTGCGCATCACTCCGGTCATCACCGGCAAGCGGTCCGTCGTCCTCAAGCGGTTCCGACGCGATGGCGCGCCCGCCATTGTCCAGCGTGTCGGACAGACCGAGAGAGGGGCATTGCCCATCCGACGCATGGCGCAGGACGAACAGCGAGGTGCCATCGCCGATCACGCAGGTTCCCCACGCCGGACTTTCCACTTCATTCCGACGTCGCCATCATGGCTGAACGCAGTGGAAGGGTTCTTCGCGAAACTGGCACGGGGCAGGCTCCGGAACGGCGTGTTCCGTTCGGTCGGCGATTTACAGACCGCGATCAATCGCTTCATCGCCCAACACAACACAACACTACACAGGCAAGGCCTTTCGTCTGGCGCGCCGATCCAGTCGAAATCATCGCCGCAAGAAGCTGAGGGTTCCAGATGTTGGATACAATCCGCAAGGGGTCCTGAATTGCCAGGGTATTCTGCCGTCGGTACCCGGTTGAATACTCCGGCACGGTCCGGCCCAGCTTCGTCATTTTCAGCGGGCTAGCTGCCATTCCTGTCGTCTGCCTCGGCGGCAGCCTGAACCATCCCCGGGTGCTGGGCCTGTTCAGGGCCGCAAACAGTCCACTGAACCGCTGTCCGAACGCCCTTCACCATTGATCGTCAGGCCGAACCGGATGCAGCATCCGAGAACACCGAAGCGCGACCGGAGCACCCGTCACATGGCACAAGACAGGCCATCACCTTGTCCAGCCAGATCAGATGAGAGCCGCGCTGCGCAGCGCAACGTTGTGACTGGATCGGCCCGTCATGCGATACCAGGCGGGTGAGGGTCCGGTCAATCCGCCCATCTGACCGCATGGGTCCGGAATGGGAATCGTCCGCTATCAGAGTGCTGAAACACCGCCGCAGGTCGCGCCCAAATATGGGATTGATTGATAGAAAATTTGGTATACTGTCTACAAGAAAATTACCTTCGGGATGTTGTCGCGCGGCTCTTTTCAGTGGGGTGACGCCCCGGGGGCAAAGAGCGGGCGGGTCAACTCTCGGGCAGAGTTGAGAAAGCAACATGTTGTCGGCGCCGCGAAGGCCCGGGATCAGTCACCAGCAAAAGGAGGGAAGATCAATGACCAAAGGATACGGGTATACCGGTACCGTCTTGGCGTTTGCAATCGCCGTCGCCATGGGCGGCGGCGCAGGCGCGCAGGAGCGAATCGCCGGAGTCGAGTTCATTTCGGGCAGCCCGACAGGCGGATGGTTTCCCGTCGCGTCGATGGTGGCCGAGATCGTCAACACCAACTACGAGGGGCAGCCGACATCGGTCGTGCCCGGGGCCGGCGCCGTCGGCAACCCGCTGCGCGTGGGCACAGGGCAGTCCGATATCGGCATCTCCTACGGGCCGTTCCTCAAGCTTGCGCTGGAGGGGGCGAACGACCTCTACAGTGAGGCATTTCCAGAGCTGCGCGCCATCTCCAGCATGACGGCGAACTCGCTGCACGTCGTCACATCCGGTGACACCACATTCCAGAGCATGGCGGACAACAAGCCGTCCATGGCCGTGGCCACCGGACCCACCGGTTCGACCGAGGTGTTCATGCTCGCCGAGTTGTTCGCCGAATATGGCTTCACCTACGACAACATCCAGGAATGGGGCGGCAGCGTTCAGTTGCTCAACACGTCCGAACGCTCGGACGGGTGGAGCAACCGGCAGTTCGACATGGTCAACTTCTTCATCAACCCGCCAGCGGCGCAGGTGGTGCAGCTCATGTCCGCGCGGCCCGACTCGCGGATCATGTCGATATCGGAGACCGCAGCGCAGGCGCTCAAGGACCAATGGGAGATGCAGGCCGTCACCATTCCGGCCGGCACATACCCCAACCAAACCGAAGACGTTCTGACGGTGGGCATGCCCTATGTCATCTTCGCCACCACGAAGCTCTCCGACGATTTCGTCTACAACATGACGAAGGCCATCGCCGAAAACCACGAGCGCCTGATCGCCACGCATGCTTCGTTCCAGGAATGGCAGCCCGAGAAGATGGCCGAAGGCGTTGGCATCCCGCTGCACCCGGGCGCAGAGCGCTACTACCGCGAGCGCGGCTGGATGAACTGATCCTGTACATTTCCAAAGGGGCCGGAGGCGGCCCCTTTGGCCTTCTGGCATGAAGCAACTTTTCCGGTCGTTCGGCGCTCACCGTCCCGACGGCACTAGCGGAGGCATTGAATGGCCATGATTTCCAGGACTCTTTCCTCCGTGCTCGCCACCGATCCCAAGCGCTTTGAAGAGACACGCGACACGGCCTTTCCCAACGAGCAACGGCGACCGATCGGGGCCATTGGCCTGTTCGTGACCGTCTTGTGCGTGGGGCTGGCACTGTTCACGCTGTGGCAGGCCCTCGTGGCGCCGATCCCGGCAATCAGACTTCGCGCCACCCACCTCGCTGTGGTCATTCCGCTGATCTTTCTGCTCTACCCGCTGATCCCCTCCCGCGGCAGCGTGCAGCCGCGGTTCTTCGACTGGGTGCTGGCGGCGCTCGGTTGCGCGTCGTTCGTGTATGTGATCCTGAATTACGAGCGCTTTCAGGCGCGGTTCGCCTATTACGATCCCGTCCTGCCGCTCGACATGGTGTTCGGCACGATGGCAATCCTGCTGGTCTTCGAGGCGACGCGCCGGACGGTCGGCCTGTCCATCGTGGTGCTGAACGTTTTCTTCATCATCTACGCGCTGACCGGCCCCTACTGGCCCGGTCTGTTCGAGCATCGCGGCACGACTCCGGTGCGCCTTGTCGAGCATCTCTACATGTTGTCGGACGGGATGTTCAATTTCATCACCGGGATCACCGCGACCTTCCTGTTCACCTTCCTCATGTTCGGCGCGTTTCTACGCGTGTCGGGGGGTGACCGAATCTTCACCGACCTCGCGCTCGCCATCGCCGGGGGCAAGCGCGGCGGGCCTGCCAAGGTGGCGATCCTGTCAAGCGCGATGATGGGCATGCTCTCGGGCAGCACCGTCAGCAACGTGGCGACGACAGGCACGATGACCATCCCGTTGATGAAGCGCTCCGGCTTCGAACCCTATGAGGCAGGGGCGATCGAATCCTCCGCCTCGCTTGGGGGCGCGCTTACCCCGCCACTGATGGGGGCCGGCGTGTTCATCATGTCGGCGATGACGGGGGAATCGCTGTCGACGATCATGCTCTACTCGATCGTGCCGGCGATCCTCTATTACTTCTCGCTTTACGCTTATGTGGAGTTCAAGGCGCGCAAGAAGGGCCTGGCGGGTCTGCCCTACAATGAACTGCCGAAGCTCAAGCGCGTGTTCCTGGATGGCGGGCATATCTTTCTGCCCATCGTTATCCTGATCTACCTGCTGGTGATCGGCTTCACCCCGTTCTACGCCAGCGCCGCCTCGGTCGTATTCGTGTTCATCGTCAGCTGGGTGCGCATGTCCACCCGCGTCACGCCCAAGATGCTGGTGCTGGCGCTGGAAGCGTCGACCCGGGTGGTGATCACCATCTCGGCGCTCTCGGTCAGTGCGGCGATCATCTATGGCGTGATCACGATGACGGGACTTCTGGGCAAGATGTCGTCGATCATCCTGTCACTTTCGGGCGGCTCGCTCTTCATTGCCATCGTGCTGGTTGCGCTGATGTCCTACGTCCTCGGGATGGGGCTGCCGGTGACGGCGTCCTATGTGTTGATCGCGGCGCTGGCGGCTCCGGCGCTTGGCGATCTGGGCATCAGCATCCTTGCGGCCCACCTGATCATCTTCTGGTTCAGCCAGGACAGCACGATCACGCCACCCATATGTATGACCGCCTTCGTGGCGGCACGAATAGCCAAGGCCCCGCCCATGCGGACGGGGTGGGAGGCCGTGAAGATCTCGAAGGCACTCTACATCATCCCGTTCATGTTCGCCTATTCCGACCTGCTGTCGGACGACTGGGTGGAACTGCTGTTCGACGCGCTGCCCTTGGCGGCGCTCTTCATCACCCTGCCGATGCTGATCGAGGGGCAGGCGCACAAACCGATGACAGCGCCACAGCGGATCGCGCTGGCGGTGCCGCTTGCCCTGTTCATCACGGCAACCCTGTACGATTCCGGTCACGGTATCGTCTGGCTTGTTTCTGGGTTGGCGTGCCTCGGCGCCGTTCTCTGGTGGACCCATCTGCGCCCGCACCCAGGCGTCGCGGCGCAGCGCACGCCCGCCGCCCCGGCGATGCCGGCCTCCATTCCTTCGGTGGCAGTGCGCGACGGCAAGGATTGAGCGGCATGGCTGGCGCGCGTCTCAGCGCGACGGGGTTTCGCCAAGGTCAGCAGGACGGTCAGCGCCCGACTGCGCCTTGGCAATCCACAGGATGCGGGCCGCAGGATCGAAGGTCACCGCCCGGGCAGGCAGGCGCGCCCTTGCGGTGGCATGATAGCCCTCGCAACGGGTCCGGTATTGACATCCACCCCCGCTCGTTCTGTATGTAGTATACAATTATTTGGAGCCTCGCAATGAGCAGCCTCTTTCCCCGGCAGTTCCGCCGCGACCTGCCGGTTGTCGCCGGCGGTCGCGGCTGCACCTTGATCGACACTGAGGGCAAGCGGTATCTCGACGCCTCCGGCGGTGCCGCCGTTTCGTGCCTCGGCCATGGCCATGCAGGGGTGGCCGAGGCGATCAAGGCCCAGGTCGACCGCATCGCCTATGGCCACAGCGCCTATTTCACCAACGCCCCGGCCGAGGCACTGGCAGAGCGGCTCGTGTCGCTGGCGCCGGGCGAGATGTCGCACGCTCTCTTCGTCGGCAGCGGGTCCGAAGCGGTGGAGGCCGCGATCAAGCTGGCACGCCAGTACTTCCTGGAGATCGGACAGCCGGACAGGCACCGCATCGTCTCGCGACGGCAAAGCTACCACGGCAACACATTGGGCGCGCTGTCGATCAGCGGAAACGAACCGCGGCGGAAGCCTTATGCGCCCTACCTGTTCGAGGTGGAACGCATCGCACCCTATTATCCGCTGCGCGAGCGTGCGGTCGGCGAAAGCCCTGACGCCTATGAAAGGCGCGCCGCCGACGCGCTGGAGGAGGCGCTCGTCGGGCTTGGTCCGGACAGCGTGGCAGCCTTCGTTGCCGAAACGGTCTGCGGCGCGACACTGGGCGCGCAGCCAGCCACGCCGGGCTATTTCCGGCGCATCCGCGAGATATGCGACGCGCACGGCATCCTGCTGATCCTCGACGAGGTGATGTGCGGCATGGGACGAACCGGCACGATGTATGCCTGCGAAGCCGATGGAGTCGCGCCCGACATCGTGACCTGCGCCAAGGGCCTTGGCGGTGGGTTCCAGCCCATCGGCGCGGTGGTGGCGACCCGTCGCATCGCCGCCGCGCTTGAGGCCGGAAGCGGGCAGTTGCGTCATGGTCACACCTACATGGCCCATCCCGTCGCCTGCGCAGCGGCGCTGGCGGTGCAGGACGCGATCCGCGACGAGGGGCTGCTGGCCAATGTCGAGCATCAGGGCAACCGGCTGATGGCGGGCCTCGCCGAGGCGTTCGCGGCCAGTCCCGTGCTGCGCCCACATTTGGGCGAGGTGCGCGGGCGGGGCCTTCTGGTTGCGGTGGAACTGGTCGCCGACGCCGACAGTCTTGCGCCGTTCGACCCAAGGCTTGGCGTGGCCGAGAAGGTGCGCCGCGCCGCACAGGACCAGGGCCTGATCTGCTATCCCTCGGCTGGCACGATCGACGGGACGTACGGCGATCATGTGCTGCTCGCGCCGCCCTACATCGCCACTGTGGACGAGATCGACGCCGCAATCGACCTGACCTGCCGGGCCGTCGAGACCGTAATCGCAGAGGTCATCTCCTAGCCGCCGCCCCACGCAGGCCGCGCGCCAACCCATACATCACCTGGAGGCCCCCGGATGTCTGAACCAACCATCCTGACCGTCGCCGTTACCGGCAACCTCACCACGCTGGCGCAGAACCCCGCAATCCCGGCCACACCCGAACAGATCGCGCGCGCCGCGATCGACGCGGCGGCAGCGGGGGCGTCGATTGCGCACATCCATGTCCGCCACCCCGATGGCAGGCCGAGCATGGAGATGGCGCATTACCGCGAGACGGTGGAGCGCATCCGCGATTCGGGCTGCGACGTGCTGATCAACCTAACCACCGGCCCCGGCCAGCGCTTCGTCCCCGACCGGGCCAATCCGCGGGTTGCCGCGCCGGGAACAACGCTGATGCCGCCCGACGAGCGCGTGGCGCATGTGCTGGAGTTGCGCCCCGAAATTTGCACGCTCGACCTCAACACCATGTGGTCGGGCGATTCGGCAGTGATAAACGCGCCGTGGAGCGTTCGGCGCATGGCCGAGATGATCCTCGACGCCGGGGTCAAGCCGGAGCTTGAGGTGTTCGACAGCGGCGACATCCACCTCGCCCGGCAACTGATCGCAGACGGTGTGCTGCCTGATCCGGCCATGGTGCAGATCGTCACCGGAGTGCGCTGGGGTTTCGCCGCGACGCCCCAGACGATGGCCTTCGCCCGCAGCCTGCTGCCGCCAGACGCCGTCTGGGCGGGTTTCGGTATCGGGCGGATGGCATATCCGATGCTTGCGCAGGCGTGGCTCCTGGGCGGGCATGTCCGGATCGGCATGGAAGATATGGTAAGTATTCGCCGCGGCGAACTTGCACCCGACAACGCGTCGCTCGTGCGCAAGGCGGCGCGGATCGTCGATGATCTGGGCGGGCGACTGGCCACCCCTGCGGAGGCCCGCCGCATCCTGGGGTTGGGATGAGCGGGCCCGCGCCGGGCGGGCGGGGCGGGCTGCGACTGGCAGCGAACGTGTCGTGGATGTTCGCCGACCTGCCGTTCCTCGAAAGGCCTGCGGCGGCGGCGCGGGCAGGCTTCGGCGCAGTCGAATGCCATTACCCCTACGATACGCCGGCGGGCGATCTGCGCGCGGCGCTGGCCGAGGCGGGCGTGCCGATCCTCGGGATCAACACGGCTGTGCAGCGGCTGGGGCCGGGCGATACCGGTGCCGGTGCCCTGCCGGGACACGAGGCCGAGGCGAAGGCCCGCTTTGACGAGGCGCTGGACTATCTGCGAGCGGTCGGGGGGCGGGCGATCCACGTCAAGCCCGGCGAGGCCGACGCGGCCAGCCCCGAGGCGCACGCCTGTTTCGTGGCGCATCTTCGCCATTGCGCGGGGCGGGCGGCACCGCACGGCGTAACGCTCCTGATCGAGCCCCTGAACACCGTGGACAGCCCCGGCTACTTCCTGCGTTCAAACGCCCAGGCCGCAGGGATCGTCGCCGAGGCTGGCGCACCCGCCCTGCGGCTGATGTTCGATCTCTATCACATGCGAATGGACGGGGCCGATGTGCTGGCCGAGTTCGCCCGCCACCGGGCGATCATCGGGCATCTCCAGTTCGCCGGCATCGCCGGCCGGCATGAGCCTGACGCGGCGTGCCTGTCCCTTCTCGCCCGGTTGAAGGGGCTGGGGCACGCGGACTGGATGGCAGCCGAATACCGGCCATCCGGCGCCACGTCCGCAGACCTGGGCTGGATGGCACGCCTCGACGCTTTGTGCGCGGCGGCAGGGCCGGGGGCCTGAAAGCACAGGCTACATCCGCCCGGCATCCACCCGGATACGTTCTCCGGTAATGGCGGCGGCGGCGGGGCTGGCAAGAAACAGCGCGACCGCGGCGACTTCCTCGGGCTCGACCCAACGGCGCAGCGCCGCCTTGTCGGTATAGTTGACGCGGATGATGTCGGCTTCGGGCCGGTTCTCGGCAGCGGCGCGGGCGGCCACGACGCGCTGCATCAGCGCGCCGTTGACGGCACCCGGGCAGAGCGCGTTGACCCGGATGCCGAATGGCCCGACCTCCTGCGCAACGGCCTCGGTAATGCCGATCACGGCGAACTTCGTCGCGGTATAGGCCGCACGCATCGGATAGCCACGCAGCCCCATCAGCGAGGACATGTTGACGATCGCACCACCGCCCCGCACCTTCAGCAGCGGTACTGCGTGCTTGATGCAGGTCAGAACGCCACGGATGTTGATGGCCACAGTCTCGTCCCAGGCCGCCATGTCCATCTCCTCGGCGTTGGACACCGGGCCAGTGACGCCGGCATTGTTCACCAGCACGTCGAGTCCGCCCTCCTCGGCGGTCAGGCGCGCGAACATCGCGGCCACGCTGGCCTCGTCGGCCACGTCGGCGCGGATGGCGCTGCCGCCGATCGCTGCCGCCGTCTCTTCAAGCCGGTCAAGGCCGCGACCGGCCACGACGACGCGCGCACCAGCCTCGGCGAAGGCCCCGGCAATGGCCCGACCGATCCCGCTGCCGCCCCCGGTCACAAGGACAACCTTGCCGCGAAATACCCCGGTGTGGGTCATCTTCTGCTGTTGTTCGGCCATGGGCCTGTCCCTCATGTCCTGACGATGCGGCGGAAGGCCGCAAGGAAGGCGTCGATTTCATCCTGCGGGGTGACAACGGAGACGCAGCCCGACAGGCGCGGCGTCAGCATGAAACCCTCGTTCAGAAGGGCAAGCGAGGCAAGTTGTTCCCACTTCGCGTCGACCGTCGCGGCATCGCGGTAGTTGTGGATCGGGTGGGGCGTGGCGTTGATCTTGAACAGCGATCCCGCACCTGTGACCTGCAATGGCAACCCCTCGCAAATCCTCGAAAGTTCGGCCCGGACATGGGCGCCAAGCGCGTTGATCCTGTCGAATACCTCGCGGGTCAGAAGCGCCATGGTGGCGTACCCCGCCGCGCCCACCATCGGGTTGCCGTTGAACGTACCTGCATGGGCCACCCGGCGGCCCGCCTTGCATGCGGGGTCCGAGGCATCGAGGATGTCTGCGCGCCCGGCGATGGCACCGACGGGGAAGCCGCCGCCGATGATCTTGCCCAGCGTCACAAGGTCGGGCGTGACGCCCAGAAGGCCCTGTGCGCCATCATAGGCAACGCGGAAGGCAATCACCTCGTCAAAGACCAGCACAATGCCGAACTGGTCGCAGAGCGCGCGCGCCTCCTGCACGAACGCGAGGTCGGGCAGGATCAGCCCCATGCGGTTGGCCATCGGCTCCACCAGAATCGCGGCGATCTGCTCGTGGTGCCGCTCCACATGGTCGCGCAACGTCTGGGCATCGTTGTAGGGCAACACGGTCACGCGCGCCTCGGTGCCGGCAAGGCCTGCCGTCTCGGGTATGGGCGTGGGCCTGTCAGCCGGGCCGACATCGGCGAGGGACGGGGCCACCGACCAGCTCACGTCGTCGTAGGAACCATGATAGCTGCCCTCGAATTTGACCACGACGGTCGCCCGGTCGCGGAAGGCGCGAGCGAAGCGCAGCGCCATCATCACCGCCTCGCTGCCGGAATTGGCAAAGCGGATGCGCTCGGCGCAGGGGATGCGCTCGACCAGCAGCTCACCCAGTGCCAACTCCAACTCGGTCGGCGCAAAATAGGCGGTGCCGATGGACAGCTGGTGCGCGGCCGCGGCGACGACCTCGGGGTGGGCATGGCCCAGAGGCAGCGACGTGGCATTGAACCAAAGATCGGTAATCGTGCGGCCGTCGGCGTCAGTCATCGCTGTGCCGTGGGCCGAGGCGACGAAGGGCGCGTAGGGCGACCGCATTACCGCGTCACGCGTGAACCCGCCGGGAAAGACAGCGCCGGCGCGCTCGTAGAGCGCTTGCGAGCGCGGCGTCAGGGCACGGTAGCGCGCCTCGATCTCGTCCGATTTCTCCATAAGACCGCCGAAGAAGTCGTTGCGGCCCGGCTTGGTCTTGACTTGTGGTTGCATGATGGTCCTTTCCGACTTCAGGCGAACGCCCGATGATCCTCTTTGTGCGAAGATTTGCTGGCCTCGGGCGCCACCACCGCTCGCGCCGGGTCGAACAACGGCATCTCGGGTTCCTTCCCGAGAATGTACTGGGCGAGAAGGGTTCCCATGTAGGGCCCGATCGTGTAGCCGCCGCGCACGCAGCCGATGACATAGGCATCGGGCGCGCCGGGAATATCGCCGACCAACGGCATCACGTCCGCTGTGTTGCCCTCGACGCCAAGCCAGGTGCGCACGATGCGGGCGTCGCGCAGGGCAGGCACCACATAAGCCGCAAGCCGGAGGTTGCCCACGAGGTTCTCGGGCAGGATCTCGTAGCCGCCGCGCTGCGGGTCGCCCTTGCCCTGCCAGCCGCCGCCGATCAGCACGGTGCCGTTCTTCGACTGTTTCAGCGTCAGCAGGCTGGTGGCGATGCCAAGCACGGTATGCATGATCAGCGGCATCCGCTCAGTCACCGAGACCTGGTTCACCCGGCAGGTGATCGGCACATGCAGGCCGAAATCGCGCAGCAGCAACTCCTCCAGCCAGACACCGCCTGCGAGCACGGTGCGTGTGCCCTCGAACCGCCGGTCGCCGCTGCGCAGGGTATAGCCGGCCCCGTCGGCTTCGGGTCGGTCGATACCGTCGAGCGGCGTATGCTCGTGCACCGTCACGCCCGCCTCTTTGAGGGCGCCGCGGAACATGTCGCCCAGCTGGTAGGAATTGGCGTAGGCGTCCATCGGGCACCACGAGGCAAGCAGCGGCTTTTCCGACAGGCCCGGCTCGATCTCGCGCGCGCGGTTGAGGCCGATCATCTCGATCGGGGCGCCGTTCTGGCGGCGCGCCTCCATCCGCTCGGTCAGCATCTCCGCCTCGTCGTCGGTAAAGGCCAGCGTCAGCCCGCCCACCTGATTGAATCCCGCATCGGCCCCCAGCCAGTCGCGCGTGGTCCGCCACAGCTCCCACCCCTTCATGGCATAGGGTACGAGTGCGGCGCGCTTGATCTGGATCGACAGGGTGCCCGCGTTCACGCCGGAGGCCTGCATGCACAGGCCCCCCCGCTCCAGCAGCGCGACGCGCTGGCCCGCCCGCGCGAGGCGCACAGCCACGGTCGACCCCATGACGCCGCCACCGACGACCACCGTGTCGAACCTGCCTTCGGCTTTGCTCATGCGGGCACCATCCGGGGCCCGGCCCCGTGCTCTGCGACCGCATCGGGGTCGAGCAGACCCGCCCGCTCCATCGCGCGCGCCAGTTGCGCCATCTGCTCTTGCGTGAGCGGGCGGATCGGGTCGCGCGGGCGCCCCCCGGGCCTGCCGATCAGGTCGAGCGCGCCCTTGATCGCGGCGGGAAACGTACCGATGCCGAAGAAATCCGCCAACATCGCCGCCATCTGACCCTGGATCGCCCGCGCGGTTTCCAGATCGCCGGTGCTGGCGGCGTGGTAGAACTGTGGCGAGCGGGCTCCGAAGACGGGGGTCGAACTGTCGACATAGCCAACAGCGCCCTCGCAGATCGCTGCGAGACCATAATGGCTGGCATAGCCGGCAAAGACACTGATCCGGTCGCTGGTGCGCCGGATGCAGGACGACAGGATCCCCCAGTCCTTCGAGCTTTCCTTGAGCGCGACGACCTTGGGGTTGTCGGCAAGCCGGTCGACCACGTCGACACTCAGCTGAACGCCGGTCCGCCGGGGAATGTTGTAAAGCATCACCGGCAGGTCGATGGCCGCCAGAACGGCCTCGTAGTGGTCGGCGATCTCGTCCTGGCCGAGCATGATGTACCACGGCGGTGAAATCATCGCCACGTCGCAGCCGGCCTTCTCGGCCTGGCGGACAGAGGCGACGGTCTCGGCCACCGAGAGGCCGCTGCACCCGGCCACGACCGGCACGCGGCCTGCCGCCACCCGCACCGCCGCTTCGAAGATGCGCGCGCGCTCGGCGTCCTTGATGGCCCAGCTCTCGCCGGTGCAGCCGTTGACGAGAATACCGTCGACCCCGTCGCCGATCACCATGTCACAGAGGCGTTCGAGGCCACCGATGTCGAGCGACTGGTCGTCGTGGAACGGGGTCGTCAGGGCGGGGATCACGCCCCGGAGGTGTTTCTTGTCCATTTCGTGCGTCCTCTCGCTGGTTCAGCCCGGCAGGGGCGTGATCTTGGGAATGTCGTCGTATTCGTAGGCGCCGACGAGCTCGGAAACGGTGAGCGGTCGCAGCGGCGCGCGGGCCGTCCACTGGCCCGCCTCGGCACGCGAGCCCGCGCGGGCCATCGCCACCAACTGGCCCGCGGTCTCGGCGCACATCCGTCCCTGGCAGGGGCCCATGCCGCAACGCGTGGTCGACTTCAATTGGTTGACGTCTTCTGCGCCGGCCCGGGCCGCGCGGTCGATCGTGGCGCGCGTCACCTCCTCGCAGCGGCAGACGATGGTCTCGTCGGGGATGGCCCGCGCGAGGCCGGGACGCACCGTCATGAGCCGGGAGATGGCGTTGCCGAATGTCTCGGCCCGGCGCAGGCGGGCGCGGACTGGGCGGGCCAGTCGCTCGAACCTGTCCGCCGTCAGCGCGCCAAGGTCGTGCGCTGCACGCAGGCCCGCAAGGCGGCCTGACAGCTCCGCCGCCGCCGCCCCCGAGATGCCGGCACAATCCCCCGCGATGTAAACGCCGGGCAGGGCGGTGGCCCGGTCGGCACACATCCGGGGCACGAAGCCGCCACGCGTGGCCTGATAGACATGCGGCACCCCGACAAGACGCGCCGTCTCGGTCGCGGGCGTCAGGCCGTGGCCGATGGCAACGCAGGAAACGTCGATCGCCTCGCCGGGGCCCACAGGGTGCCAGTCTGCATCGACCGGCGCGATACGGGCGCTGGTGACACCCGTCTCACCCGCGATGGCCGTCACCGTATGCCCAAAGCGCAGCGCGACGCCGGCACGCCGGAGCGACGTGGCCCAGCCGAGGCCCCGGCGCAAGAGGTCTGGCCGGGTGGCCAGCGCTGGCAGGGCGGCGACCCATTCCAAGGGGCGCGACAGATCGACCACCGCGGCGACACGCCCGCCGCTTTCGAGAATGCCTGCCGCCACGGCATAAAGCAGCGGCCCGACACCCGCCACCAGCACCCGCCCGCCCGGCACCACCCCATGCGCCTTGAGCAGGATCGTGGTGGCCGCGAGGCCGACGACACCGGGCAGCGTCACCCCTGGCACGGGCACGACGCATTCGGTGGTGCCCGTGGCGATCACGAAGGCGCGGGCGGACAGCCAGTGCGGCCCGTCGGCCGAGACCGTGGAGAGCGTGAGCGAGGGCGCGGCAAACCACAGGCGGTGCCCGAACAGCGTTTCGGCACCGCTGTTGGCCAGCCGTGCACGCATTCGCTCTCCGGCGGCGAGGTCGGGGCTCTTGCGGATGTCACTCTCGCTTGGCCGGTAAAACGGTGCGCGCCAGACCTGTCCACCGGCGCGGGGTGATTCGTCGATGATGGCGACCGTCAACCCGGCCTCGCGGGCGGCGATGGCGGCCTCGGCCCCCGCCGGACCCGCGCCCAGCACCGCGATATCCACGCTTCGGACCGGGGCGGTCATTCGGCGGTCTTGCGGGGCGAGCCCGCATCCCGGCGGCGGGTCAGCGCATCGGTCGTCACCCGCATCCCGTCGCGCGCGGGCGTCATGCAAGACGGCAACATCGCCCCATCGATATCGACGGCGCATTCCTGGCAAACGCCCATCAGGCAGAACATGCCCCGCGGCGCGCCGAGGCCCGGGCTGTGTCGCAGAACAAGGCGCCCTGCTGCGGCGAGCGCCACGCCGACCGATTCTCCCTCGAAGGCCGTCACTGTCACGCCGTCAACCACAAGCCGGATTGCCGGGCCGCGCGCCACTGGCTTGCGCACCCAGTCCGGGGATGCGGTGACTTGGGGCGTCTGGTTCGGGGAAGCCTGCGCCTGGCTTGATGTCACGGGAGTGCCTTTCGATCATTATCGTCGACTGTATACACAATACAATGGCGGCATCCGCAGTCAAGCCCCGCCGCAGGGCGTGCGACGCGCCTCGGTCTGCGGCACAATCTGGGCTTTGGTGGCAGAGCGCCCGGAGGGGTAGCGCACCGCCAGGGACGCCGCTCACGAAAGCGGTTGAGGCCCGGCGACCTTGACCATAGGCGAAGACCGCCGCGGGCGCAAAAGTAAACGACCGATGACGAGCGGCGAAACCGGCACTCAGGGGCTGTGGTCCGGCCACGGGGTCATGCCTGCCGGGGGTTCGTGCCTCGGCGATGCAGGTGATGCGGGATTTGTCCGCCATGGGCGTCAAGATAACCTTGCGGTTTTCGGACTTCGTCTAAAACGGCGGGCCGGGGTCCGGCAGAGCGATCTGAACCGCTCGGCGCTGAATCATCGGCACCCGCGCCCCGAATCGCCACCTGAACGCATGAATCGTCCTTCTGGCTCCCGCCATTGCAGCCGAAACGACCCGCATCCGGCCCGCCTTGGTCAAAATGGGTGACAGGCCCCCCTGCAAGCCCTAGATAGAGTGCGCAGGACACGCCAATGATCCCCATGCCAAGGACGCTGACATGTGGGTCTGTATCGTCTGGTGCAGAGGTGTCACGCATCATGCCTCGGACCTGCGATCGCGAAAATAAGCGTTTCCAAGCGGGGTGGATCATGGCACGGGACAGGCGGAACGAAGCGGCTTTGTCGGGGCGGCAGAAAGACAGAATCTGGTGCGGTTGTCCCGTATCGCGCCCGGCTGGAACAAGCGGGCTTGAAGAAGCGAAATGCAGATGTCCCGAGGGCTTGTGATGGTTACAACGAACGGCAACGAACCCACCCAAGACAAGGATCTCGACCGCCCGGCGCGGGCGCGCAGCGGGCTGATCGGCTCCAACGTTGCGCCGATCAAGCGCGCCTCGCTGTCGGCGCAGGTGTCCAAGGTGATCATCGCGGGGCTCCTGGAGGGGCGGCTGCGGCCCGGCGACCGGCTTGTCGAGAACGATCTGGTTGACCTGCTGGGCGTCAGCCGCTCGCCGGTGCGCGAGGCACTGACCGAATTGGCGCAAAGCGGTGTCGTGGTGCGCGAACCTGGCCGTGGCGGCCGTATCCGCGAATGGACGAAAAGGGATCTGGAGGAACTGTTCGGCGTGCGGAGCGAGTTGGAGGGTTACGCCGCCCGCCTTGCCGCCGGTCGGGTGACGAGTGCCTATCGCAGCAAGGTGGAAAAGGTGATCACCGCAATGCGCAAGGCCGCGCGCAAGGACGATTACATGGCCATGATCGATCTCGACATGGCGTTCCACGAGGCGCTGTGGAAGCTGTCAGGCAATCTGCTCCTGCAACAGGTGCTCGGGGGCCTGAGCCAGCAGTTCCGCTTGTTCCTCACCCTCAACTGGAAGTTCCACGGCGGGCTGGACAAGGTACCTGACAATCACCAGACCCTGCTCGACGCGGTGATGAGCGGCGACCCGAAGATCGCCGGGCGGGTGATGATCGATCATGTCGTCGTCGAGAAGATGATCTCCGCCCTTCACAAGGCAGAAGAATAGGCACCGGCATACCGGCGTGCGGCCTGTGGGGCGCCCCGTTCAGGGCGTCCAGCGGAATTCGGCGATCGTGTCCTCGTTCAACTCGATGCCCAGGCCGGGGCCCTCCGGCACGCGCACGAAGCCGTCCGTCACCGCGATCGGCTCGGTCAGCAGGCGCCGCTTCAGCGGATTGTCGGTGGCGTTGTATTCCAGCCAGGGCGCCTCGGGCAGCGTCGAGAGAACCTGCGCCGTCGCCGAGACGAGGATGTCGCTCGCCCAGCAGTGGGGGATCACAGTGACACCGCGAAGTTCGGCGAAAGCGATGATGCGCATCGCTTCGGTTATGCCGCCGCAGCGCGCGATATCGGGCTGGATTATCCGCAGGCCACCACGCTCGATCAAATCGCGGAAGCCGAAGCGCGTCGTCTCCTTCTCGCCGGTGGCGATCGGTGTGCGCGCCCGGGCGGTCAGCGCCGCGAAACCGTCGAGGTCGTCGGGCGACAGCGGCTCTTCCAGGAAGGAAACGCGGTGCTCGGCCAGCGCGTCGGCCAGCCACAGCGCGTCCTGCAGAGGCACAGGCGTGCCCATGTCGAGCATGATGTCCGTCTCTTCGGGGATCGCGCCGCGCACCCGCGCGATGAAGGCCGCATCGTCGCGAACGTTGGCGCCCAGCTTGCCCCAGCCGAATTTCAATGCGGTGTAGCCTTTGGCGACATGGGACTGCGCCCGGGCAACGATGGCGTCAGGTGTCTCGGGGCTGAGGTCGCTCGCATAGGCGCGCAGCCGGTCGCGGCGGGCACCGCCCAGAAGCCGGTGGATCGGCTGCCCGCAGACCTTGCCAAGGATGTCCCAAAGCGCGATGTCGATCCCGCTGATCGCCTGGATCACCACGCCGCGGCGGCCGTAGGTGGTGCTGCAGCCGTACATAAGCGACCAGAGCGCATTGATGTCGCGTGGGTCGCGCCCGATCAGGAGCTGGCCGAGGCCCTGGCCAGTCGACTGCGAAACGGGCGCGTCGATGATCGCCTTGAGAACGGTCGGTACGGTATGCGCCTCGCCGATGCCGACGATCCCGGCATCGGTATGGACCCGGATCAACAGGGTGTCCTGAAGGCCGTCGCCATTCACCTCGACCCGCGGCAGGCGCAGGATGTCGGTTTCGATATGCGTAATTTTCAAGAGCGATTCCTCCGCGAATTTTGGTAGACAGTATACGAAAAATGATGCTAGTAAACTCATGCCGAGTGGCGTACCGGTGCTCCCTCCTGCTTTGTTTTCCACGCCGTGCCAGCCCGCAGAACGGCAAGAGCGCATGCCCACGGACTCTTTTCCCGCAGCGCTGTTCGACAGCATCGACGCCACCAGGCTGGCCCTGCTCGCGGCGATCTATTTCGGGGCCTTTGCGGTGAAGGGGGCAACCGGGCTGGGTTCTCTCACCCCCACCATCGTCTTCGGCGCGCTGGTGATCGGCGCACATCACGCCGTGGCGCTGGCGGTGATGGGCAATATGCTGTCGCAATTGCAATTTGTCGTGCATGGTTTCCGCTTCGGCGACTGGGCAATCGCGCGTCGCGTCATCGTGCCGAACTTCGCTGCCGCCGCGCTGGGCATCTGGATCTTCGGCCGGATCGGCGCACCGGAAATGACCCTGGTTCTGGGCCTGTCACTGAGCCTTCTGGTCCTGCTCGACGTGACGGGCTTCTGGGCGCGGCTCGCGGGGCGGATCGACATCGCCCATCCCAGGAATCTGTTCGTCCTGTCGGCGCTGTCGGGTCTGATCAGCGGCACGACCGGGGCCGGGGGGCTGCTGTTTCTTGCGGTATATCTGCGGCTCGTGAAACCCGACAAGACCGACTTCCGCGCGACAATCCTGCTCCTCGGCACGCTTGTCGTCGGGTGGCGTGCAATCGTGATGGTCTATGCCGGCCATATCGACACCCAGATCCTGACCGAGAGCCTGCTGCTTTACCCCGTCATCCTGCTGGGCGGTCTCGCGGGTTCACGCTTGTTCGGGCGTATCTCGGAGCGGCGGTTCACGCACATCCTGCAGGTGGTGGTGCTGTTCGGCGCTTCGGTTCTGGTGTGGCGCGGGTTGCGGTATTTCCTGGGGCTTGGGGCATGACTGGTGGACGCCAGGGGATGGGCTGGGCCGGGCTGACGCCGACCGTGCAGGGTGCGGCCCTGGCGCTGGCGGGTGCGGTGGCCTTTTCGGCGATGGGCGCGCTGATGCGGATTCTCTCTCTCGAAATGCCGACGGCGACGATTCTGTTCTTCCGCTCGGCCTTCAGCCTGCCGGTGATGCTGGCGTGGATCGTGCTTGCCAGGCACACCGGTCGGCTTCGCACGCGGCATCTCGTTTGGCACTTCGCACGCGCGATGGCGGGCATCACCTCACTCGCCTGCCTGATCCTGGCCTATCGCAGCCTCGACTTCGCCCTCGCCACGGCCCTGGCCTTCACCACGCCGCTCTGGGTGATCGTGCTGTCGGTCCTGTTCCTTGGCGAGAGGCCAAGCTGGCATCGGTCTGCTGCGACACTGCTGGGCTTTGTCGGCGTGCTGATCATCGTGCGGCCCGTCCCATTGTGGGAGGTCGGCGTCTGGGCGGCGCTGGCAAGCGGGGTGTTTGGCGCTGTGGCGCTGTCGTTCCTGCGCCATCTGGTCCGGCTGGAGTCGGCCGAGACGACGCTTCTCTACTTCTTCCTCTTTTCGACGCTGATCAGTGCAGGCCCCGCGCTTCATGCCGGTCACATGCCCGATCCGCGGCAAATGGCGCTCCTGCTGGCAGCCGCAGGGGCAGGCATGGCCGGTCTTGCCTTCGCCGCCCATGCCTATGCCGTGGCCGACGCGACCGTGGTCGCCCCGTTCGACTTCATGCGCCTGCCGATCGCCGCGGCTATCGGATTTGTATTTTTCGCCCAGACACCCGATCCGTGGCTGCTGCTCGGCGCCGGCGTGATGGTCGCCGCGCTCTACATGATCGTGGTCTTCGGGCGCTGGTCGGCCGCACTCGACCCGGCGACGGGCGAAGGGGCGAACCGCCTCGCGGCGGCCGAAGCCGAGGCGCCGCCCCCCTCCGACGTTCCTCCCCAACCCGAAAAAGGCCAGGACCCATGACAGACAGACACCCGACCGCGTCCACCCCGCTTGTGCGCACCCGTGACGACATCCGCAGCTACGACAGAGGGACGGGCGTCGTGACCCGGCTGTTCTGCAACCAGGCCCTGTGTGGCGCCGGGGTGACGACGGGCACGACCATACTGCCGGTTGGCAAGAGCGTGGCGATGCACTGGCACAATTGCGACGAGCAGATCGTCATCCTGAACGGCCGGGCAGAGACCGAATTCCGCGGTGTCCGCACGCCCATCGGCGAGATGGAGGTGGCCTATATCCCGGCGGGCGAGCCACACTGCTTTCATAACGTGGGCGAGGTGCCGGTGACGATGCTGTTCATCTATGCCGCCGGCGAGGTCACGCGCACCTTCGCCGCGACGGGCGAGA
>Ga0105054_10003693_pt1 | contig 23521 bp, 15 predicted proteins | sample BON02_FD_78091 | JGI IMG/M metagenome (GOLD analysis project Ga0105054, IMG submission 78091) | Freshwater microbial communities from Lake Bonney liftoff mats and glacier meltwater in Antarctica - BON-02 (megahit assembly) | ecosystem: Environmental > Aquatic > Freshwater > Ice > Glacier...
TCACTACTATCCGAAAGTTTGATTTGTTAAAAAGTGTCTAAGAATCCCTTATTTTTGTTTTTGGAAAAATAAAAATAATTTATGGGACTCTTCAGACGGAACAAAAATACAAACAAACCATTGATTCGCCAAATTATCGATTTGGTTCCACGTTGGATGATTGAATCTTGCGCCAAACAATGTAAAAGCGATAAAGGGTGTAGTAAATACAAGACTTACGACCAATTTGTAGCTTTAACTTTCGGACAGCTTAATAAATGCTACACCTTAAGTGACATTTCTACAGGGATTGGGGTTAGTGAACTATTTATAACTGATTTAGGATTGTCACAAAGTCCCTCACGTTCAACTATGGGTTGTGGTAATGAAAAACGTAATTGGAAAGTTTATGAAACACTATATTATAGGATTTTAAAGCATTACGAAAGACTTTTAAAACATAATGACCGTCAGATTATCGAAGAAATCAAACACCAAAATATTAAACTAATAGATAGTACCACTATTAGCCTATGCTTATCTATGTTTGATTGGGCAAAATTTCGGACAGCTAAAGGAGGATTGAAAATACACACAAGTTGGGATGACACTTTGCAAATTCCTGATTTAGTAAATATAACGGAAGCAAAGGTTCATGACAGATATGGATTAGGACAGCTTATTTTCCCTAAGAATACCGTAATTGTTGAAGATAGAGCGTATTTTGATTTTGCATTAATGTTAAATCGAATACTTGCTGAAAATACATTTGTTACTAGAAACAAAACTAGTACAGTTTATGAAACTATTGAAGAACTTGAACTTCCAGATGAAATCGATCAAGATATCTTGAAAGATGAAATTATAAAATTAACAAGTATGCAAGCTATCAAAACTAAAATTAGTGAACAGAAATTGCGTTTGGTATCGGTTTATAAAAAAGATGAAAATAAGGTTATTCAAATCATTACAAACAACTTAGAGTGGACGGCCCGAACTATTGCAGATTTATATAAAAAGCGATGGGATATTGAATTGTTTTTTAAGGCAATGAAGCAAAACTTACAAATTAAAACTTTTATAGGAACGAGTGAAAACGCTGTTAAATCCCAGATATACGTAGCTTTAATTACTTTTTTGTTATTGGGATTAATAAATAGAACAATTGCAAAAAAGACTAAATCATTTTCAAATTTTGTAGAAAAAATAAGAATCTGTCTCGTATTTTATCTGAGCCTCGACTATGTTTGCAATAAAGTAAGTGAAGGTGCCAAAAAAGTGACATTTCAAAATGAGATAATTTTTGAAAGAGACTTATTTTCACCATAATTTAAAAACCGCAACCTATTTGCAAAGGATTTAGAGCTAAATTGGCTTTTCGCTTAGAACTTTCGGATAGTAGTGACACAATTATTACTTTTAAATGTATAATTAATTTTATATGTGAGTAAGTAAAATCAATTTGGAACTATTTAATACCGTTCTTAGCCTGATTTATTACCCATTATTAATTAGTAGGATTCCAGTTGAATTATCGTGTTGCATTAAAAAAACGGTACTATAATAAAACAAGATTAATCTTTATTTGTAATTAGTGCTATCACCTAAAAAATAGTTACTCAGGCAACCAAATATAAAAAGTTGTACCCTTTCCAGTTTCTGATTTCACTTTTACTGTTCCCCCATGTTCTTCAATAATCATTTTGACATAGAACAGTCCCAAACCAAACCCCTTTACATTGTGTACATTTCCGGTTGGTACACGATAAAATTTGTCAAATATAAAACGGATATCCTCTTTTTTCAGACCGATACCATTGTCTTCAAATTCAAGGGAAATTCCTTTTTTATCATCAGATGATCGGATGATAATTTCTGGACTATCCTTGCAATATTTAATCGCATTGTCTAATAAATTATAAACAACATTGGTTACGTGTACTTGGTCGGCATTAATAACGTGTATCGAAGCATTTAATTCAAGTGTTATTTTTCCATCGTGTTCCAATTGATTGAATTCAAATGTTTCTTTTGCTTCAACAATTAATTGGTGAATATTAATTGTAGTTTTTTGTAAGAGTAATTTTTGCTTGTCTAATTTCGCTACATTTAGAACTCTTTCTACTTGGTTTTCTAGACGTTTGTTCTCTTTGTAAATAATTCCTGCATATCTTTTTAAGCGTTCACTGTCATTCGAGAAATCTGTTTTCAGAAGCATTTCAATCGATAAACTGATCGTGGATATGGGAGTTTTTAACTCATGGGTCATGTTATTTATAAAATCATTTTTGACTTCAGATAACCTTTTTTGTCTTGAAATAATGGCAATAGCATATCCGAAAAAAAACATTACAACAATGATAATTGCAACTACGAAAAACCAGGGGGAGTAAGATTCAGGATTAATATTGGTTAGTTTTGCTTCTACATTGGGGAAATAAACTGTAAAATAATGCCCGTCTTTTTTCCATTTTAATACGGAAGATGAATGATTGATTAAAGTGTCCGTACTACTTTGTTCGTAGTGATTATCTTCTGTGTATTTAATTAAATTACCAAATACTATAGAGTCAGTAAAGCAATCATAAATGCCGTACTGAAAATCTTGTAAAACGTGCTCGTCGTATAGCGTATGTTTCAGTAAAGATTCTAAATAAAACGGTTGCAATTCTTCGTCAATATCAACTGAGAAATAGTTCGATCGAATCTGTTTAACAGCTCCATAAGAATCTGTTGGATTTTTGTTATGCTTGGTGATTTCATCGAGAACCTTACTCAAAGCAATGCGTGTGTCTTCAGAAAATTGCTTCAAATTTAAAGAATCTTCTTTTTGATGAATTGCAATATTTGTGTGTTGTATTGCAATGGATTTTTTGATCCACGCAACCTGAATAAAGAGAATACTACCTAATGATATTATTCCAAGAACAATTACAAGTTTTATTTTTTTAAACATCTAAAGATTGATCAATTTCTCTTGCCCAAGCTATGATTCCACCTTCTAAATTGTATAAATTTGTATACCCTAAGTTTTGTTCCAAATAAGCAAGCACATTGGCACTTCTAACACCTGAACGACATTGTATAATTACTTTTTTATCTTTTGAAATTTCTTCAAATCGAGAAGTAATTTCTCCCATAGGAATTAAAAGTCCATTGATGTTTGCTTGTTCGTATTCATGCTCTTCACGAACGTCTATTAATTGAAAATCTTCGTTGTTATCGATTATCTCTTTTAATTCTGAAACTGTCATTGTATTCATATTTTAAATAATTACATTATTAGTATGTGTAGTTACAAAGTTACTAAATAGTGAAACGAAAATGTCATTTTAATGTTAATTATTACTTTTTTAGATTTGATTCTAAAATTAGATTTTTACATTTGTAATAATGAAAAAGTGTGCAGTACTACTTTTACTTTTTATTTATGTATTTTCATCAACTGAGTTTTCAGAGTTGTTGAAAATAGACGAGTTTATTGAGCATTATTCTGAACATAAGGAAGCATCTCAACAAATCACTTTTTCAGAGTTTTTATACATGCATTATGTTGATCACGGAAAAGATAGTGGTGAGGGTAAAAATGAGGGTGATTTGCCATTTCAGTCCAGTACTCATAATGAGTTAGTTAATTTTATCACTCCAATTGTAATTCCTACCACCAATTTTATAGTTGCTTATATTCAAACCGTTGAAAATAATGAACCAAAAGAATATTATGATGTTTGTTCCATTATGAAATCTTCTTTTCTGGCTTCAATATGGCAACCTCCTCAAATCGTTTAATGAATATTTTCAAACACTTTCTCATTAGTTGACTGTGTTTTTTTTGTTTCATTAAATTTATTAAATCATGTTAAACAAAATTATTGAGTTTTCTGTAAGTCAGAAACTTATCATTGGTTTATTTGTACTTTTCCTTATCGGATATGGAAGTTATGAATTAACAAAATTACCAATAGATGCTGTGCCTGACATTACGAATAATCAGGTGCAAATCATTACTTCTGCTCCATCACTTGGAGCTACAGATATTGAGCGTTTGGTTACTTTCCCTGTGGAACAAGCGAATAGCAACATTCCTGGGTTAATTGAATTGAGAAGCTTTTCTCGTTTTGGTTTGTCTGTAGTGTCTCTTATTTTTAATGATGATACTGATGTTTATTGGGCAAGACAACAAGTGCAAGAACGGTTACAAGCTGTAAAAGATCAAATTCCAAAAGGTGTAGGAGTGCCAAGTGTTGGTCCAATGACCACAGGTTTGGGAGAAATTTATCAGTATGTTGTAAAAGCAAAAAAAGGGTATGAAGCTAAGTATGATATTACCGAACTTCGAACCATTCAAGATTGGACCGTTCGAAGAGATTTGTTACGAGTTGAAGGAGTTGCTGATGTAAGTAGTCTCGGTGGTAAATTGAAACAGTATGAGGTTGCTATTCAGCCAAATAAATTAAATTCATTTGGACTTACTATTGATGATGTTTTTAGTGCTTTAGAGAAAAATAATCAAAATACGGGTGGCGCTTATATTGAAAAGCTTTCGAGTGTTTTGTTTATAAGAACAGAAGGATTACTTGGGTCAAAAGAGGATATTGAATCTATTTCTATAAAAAATTCATCCACAGGTATTCCATTGAAAATCAAAGATGTAGCTGAGGTTAAAATTGGATCTGCAATTCGTTTTGGAGGTCTGACTTATAATGGCGAAGGTGAGGTAGCTGGCGCCATTGTTATGATGATGAAAGGGGGGAATAGTTCGCAAGTTATTAAAGATGTAAAATCCAAAATAGTCGAAATTCAGAAGTCACTCCCCGAAGGAGTTGTGATTGAACCCTTTTTAGATCGAACAAAAATGGTGGATAATTCGATTCATACTGTTGAAAAGAATTTATTGGAAGGTGCTTTGATCGTTATTTTTATTTTAGTAATTTTTTTGGGGAATTTCAGAGCCGGATTGTTAGTTGCGAGTGTGATTCCGTTGGCAATGCTTTTTGCAATAATTATGATGAACCTATTTGGGGTGAGTGGTAACTTGATGAGTTTAGGGGCATTAGATTTCGGTTTAATCATTGATGGAGCCGTCATTATTGTTGAAGCCACGATGCATCAATTGAGTCAAGGGAAACACAAAGGAGCAACACCCTTATATCGACAATCTGAAATGGATGGTATTGTTAAAGAATCTGCTGGCAAAATGATGAACAGTGCCGTTTTTGGTCAGATTGTTATTTTAGTCGTTTATCTTCCTATTTTCACATTACAAGGTATTGAAGGTAAAATGTTTAAACCTATGGCACAGACCGTTGCTTTTGCTTTAGTAGGTGCTTTTATACTTTCACTCACGTATATTCCAATGATGAGCGCACTGATTTTATCTAAAAAAACAGCTCATAAACCGAACTTGTCCGATAGAATCATTGGAAGGTTAGCCTGTTTTTATCAATTGAAATTGGAACAAGCATTACGTTATCCAAAAGCAATTATTTCTTCAGTAGTCGCATTGTTTATAATTGCAATTAGTATAATGACAACTTTAGGCGGAGAATTTATTCCAGCGTTGGAGGAGGGAGATTTTGCGGTTGAAACAAGAGTGCTTTCTGGAACAAGTTTAGAGGCTTCAATGGCTGTTTGTTTGAAAGCTGAGAAAATACTGATAGATAAATTTCCAGAAGTAATCAAGGTAGTTGGTAAAACTGGAAGTGGTGAAATTCCAACCGATCCAATGCCGATCGAAGCGACCGATTTAATGATTATTTTGAAAGATAAAAAAGAATGGACTTCTGCAAAAACGTTTGATGAACTGGCTGTGAAAATGAAAAAAGAATTGGAGGTTCTTGTTGGTGTTTCATTTGGTTTTCAATATCCTGTTCAAATGCGTTTCAATGAATTAATGACAGGCGCACGTCAAGATATTGTTTGTAAAATTTATGGGGAAGACCTTGATACATTGGTGCTTTATGCTGAAAAATTAGGAAAGATAGTTGAAACAATTGAAGGGGTTCAAGATTTATATGTTGAAGCAGTAACAGGAATGCCTCAAATTGTCATCGATTATAATCGCTCTGCAATTTCTCAATACGGATTAAGTATTCAAAATATAAATGATGTTGTAAATGCTTCATTTGCTGGTAGAACCGCTGGTTTGGTTTACGAAGGTGAAAAACGGTTTGATTTAGTTGTTCGAATGGACAAGAAAAACAGAACCGATGTGACGGATGTTCAGAATTTGTTAATCCCATTATCAAATGGTTTGCAAATTCCACTAAGTGCTTTGGCATCCGTTAAAATTATAGACGGTCCAAACCAAATTCAACGAGAGAATACAAAACGTAGAATTGTGGTTGGATTTAATGCCAGAGGTAGAGATGTTCAAAGTTTAATGGAAGAATTAGGTGTAAAAGTGGATGCTAAAATTAAATTTCCTTCCGGGTATACGATTGAATACGGAGGTTCGTTTAAGAATTTAGAACAAGCAAAAAAAAGGTTATCGATTGCAGTACCTTTGGCTTTGTTTATGATTTTTATTTTGTTGTATTTCGCTTTTAAATCAGTTCGACAAGGGTTGTTAATTTTCACGGCGATACCCTTATCTGCAATCGGTGGAATTTTTGCTTTGGCAATTTTAGGTTTGCCTTTTAGTATAAGTGCTGGCATTGGTTTCATTGCTCTTTTTGGTGTGGCAGTTTTAAATGGAATTGTTTTAATTGCAGAGTTCAATCGTTTGCGAAAAGAAGGAATGACAGATTTGAGTAAAATTGTGTTGATGGGTACGAAAATTAGAATGAGACCAGTATTGATGACGGCTTTTGTAGCTTCTTTAGGTTTCTTGCCAATGGCAATGAGTCAAGGAGCAGGAGCAGAGGTGCAACGTCCTTTGGCGTCAGTTGTAATTGGAGGTTTGTTGTTAGCTACTTTTTTAACGTTATTTGTTTTACCAATATTATATGTTCTTTTTAATGATAGTTCTAAAAAATTAAAAATGAATTCAAATATTCTATCAATTTTAGCAGTAGTGCTATGTACAAGTTTACCTGTTTATAGTCAAACACCCATTACATTTCAAGAAGCTTTAGATACTGCAATTTCAAATAATTTGAATTTGAAAAATGAAAAGTTAAAATCTGAATATCAGAAACAATTGATTAAAACTGCCGTTTCTTTACCACAAGCTGTATTGCAAGCAGAATATGGTCAACTGAATAGTAATTATTTGGACAATAGGTTTGGGTTTAGTCAATCGTTAGAATTTCCTACTGTTTATTCGAATCGAAAAAAAATGGCGACCGATGAGTGGAAAAAAAGTGAAATTGGAGTAGCTTTTCGAACTTCTGAATTAAAAAAACAAGTCGCAAAGTCCTTTTACAATTTAGTCAATTTAGAAGAAAAGAAAATTCTTTTACTGAAAGTAGATAGTATTTATGCCCGTTATTTAGAGAGAGCAGATTTACGAATTAAGGTTGGTGAATCCAATATTCTTGAAAAGACGACAATTGAAAATCAGCGGTTACAAATCCGTCATCAATTGAATCAATTAAATACTGAATTAGACATTGAGCAAATCCGTTTTCAGTATTTATTGAATAGTCCGATTAAATTTCTACCAACAACGAAGGAAGCATGTTTTCAATTCAAGGGTCAGTTGGATAAGTCTTTATTAGTTAAACATCCATCATTGCAACTTTTTGAAGCAGATGTTACTATAGCATTATCGGCACTTAAATTAGAAAAATCAAAATCGAACCCAACAATTATGCTTGGTGTAACTTCAGGAACAATGTTTGGAACTGGATCGGATAATATTGATTATAATTATTCTAATCGATTTAATGGCGCTCAATTAGGTATTGGAATTCCATTGTTTACAGGACAAAGACATACAATCAATGCTGCTAAAATTAATTCTCAAATTGTATCTAATAACTTAGAAATTGAAACTCAAAAATTAGAGAACCAATTTGATGTAGCTGCATATCGCTATGAGGTTCAAAAGAACATTGTGAAAGAACTACAAGAAATTGCTATTCCTAACGGTAAATTAATTTTTGAAACAGCACAAAAACAGTTTTTAAATGGTGAAATCGATTATTTAGAATGGGCAATGTTGGTAAATCAAAGCATTTCAATTCAAAGTAATTACCAAGATGCACTATTAAGATTAAACGAAAGTTCAATAGAAATCATTTATTTATTAAACGGATATTAATACATACACGTAAAAAAAATTAAAATGAAAAACATAGCATTCCTTCCAATTATCCTTTTGCTCGTCGGATGTGGGGCAAAAGAAACAAAAGTAGAAAGCTCAATAGCAGCAGTAGCAACTACATCGATGAAAGTGAAATTAACAGATTCACAATTTGAAAATGCTGAAATAGCAATGAATCATTTAGTAGAAAGAAAAATTTCGACTATTTTAAAATTGAATGGTAAAATTGATGTGCCGCCTCAGAATTTAGTTTCGATTAGTATTCCAATGGGCGGCTATTTGAAATCAACAGATTTGCTACCAGGAGCAGTAGTTAAAAAAGGGCAAGTAATAGCAACCTTAGAGGATCAGCAATATGTAAAGTTACAGCAAGATTATTTATTAGCAAAAGTTAAATTGAAAACTTCGGAAGGAGAATTTTACCGTCAGAAAGAATTAAATGCCAGTAAAGCAACGAGTGATAAAGTGTTTCAATTAGCTGAAGCAGAATATATAAATGCTCGAATTAATTTGAAAGCGTTGGATCAAAATTTACAGATTATTGGAATAAATCCCGACAGATTAGATGAGTCTAAAATTTCGAAACGAATTTCAATTAGCTCACCAATAGATGGTTATGTCGCCAAAGTAAATGCAAATATAGGGAAGTATTTAACGCCAAGTGAAGTGCTTTTTGAATTAGTGAATGTAGCAGATATCCATTTGAATTTGACGGTATACGAAAAAGATTTACCAAAATTAGCTATAGGACAAAAATTACACGCTTTCAATAATAATGAACCAAATAAAAAATATCCGTGTGAAATTATTTTAATAGGTCATTCGTTAACAGTTGATAAAAACACAGACGTACATTGCCATTTCATTAAGTATGATAAAACATTAGTGCCAGGAATGTATATGAATGCAGAAGTAGAATTGAAAAATGTGAAAGCCAAAACAATTTCAGAAGAAGCGGTAGTTCGTTTCGGAAATTCAGAATACGTATTTGTTGAGTTAAAGAAAAATCTCTTCGAAATGATAGAAGTGAAAACAGGCGCAAAAGAAAATGGATTTGTTGAAATTATCAATAGTGATAAATTAAACAAGCAGCCAATAGTTGTAAAAGGTGCGTATTCACTATTAATGAAATTGAAAAATAGTGAGTCGGAATAATGAAATTATTTCGTTAATTTACATTTCAAACAGATCCAAATGAATTTATACTCCAAAAAGCAAAAATGGAAAATAGCCTTATTGGTAATAGCCTTATTATTAGTAGGAGTGTCATTGTTTGTTTCCAATACCATTGTAAAAGGAGTTAGCGAGCGAGAAAGAGAACGCGCAAAACAGTGGGCTGATGCCATCAAAAAGAAAATTGAATTAGTGCAATTGACGAATGGAGCCTTTACACAATTGCGTAATTTAGAGAGAGATAAGATGGAAACGTGGTTGGATGCAACAAAAGAATTGTCCAAAGAAACACCTTTGGATGTTGTTCCAGATTATACATTGCCACTAAAAATTATTAATGAAAACAAAGACATACCAGTAATTGTTTTAGACGGAAATAGATCAATTTCGGCATATAATAACATTGATTTTGATACAGCATCAATCCGAAAAATTCACCCTCAATCATCTGTAAAAGAGGTTGTTAGTTTTTTTGAGGATTCGTTGGTTCAACTTTCCAAGGTTTGGAAATTAAAAAATCAAGCATTTACAGTCGAAGTCTATACGGATTTATTTATGACCTATGTCTATAATGATTCTAAAGGGATTGTAAAATTAGAAGCTGAAAGAGATACTTTGATTAATGCGTTTAATCAAGAACTAATTGATAATCAAGGGTTAATACCTGTATTGTTAATTGATGCAAAATCGAATCAAGTCATAGGAAGTAATTTGTCAAAAGAAAAAATAGCCTCTATTGAATTAAAGCATACAATTGCCGACTTAGTATTGAATAACAAACCTATTGTCATTGATTTCCAAGATTCTCAAAAAACTATTCTATATTACGACGAAAGTATTGAACTAAAACAATTAAAATATTTTCCCTACATCCAATTTGCCATAATCGGACTTTTTGTTTTAATCGGATACATCATTTTTAGCACCTTCAGAAAAGCCGAGCAAAATCAAGTCTGGGCAGGAATGGCAAAAGAAACAGCGCATCAACTTGGAACACCTCTTTCCTCTTTAATGGCTTGGATTCAACTTTTAGAAGCACAAAATGCAGATCCAATGATTACAGAAGAGATGATGAAAGATGTAGTTCGTTTGGATAAAGTAACAGATCGATTCTCAAAGATTGGTTCCATTCCAAAATTGGACGATAAAGATTTATTTCAAACGGTGAAAAATGTATTGGATTATTTACGTCCGAGAGTTTCAGATAAAGTGAGTATCGAATTAATGCCAAGTGTTCAACCATCCACAAATCACAACGGACCATTAATGGAGTGGGTGGTAGAAAATATCTGTAAAAATGCCGTTGATGCGATGAGTGGCAAAGGTACGTTAGAAATCACAATTCTCACCACCCCAGAATGGGCACACATCGACATAAAGGATACGGGAAAAGGGATTGATCCTAAAAAAGTTAAGACAATTTTTGAGCCTGGATTTTCGACCAAAAAACGGGGTTGGGGGTTAGGTTTAACATTAGTAAAACGAATCGTGAAAGAATATCACAAAGGAAAGGTCTTTGTTTTAGAATCAGAACTGAATGTTGGAACAACATTCAGAATCAGTATCCCATTGTAGAGATGTAACAGCTTTACGTCTCTACAACAGATCAATTACCACATCAATCAATATCCCCACCAACAACCTCATATTTCCAAATATCAAATTCGGCTTCGTGTTGTTTGTCTTCAGGATTGGTTAATATTTTTAATCTTCTCCATTCGCGCAGATTAATTTCAGGAAAAAAGGTATCGGCATCATACGCCTTGTTTATTTTCGTGATGTACATTTCGTCTACAATGTCTTTTTCAAGCGCAAGATTATAAATTTCTCCCCCACCGATAATGAACATTGTTCGATCCTCTTCGTTTTCATAATGTGTAAGAATTTCTTCAAATGAATGGAAAACCAAACACCCTTCTGCTTTGAAATCTTTATTTCGTGTAAGAATTACATTTTCTCTATTCGGAAGCGGACGGTATTTTTCAGGAATTGAGTCGTAGTTTTTTCTCCCCATAACTACAATGTTATCAGTAGTTTTATCTTTAAAAAACTTCATATCTACTGGTAAATTCCACATAAGGTCATTGTTTTTCCCAATACCTCTGTTTGCATCCATTGCGACGATAATAGTTATATTCATTTTATGAAATTTGAACGTTTTACTTATACTGCCACAGCAGCTTTAATATGTGGGTGAGGATCGTAACCGATTAACTCAAAATCATCAATTGTGAATTCAAAAATATCTTTCACATTTGGATTGATTTTCATAGTTGGTAAAGGTCTAAAATCTCTACTTAACAAAAGATTCGTTTGCTCAATATGATTGTTGTACAAGTGAGCATCTCCCATTGTATGAATGAATTCACCAAATTGTAAATCACATACTTGAGCAATCATCATTGTTAATAAAGCATACGAAGCAATGTTGAAAGGTACTCCTAAAAACGAATCAGCGCTTCTTTGGTATAATTGGCAACTTAATTTTCCATCAGCTACATAGAATTGAAACATACTGTGACAAGGAGGTAAAGCCATATTGTCAACGTCTGCTACATTCCAAGCTGAAACCATTAAACGACGAGAATTTGGATTCGTTTTAATTTGGTGAATTACATTTGAAATTTGGTCAATTGTTCCGCCATCTTTAGCAGGCCAACTTCTCCATTGGTAACCATATACAGGACCCAAATCTCCATTTTCATCGGCCCATTCATTCCAAATAGATACATTATTGTCTTTCAGGTACTTAATATTCGTGTCGCCTCTTAAAAACCATAAAAGTTCAACAATAATAGAACGTAAATGCAATTTTTTAGTAGTAATACAAGGAAAGCCTTCTGATAAATCATACCGACTTTGATACCCGAAAACAGATAAAGTTCCAGTTCCAGTTCGGTCTCCTTTTTGAGTTCCGTTTTCTAAAATATGCTTTAATAAATCGTGATATTGTTTCATCTTGAATCGTCTTCTTTTTCAGCTTCCGAAATTAGTAATTTTTATTTTGAATTTTCTAATTAAATGTATAATTATTAACAATTGTTGTAACAAAATAAGCTTTCCTTCCGTTAAGAAAAACTATAGATACAGCGAGATTATTGAAGGAAATTAAACCATATCAAGTTTTATTATTTGTGTTAGCAGTTTTGCTATGTTTAGCTCCTGTGGTCTATTTTGCGCCTGAACACGGGGTTGAAGTGGGAGGTGTAAAGGTTCGTTTTCTATCAAAAGAAGAATTTTTTCATCCAAAAAAACAAGTCAAGAAAGATATTTCTAAGATTGTGGCAATGATTGATACGACTAATTTAGAGGTGTCAACATTAGAAATAACTCCTTCTATTTCAAAAGTTAACACTGTGAAATCTCCACCAAAAAAACACGTTAATAGTTCAGGAAGAAATTTAGGAGCGCCAAAGGGAGGTGAACTTTCAGAAGAAAGTGCAACGGGTCTTCATTTAACTGAAACGGCTCTTATTAATTTACATAGATTCTTTGAAAAAATGGACAGGGTGGCTTCCGATAAAACGAAGTTGCATATTTTACATTATGGTGATTCTCAAATAGAAGGTGATCGAATGACTTCTTACATTCGTCAACGGATTCAAAATCAATTTGGAGGAAATGGTCCAGGATTAATCCCTGCTATGAATGTGTATCAAACTATTTCGTTTAAACAAGCGTATTCTTCCAATTTTGTCCGATACAATTGTTTTGGCGGATTGAAATTGAAAAATAGAAGATATGGAGCCATGGGCTCTGCCGCTCGTTTTACGGCTGAAGAATATGACAGTACAGATATTGCAAATACAAATGCGATTAAAGAAGGTTGGATTGAAATTGAACCCTCTTACAGAGCGCAAAGTAGGGCGAGAACCTATAACAATGTGAACTTGTTTTACACAAGCTGCGTGAAACCTTGTGAATTAAAAGTGTATCAAAATGGTCGTTTGATTCATGAAGATAGTTTGGTGAAAGACGGGAAATATCATGTTTTACCCTTGAATTTTTCAGCGAGTGCAGGAAAATTAAAATATGTTTTTTCAAGCGCTTTAAGTCCTACAATTTGTGGGTTTTCGTTGGAAGGTGATTATGGCATTCAAGTAGATAATATTGGAATGAGAGGATGTAGCGGTACATTTTTTGGATATTTAGATCAGAATGTTGTCGGTAGGATGTTCGACGATTTGAACAGTGAGCTAATTTTATTGCAATTTGGTGGAAATTCAGTTCCTTATTTTAAGGATAGTGCGTCCGTGAGAAGATATGCAGCTCATTTTCAATCACAGATTCGCACTGTGAAACGTTTGCGTCCATCAACTTCAATTATCGTAATTGGACCGAGTGATATGTCGAAATTTAGTGGCGGAATCTATGAGACGTATAACCTTCTTCCTTATTGTGTAGAACAAATGCGAAAAGTTGCAGGAAAAGAAGGAGCTGGATATTGGGATTTATTTTCTGCTATGGGAGGGCTGAATTCTATGCCTTCGTGGGTAGAAAGTGGTTTGGCTGCAAAAGATTATATACATTTTAGTAATCGAGGAGCAAGTATTGCATCACAGTTATTTTACGATGCTTTTGAAGCCGAATTTGCAAAATGGAAACAACAATAAATGATGAGATTTTTAACTGTTTTTAAGGGAAAAAGATTGATTGTGAGATTATTTACTTTTGTAGTAGGTTTTTTCATGTTGTTTTCGTGCGCTACAATTGCACAAACACTTTCGCTTAAAAAAGACACACTTAATCACTATCAATTTTCTGATTTTTATAGTTTAGATACATCTTTAAAATCAAAATATCCGTTCATTCATTTTGAAAAAAACAACTTCCAATTTTTCACACCTTTAAGTGCTAATTGGGAAAATTTGTACTGTAATATGCGAAAGATGGTGCATGAAAAAGATCGAAAATTAAATTTCTATCACATCGGAGGGTCTCATGTTCAAGCTGATATTTATACGCATGATATTCGTGAAAAATTGCAAACTACTTGGGAAGGAGTTCCTGGTGAAAGGGGGTTTTTATTTCCGTTTGATTTAGCAAAGTCCAACAATCCGGGTAATTATGAGTTTTCATCTTCAAATTCTTGGAAATCATATCGAAGTGTTGCCCACGATGTTTGTGAATTAGACTATGGATTATTAGGAGCAATTGTAACGTGTTCAGATTCTATAATCGAGCTGCATTTTAGACATGATAAAACGAAAGTGAAACCTGGTTTTTCTAAAATTCGTATTTTTCATAACAAAGGTAAATTACCTTATAAGTTAGATTTTGGAACACTTCAAACGTGTGTCAAGGATGAAAGAAGGAATGAAGAAATTGGCTATACAGATATTTTCTTTACCGATTGTGTAGATTCGTTTGATCTTCAACTGACCAAAACTATTGAATCTACTTTTGAATTAAAAATTTCAGGTATTCAATTAACAAATCAACAGCCTGGAGTATCTTACACTTCAATTGGATTAAATGGTGCGGCTTTGTTTACGTATTTAGAATGCGGAAATTTCGAGGAGCAACTGAAACAATCTGAGCCAGACTTTTTTGCTTTTTCGGTTGGTACAAATGATGCGAATATGCCTTATGACAGTTTTGATCCCCAGCTTTATAAATCGAACTTAGAGAAGATGATTCAACATGTTTTAAAAGCAAATCCCAATTGTGGCATTTTATTAACGGTTCCAAATGATTCTTATTATCATAAAAAAAACTTGAATAAAAATATTCCTCGACAACGAGAAGTTATCATTGAATTAGCAATTAAATATGAATGCCCAGTATGGGATTTATACGGTATTATGGGAGAATTAGGTTCTTCAAAAACGTGGCAAGATGCAGGGTTAATGAAAGAAGATAAAGTGCATTTTACATCAATTGGATACCATTTGAAAGGGGATATGTATTTCGATGCGTTCATGAAATGGTTAGAGCAAATGGATAATAGTAAGTTAAAATTGAAGAATTAAAAGCGAAAAATAAACATGTTAGAACAATTATTTTCTTTTGAAAATGGAGATGGTTTTGGGATAAGTTTCACCCAGCTCGACTTTTGGATGTTCTTTCTTTTGGTGATGGCTGTTTTGTCTGTTCTTCACCAAAAAACCTTGTTAAAAACTGTATTCTTTACAGCAATTGGATTGTTTTTCTATTTTAAAACTTCTGGAGCTTCGGTTTTAATTCTTTCATTTTCAATACTATTAAATTATTTCTCTGCCAATTGGATTTTTAAAGCAAAAACGACGCTTTCTAAGAAGTCGATTATGATTTGTGCGGTTGTGATTAATATTCTAATTCTTGCCTATTTTAAATATGCTTTCTTTTTCACGGAATCATTCAATGCAATGTTTCATACAGATTATAAATCATTAAATTATTTTGCCCAATGGACAAGTGGGTTTTCTGGAAAAGGCTCTTTAGTCGATAAAATTATTGTTCCGGCAGGGGTTTCATTTTTTACATTTCAAAGCATTAGTTATGTGGTAGATATCTATAGAAAAGAGATTGAACCTGTTAAAAATTTCTTCGAATATTCATTTTTCATCACCTTTTTTCCACACATACTTTTAGGGCCAATTGCACGAGCAAAAGATTTTATTCCTCAAATTAACAAACCCTATTCTTTAACTAAAGATGACTTTAGTTGGTCTGTCATTCAGATAGTTAAAGGGTTGATTAAGAAGTTAGTAATTGCTGATTATATCGCTACACATTTTGTTGATAAGGTGGTGGATACCCCTGAAGCTTATCCTGGATTTGTTGGAATTTTAGCAATGTGGGCATATTCATTGCAGATTTACGGTGATTTCTCAGGCTATACTGATATTGCAACAGGAGTTTCAAGATTGATGGGATTCAAGTTGTTTAAAAATTTCGATTCTCCTTACAAAGCTATTAATGTGGCTGATTTCTGGAGAAGATGGCATCGTTCATTAGGGGCTTGGCTGCGGAACTATTTATATATTCCTTTGGGTGGAAATAAATCAGGTGGGTGGGGAACCTATATTAGTACTTTAGTTATTTTCACTTTTCTAATTTTTATTACACAATGGTATGAGTTGATTTTCATATATATAGGTGTTACAGCTTTTTATATTTTAGGAGTTATTTTTTATCCGAATATCAATAAATACGTTCATCGAGATTTGAATTTATTAATCACGATGGTCGTAGGTGGTTTGTGGCACGGAGCAAGCGTAAATTTTGTGATATGGGGAACGATGAATGGTTTGGCCTTAATTTTATACAATTACTGGAAAAAGGTGAGTCCTTACGAAAACAGTAATTCAAAACTGACTCATTTCTGGAAAATTTTCATCACCTTCAATTTCATCACGTTTACCAGAATTTGGTTCATTATGCAAGAAGAAAAAGCTCCTTTTAAATTTTTAAACCATATTTGGAATGGATTTGGATTTGATATTCCTACGTTCTTAAAAGTAATCTCCACCTATCAAGTAGTATTTATCATTATGCTTTTAGGTTTTGTTATTCATTGGTTACCAAAACGAATTAAAGCATTTTACGAGGATTTTTTCGCTAATCTACCAATGTATTTACAAGCAGTATCAGTGGTGATAATCGTCGTTTTGATTTATCAGTCAGTATCAGATGAATCGAGAGGATTTGTTTATTTCTTCTATTAATAGATAGGATATGAGGTTTTGGGCTTTAAGACTTAGTTTGCATTTGTTCTATTTATAAGCATTGTTGGATTAGGTGTTCGCAAAATATTTTTATTCAATTCTGCTAATGATCTCGAATCTATTCCCATTTCATTAAAACCTCTTTATCAATTAAATCTTCATCAATTGGAAGCTCTGGAAGATTGTTGTAAGGAATGCTGCTGTTAAATTGAGCGCTACTCTTCATGTTCAGTTTTTAGTTAAAAATTGAACACGAGGTGGTTTTTGTCCATTTTTGATTATGAATTTTAAAGTTTAATTTCCTGAAGTCTAATTCCCCAAAGTATCAGATTGTTAATAATATTTATTGATATTTTTTTGTCATTTCATCGCTTGACTCTACATTTACACTTCGAAATTTAATATCCGATAGTTTGGCCAAGGAAAAGGAAACCTTAGTAAATGGAGTAGTTGAAACTCCTTTGATGAAGCAATATAATCAAATAAAGGCAAAGCATCCGGATGCGATGTTGCTTTTTCGTGTTGGAGATTTTTATGAAACTTTTGGTGAAGATGCAATTAAGGCTTCTAAAATCTTAGGTATAACGCTCACGAAACGTAAAAATGGAGCAGCAGCTTTTATTGAATTGGCTGGTTTTCCTCACCATTCGGTAGACACCTATTTGCCTAAGTTGGTTCGGGCAGGGCAACGTGTTGCTATTTGTGACCAATTGGAAGATCCTAAATTAACGAAATCGATTGTTAAAAGAGGTGTTACAGAGTTGGTTACACCAGGAGTTTCATTCAATGATCAAGTGTTGGATCAAAAGAAGAATAATTTCTTATGTGCTATTCATTTTGATAAAAAAGAGCACGGAATTTCTTTTTTAGATGTTTCGACAGGAGAATTTTTAATTGCCCAAGGTACAACGGAATACATCGATAAGTTGATTCAGGGTTTTGAGCCAAAAGAAATTCTATTTCAAAAAAACAGAAGTAAAGATTTTACAGAATCTCACGGTAATAATTATTATACGTTCAAATTAGACGATTGGATTTTCACTAATGATTATGCGGATGAGTCTCTAAATAAGCATTTTGAAACGAAATCATTGAAAGGATTTGGAATTGATAATGTCAATTTAGGAGTTGTTGCTGCAGGTGCAATTCTACATTATTTATCTGAAACGGAACATAGTCAATTAGGACATATCACAACAATTTCTAGAATCGAGGAAGAAAAATATGTTTGGTTGGATCGATTTACAATTCGAAATTTAGAATTGATCACTTCGCCTCATGAAAACGCTACGACCTTGATTCAGATTGTAGATAAAACGAGAACTCCGATGGGAGGCAGAATGCTGAAAAGATGGATGGTTTTACCGTTGAAAGATGAAAAACCGATTAAAGACCGTTTGGAAGCTGTTTCCTATCTAAAAGACAATGAGGAAGTTGCTTATAAAATAAGTGAATGCTTAAGTGATATCGGAGATTTAGAACGATTGATCTCTAAAGTTGCAGTTGGAAGAGTAAATCCGAGAGAAGTCATTCAATTGAACAGGACAATTCAACAAATCCAACCAATTCGTGAAGCATTAACGGAAGTTAAAAAAGTAGCTTCTTTGAAATATCTTTCTGACAATTTAAATCCATGTACTGAATTAATTAATTCAATATCAACAATATTGACGGAGGAACCAGCTGTGCAAGTTGGAAAAGGATATGTAATTGCTGCTGGTTTCAATGCTGATTTAGATGAATTGAGAGGAATTTCTTCTTTAGGAAAAGGATATCTAGACGATATGCAAAAGCGGGAAGTCGAAAAAACGGGCATTCCAAGTTTGAAGATTTCCTACAATAATGTTTACGGTTATTATTTAGAAGTAACCAATACTCACAAAGATAAAGTTCCGGTAGAGTGGATTCGTAAGCAAACGTTAGTGAATGCAGAAAGATATATTACACCAGAATTAAAAGAATACGAAACGAAAATTTTAGGTGCCGAAGAGAAGATTTATGCTATTGAATCTCGTTTGTTCCAAGAATTGGTGGTGTCAATGGCTAAATATATTCAGCTTATTCAAAATAATGCGGTATTGATTTCTCAGTTGGATTGCTTGGTGTCATTTGCACAAGTGGCACAACAAAATAATTATGTGAAACCAGAAGTGAACGATTCGTTTGTAATTGATGTTAAGGGAGGGAGGCATCCTGTAATTGAAAAGCAATTGAAAGTTGGAGAAGAATATATCTCAAACGATGTTTTTCTCGATAGTAACTCTCAACAAATTATCATGATAACAGGGCCGAACATGTCGGGTAAAAGTGCCATTCTCCGTCAAACAGCTTTGATTTGTTTAATGGCTCAAATGGGGTCTTTTGTGCCAGCAACCTCTGCGAAATTAGGATTGGTAGACAAAGTTTTTACAAGAGTAGGGGCATCTGACAATATTTCTTCAGGTGAATCAACTTTTATGGTTGAAATGAATGAAACCTCAAGTATTTTAAATAATCTTTCAGAAAGAAGTTTGATTCTATTGGATGAAATTGGAAGGGGCACAAGTACTTATGACGGAATATCTATCGCCTGGGCAATTGCGGAATACATTCACGAGCATCCAAAAGCACGAGCTAAAACTTTATTTGCTACACATTATCATGAATTGAATGATATGACCAAGCAATTCGATAGAGTGAAAAACTTCAATGTCCAGGTAAAAGAAATTGGTCAGAAGATATTGTTTTTAAGGAAGTTAGTAGAGGGAGGGAGCGAGCATTCTTTTGGTATTCATGTAGCTAAATTAGCTGGAATGCCAAGTCAAGTAGTGAATCGTGCTACTAAGATGTTGGCACAATTAGAATTGTCTCACGAAATTGGAGACAATTCTAATTCGAAAGAAAAAATCAAAAAAGCGATAGCTAGCCCAGATATGCAACTAAGTTTTTTTCAGATGAACGACCCAGTTCTTGAAAGCATCAGAGACGAACTCATATCTATAGATATTAACACCTTAACTCCAGTTGAAGCGTTAATGAAATTGAATGATATCAAGAAAATAATAGGCGGTTAGATTTATTTTTTAAAAAAACTTCATTTTTTTTTACCGAAGGCTTTTTAAATTAAATAAAGTTTATATCTTTGACCCCCGAAGCAAAGCGATGCTCGTTAAAAATTTCTGAATACAATAAGCGAGAGTAGCTCAGTTGGTAGAGCACAACCTTGCCAAGGTTGGGGTCGCGAGTTCGAATCTCGTCTCCCGCTCAATTAAAATTTTCCGCTCGGATGGTGGAATTGGTAGACACGCCGGACTTAAAATCCTGTGCCTGTATGGGCGTGCGGGTTCAAGTCCCGCTCCGAGTACTAAGGGTGTTTGTAAATAGTTGATTTTCAGCTAAATACAGACACCCTTTTTTTATTTAGCCCACTAAATCAAAATAAGTCTTATAATACTCTTTTATGAAAAGATTATAAAACCACAAAGAAATTATTAAATTTCTCAATTCGGTAACAACTGAAAATAATAAAGGAATGTTCAGCAATTTGATTATAACTTAAATTATTATCCCTTAATTGTTTGACTCTTTTTATTAACCTTGTGGGGTTTTTTTGCTGTTTACAGTTTTCACGGGTCATAATCTGTTGAATTGTTCTAAAATTAAAACCCACATTGATTACGGAAAAGTTGTAGTTTCAATTATCGTAATTTATTATAAATAATTTTGATTTTTTAAAACTTTTAATTGCAAAGAATGTATCTTAGCTTTTAATTTTGAGAAAGCTATTACATATATGGATTTTTTTTTTGGTGTACTTGAACACAAACGGTGCGTTAAGTCAAAAAAAAATTGAAGCTCTTCGTATTGAATCTAAAATAACAATTGATGGAGAGCTTTCTGAAGGAGAATGGAATTCAGCCAAAACAGCGACTGACTTTATTCAATCCTCTCCTCAAGTTGGAGATACAGCATCCCAAAAAACTAAAGTTCGAATTTTATACGATGATTTCAATATTTACATTGGAGCAATTTGCTATGAAGATATGTCTCAATTGTCTCAAGTGCTAAGTCAAAGAGATGACTTTAACAGCAATACTGATTATTTCACTTTTATTATTGACACCTATAATGACGATCAAAATGGGTTTGCATTTGGTGTAAGTAGTATGGGTGTTCAATATGACGCTAAAATATTTGTTTCAGAATGGTATAGAGAATTGGATATGGCCTGGAAAAGTCAAGTCAAATTTAATGAAGATAATTGGACTGTAGAAATTATAATACCCTATTCTGCTTTTCGATTTGCTAAAAAAGAGGTTCAAAATTGGGGAGTAAATTTTATTCGACAGGTCTCAAGAAAACGAGAATCTTCTTCATGGAATCCAATTAGACCTGATTTTGAAAACGACATGGCTCAGTGTGGTGACTTATTAAATGTTACTGGAATCCAACCTCCTTTTAGACTCTCGTTAATGCCATACATTTCATCTTATGCAGAACATTTCCCTTATAATGTTAATAATAAAAGAAACTGGGGACATGCTATAAATGGAGGGATGGATATTAAATATGGAATTAATGAAGCATTTACATTAGACATGACGTTGATTCCAGATTTTGGACAAGTACAATTTGACAATGAAGTACTAAATCTTTCTCCTTTTGAAATTCAATTTAACGATTATCGCCAATTCTTTACGGAAGGAACCGAATTGTTCAACAAAACAGAATTGTTTTATAGCCGCAGGATTGGTGGAGCACCACTTCGTGCAAATTCTGTCTCTAGTGAGTTAATTGAAAATGAACAAGTTATAAATAACCCTAGAAATACGCAACTTATTAATGCCACAAAAGTATCTGGAAGAAATTCTAAAGGTCTTGGAATTGGTGTGTTCAATGGAGTAAGTGCAACTGCATTTGCTGAAATCACCGATACCGTTTCGGGTATTTCTCGTCAATTAATTACCTCACCTCTAACGAACTACAACGTGCTGATATTGGATCAAAATTTAAAAAATAATAGTTACGTAACATTTACGAATACAAATGTTTTGCGAGAAGGCGATTATTACGATGCTAATTTATCTGCTTTACATACAAAACTCAATACCAAAAACAACAAGTATTTCATTGCTTCTAACTTAAATGTTTCACAGCAATACCGGTTAGAATCAAATAACATAGGTCATTCACTTGGTTTAAATCTAGGAAAACAAACTGGAAAATTCACCTATTCATTAGAATACAAAGAAGATTCAGATACGTATGATCAAAATGATTTAGGATTTTTGTTGATGAATAATACTCGAAACATCCAAACATCCATGGAGTATAATATATACAAGCCTTTTTGGAAGTTAAATCGCCTATGGTCTAGTATCTCTCTAGAAAACAGCAGTTTGTTCAGTACTAAACAATACATTGGTACAGTTTTGAATGGAAATATTGGAGTTACTGATACCCGTTTTCACTCTTATAACTTTGAATTGAATTCAAACCTAACTCCCTCTAATGATTTTTTTGAGCCACGAGAGTCTGGCTATTTTTTTATACGACCTGCAAACATAAATATCGGTGGATGGTTGTCTAGTAACTATCAAAAACGTTTTGCTATTGATGCTAGTGTTTTCGGTAATTTCTTTAATAGAGCAAATTGGAGAGAGTGGACATTTAGACTTAGTCCTCGTTTTAGGTTATCAGACAGAATCTTTTTAATATTAGATCACAGGTTGGTATATACATACAACGAGCAAGGCTATGCACTATTAAATTCGAGTACAAATCCTATCCCAAACGATATTACTTTTGGTCAACGTGATAAATTGACAGCAACAAACACCATCAACTTTAATTATACACTAACCAATCGAATGGGTATCACGTTTCGCTTAAGACACTATTGGGCTAGAGTCAATTACACTTCCTTTTTCAAACTTCAAAACGATGGCAACTTAAATTCTATTGCATTTAACGGCTTGAATGAAGAGGGCCAATCGTATTACAACCTAAACAATAATGCATTTACAATAGACATGGTATACCGATGGGTTTTTGCACCGGCTAGTGAAATAAACATTGTCTGGAAAAACTCAATTTTTAATACAAATAATAACGCGACGTTGAATTATTTCCGAAATGTAAATGAATTAATGCAATTGGGAGCTTTGAACAGTATTTCAATTCGTGTTATGTACTTTTTTGATACTTTTTACTTAAAGAAGTTAAAGAGAAATAAGGGTGTACTTTAAGTGCGATTTATAGTTTATTTTTGAAAATTTTGATGCAAGTACTGAATCTTTTAATTCTATGTTCTTCCATTTTTGAAAGTAGTTCAATAATGTTTTTGTTTTTCATGTTTTACATATTTGATTATGGGTCAGGTCAATTTTCTGGGGAGTAGCTGTACTAAGCGAATAGTTTACTTAACCTAAAAAGGAAAAATTTCACATCTGTAACACCTCTTAAATTAGCTCGAAATAGCTTTATTTTTGAATTGAAAGACTCAGCATTTGCATTTGTGCTTTTATTGTCA
>Ga0105054_10003697_pt1 | contig 23505 bp, 17 predicted proteins | sample BON02_FD_78091 | JGI IMG/M metagenome (GOLD analysis project Ga0105054, IMG submission 78091) | Freshwater microbial communities from Lake Bonney liftoff mats and glacier meltwater in Antarctica - BON-02 (megahit assembly) | ecosystem: Environmental > Aquatic > Freshwater > Ice > Glacier...
CCAGCCTTATCAGTCGCTGGGCATCAGTCTTGCCCGCGATTTTGGCGAGGGTGCGCGCATCGGCGGCGCCTCCTTTGCCGGGGCGCAGTTGGAGGCGCGGGTGGATATCACCGATACGATCGGTGTCGTGGGGTTTTATGACTATGGCTATATCAGCGCGGAATCGACGCCGCTGACGGGGGGCGAATCGCATGCCGGGGCCGGGTTGGGGGTGCGCTATGACACGCCGATTGGCCCCATCCGCCTTGATCTGGCGACACCGGTAACGGGCGATGACGCCTACGGATCGGTGCAGATCTACCTTGGCATCGGGCAGTCGTTTTGAGCCGGTTTTTTGCCATTCTGCTGCTCCTGTGGCCTTTGGCCGCGCTGGCCCAGGAGCCCGGGCTACGGGCAGAGGAGATGACGCCACAGGAAGAGGAAGATGTAGGCTTTCTTGCCAACCTCATTGCCGAAAACCTGTCGGGTGTCAGCCGCGATGTCCGAATCATCGGGTTTCGTGGCGCGCTGAGTTCGCAGGCGACGGTCCGACTGCTGACGGTCGCCGATGCCGAGGGTGTCTGGCTGCGGATGGAGGATCTGACGCTCGACTGGGACCGGTCCGCCTTGTTCGGTGGCCGGGTCGAGGTAAAGGAACTGTCAGCCGGTCATATCACCATCCTGCGCGCGCCGATCAGCGAGGCGGTGGCGCCAAGCCCCGAGGCCAACCCGTTTGCCCTGCCGGAACTGCCGGTGTCGATCAATATCGGCAAGCTGAATGCCGCGCGGATCACGCTGGGCACGCCGCTGCTGGGCGAGGAGATTGCCCTGTCGGTGACCGGCAGCGTGGCGCTGGCGGGCGGTGAGGGCACGGCCAATATCGTTGCCGAGCGGCTGGATGGCACGGTGGGCCGGTTCGAGATTGACGGCGCCTATTCCAACGATACCCGCGTGCTGGCGCTGAACATGGACCTGACCGAGGAACCGGCGGGGATCGTGGCGCGCCTGCTTGATCTGCCGGGGCAACCTGCGGTGCGCCTGACGCTGGCGGGGACCGCGCCGATTGATGATTACACCGCCGATCTGTCGATTGCGACCGACGGGGTGGAGCGGATTGCAGGCTCGTTTGGTCTGCTGACCACGCCTGCCCCGGAAGGCGGCGTGCCGGGCCGCGATTTCCGGCTGGATGTGCAGGGCGATGTCACCACGCTGATTGCGCCGCAATACGAGGACTTCTTTGGCCCGGATGTGCGGCTGGCCCTGCAGGGCGCGCGCGATGGGACCGGGGCGCTGTCGCTGTCGCAACTGGAGATTTCGGCGCAGGCGGTGGAATTGTCGGGCAGCGCCGATATCGCCGCCGATGGCTGGCCCGCGCGCCTGTCGCTGAGCGGGCGCATCGGTGCGCCAGATGGTGCGCCGGTGCTGCTGCCGGTCGCAGGCTCCGCGACTTATGTGCGGTCGGCGGTGCTGGATGTGCAGTTTGACGGGGCAGCGGGCGAAGGCTGGGACGCATCGTTCGAGATTGTCGATTATCGCCAGCCCGGAGTGTTCGTGCCCGCGTTGACGGTGCAGGGCGGCGGCACGATCATCCGCGCCCTGCCCGGTGAGCCGGGTGCGTTCACCGCCGATCTCGACTATGCCGCGCGCGGGTTGCAACTGGATGATCCGGGGCTGGCCGAGGCGCTGGGCGAAACGGTCAGCGGTGTCATCTCCTTGGCCCGCAGCGATGACGGGCCGTTCCGCATCGATGCGTTGACCATCAACGGGCCGGGGATCGCCGCCCGCGCCGAGGGCACGATTGCGGGTGCGGCAGAGCGGTTCCGTGTGCAAAGTTCGATCATGCTGACTGCGGACCGGCTGGCGCGGTTTGCGACGCTGACCGGGCTGGACCTGACCGGCGCGGCGGAGCTGTCGATCGTCAGTGATATCCTGCCGCTGGATGGCACATTCGATCTGGCGCTGACCGGGCAGACCCGCGACCTTGCCTTTGGCATCGACGCGCTCGACCCGCTTACCGGGGGCGCGGGGCAGATCCTGATCGGCGCCACGCGCGATACGACCGGCACGCGGATCGAACAGTTTGAAATCACCACACCCGCGCTGGAGGCGACGGGCAACCTGCGCCTGACCAGTACCGAGGGCGAGGCGGTGTTTGACCTGCGTATCCCGGATGTGAGCCTGTCGCTGCCTGACTTGCGCGGTGCTGCCACGCTGCGCGGCACGGCCAAGCGCGATACCGAGGGGGTGATTGTGGCGCAGGTCGATGCCGGTCTGCCGGGGGCGCGCCTTGATATCGACGCGGTCCGCGATGCAGATGGGATGGTGGATGGCACCGTGATTGCCGATATCGCGGCGCTGCGCCCGTTTTCGGCGCTGGTTGGACGCGATCTGAATGGCAGCTTTGCTGCGCGCATCGCAGGCCAGAGCAACGCCGATTTCACGCAATTCACGCTGGATGTGGCGGGCCAGACGCAGGATCTGGCGCTCGATATTACCGCGCTCGACCCGCTGCTGGCGGGACGCGGCGTGATTGCCGCCGGGGTGACACGAACCGGGGCCGAGAGTGTGCAGGTCGATGAGTTCCGCATTTCCACTGATGCCGTGATCCTTGATGCCGCCGTGGCGGTAGAGGACGGGATCGGCAGCGCTGCCTTTGACCTGCAACTGGATGATGTGGCGCGACTGGCCCCGGACGTGAGCGGCCCTGCCCGTCTGACCGGGACGGCGGATCGTGACGCGGCGGGGGTAATTACGCTGAACCTTGGAGCAACCGCGCCGCAGGCCAGCGCGCAGATTGTGGCGCAAGTGGCCGGACCGGCGGATGGCAACGCCATTCAGGGCGAGGTCAGCGCGCAGATTGCCGATCTGGCCCCCTATGCAACGCTTGCCGGGCGCGATCTGCGCGGCGGGTTCGATGTGAAGGTGGCGGGTAGCCTGTTTCCCGATCTGAGCCGGTTCGATCTGCGGCTGGATGGCAGCACGCAGGGCCTCGCGCTGGGTATTGCCCCGCTCGATCCGCTGTTGGCGGGCAGCGGCACCGTGGCGGGCCGGGTGGTCCGCAGCGCGGATGAGAGCCTGCGGGTCGAGGATTTTACGCTGCGCACCGACGCGCTGACGGCGTCGGGTGCGGCAGAGGTTACGGATGGTGTGGGCGAGGCCAGTTTCGATCTGGCGCTGCGCGATGCCGCGTCGGTGGTGCCGGGCCTGTCGGGGGCGGTGACGCTGGCCGGAACCGCGCGGCGGGATGCGGCAGAGGTGATCGCACTCGATCTGCGCGCAAGCGGCCCGGGGGCAACGGCAGAGGTGACGGCGCGGATCGCAAGCGCGGTCGATGCCTATGAGGTGCAAACGAGTATTGTGGCGCAAGTGGCTGATCTGGCCCCCTATTCCGGATTGGCCGGGCGCAACCTTGGCGGGGCGGTGGATGCGACGGTGACGGGCAAACTTTTGCCCGATCTGAGCACCTTTGATCTGACGATTGCGGCCAGCAGCCGCAACCTGAATCCCGGCAATGCACTGGCCGCGACGGTGCTGCGCGGTGCCGGCACGCTGTCGGCGCGGGTGCGGCGGGTGAATAACGGGGTGCTGCGCGTCGAAGACCTCGAAGCGCAGTTTCCCAATCTGAGCGCCACGGCGGCGGTCGAAACGCAGAATGGTACGACACAGGCACAGTTCGCGGCGCGGCTGGCGGATGTGGCGATTCTCACACCGGATTTCAGCGGACCGGCGACGGCGCAGGGCACAGCGACGCTGAATGCCGCCGGGCTATGGCAGGTCGAGACGGCCGCAACCGGGCCGGGCGGCACCAGCGCCGATATCAGCGGGACGTTCAGCCCGTCGGGGCAACTCGACATGCGCATCGTGGGGAGCGCGCCGCTGGGGCTCGCCAACGGGTTTATCGAGCCGCGCAGGCTCGACGGGGTGGCGGATTTCGATCTGACGATGAACGGACCGGCGGCGCTGCAGTCGCTGGGCGGCACGGTGCGGGTTGCCGGCGCGCGGCTGTCGGCGCCGACATTCGGGCTGGCGCTGGCCGATCTGGGCGGCACGGTGACGCTGTCGGGCGGGCGGGCGGAACTGGCGCTGAGCGGAACTAGCGAGGCCGGTGGTCGGGTCGAGGTTGCAGGTGGAGTCGGGCTATTGCCGCCACGTGTGGCCGATCTGCGGATCGGGGTCAGCGGCCTCGTGCTGCGCGATCCCACGCTCTATGCGACGACCGCCAATGGGGCGCTGACCATCACCGGCCCGCTGACCGGTGGCGCGCTGATCGCGGGGCGGATCGATCTGGGGGTGACGGAATTGCAGGTGCCCTCCTCCGGCGTATCGGTGCTGGGTGATTTGCCGGTGGTGCAGCATCTGAACCCGCCTGCCCCGGTGCGTCTGACGCTGGACCGGGCCGGGCTGACCATCACGGGCGCGCGGGCCGCGACCGGGCGTACGCGCGGGCCGGCTTACGGGCTCGACATCACGATTTCCGCGCCGCAACAGGTGTTTATCCGGGGCCGCGGGCTTGACGCCGAACTGGGCGGGAGCCTGACCTTGGGTGGCACCACAGCGCAGATCGTGCCGGTGGGCGAGTTCGAATTGCTGCGCGGCCGGCTGTCGATCCTGCAACAGCGGTTCGAACTGACCGAAGGCTCGGCATCTTTGCAGGGCGATTTCATCCCCTATATCCGGCTGGCCGCCACAACAACCGCGCGCACCGGCACCGAAGTCTCGATCATCGTGGAAGGGCCGCTGGTCGAGCCGGTGGTGACGTTCCGGTCATCGCCGGAATTGCCGCAGGATGAGGTCCTGGCCCAGCTGATCTTTGGCCGCGACTTGTCGGCGATCACACCGCTGCAGGCGATTCAACTGGCCGCTGCCGTGGGCACCCTGGCCGGGCGCGGCGGGGGCGGGTTGATCGAAGGGCTGCGCGAGGGGTTTGGCGTTGATGATCTGGATGTTCTGGCCGATGAAGAGGGCAATGCCGCCCTGCGGATCGGCAAGTATCTGGGCGAGAACGTCTATACCGATGTCACGATTGGCAGTGAGTCGACCGAAATCAACCTGAACCTCGATATCACCGACGATATCCGCGCGACCGGATCGGTGGGGTCGGATGGTGAAACCAGTCTGGGGATCTATTTCGAGCGGGACTATTAGACCGGGAGGGTGGGTTGAAACCCACCTTACGCTGTCGCGGGGTCGCGGTTTGATCCGGTCGGAGCTACCCCCCGGAACCGACCAGCCGTCTTGCCTGCGGGCAGAAAGCCCGTTCTACCCCAGCCGGTCCTTGACCAGCGGCCCGACCCTGGCAAAATCCATCTGGCCGGTGTAGCGGGCCTTGAGTGCGGCCATTACCTTACCCATGTCGCGGATGCTGCTGGCGCCGACTTCAGCAATCGCCTCGGTCACGGCATCGGCGCTTTCGTCCTCAGTCAATTGCCGGGGCAGGAACTCCTCGATCACACGGATCTCGGCCAGTTCCTTTTCTGCAAGCTCAAGCCGCCCGCCCTCTTCATAGGCGCGGGCACTTTCCTGGCGCTGTTTGACCATCCGGCCGAGGATACCGAGCACGACATCATCGCCAACCATTCCGTCGCCGCCGTCGCCACGCGCGGCGATGTCGCGGTCCTTGATCGCGGCGTTGATGAGGCGCAGGGTGGACAACCGCTCTGCCTCGCGCGCACGCATCGCGTCTTTGAGGGCCGCGTTGACCTTGCTCCGCATGTCCATCCGTAAACGCCCCTGTCCGTTCTGCGTGTCCAACGACACAAGCGATCAGATTACCCTGCCTGCAACCGGCTGACAACAGTCGCCGACCCCACGTCAGCGCCCGGCGGAACCTTGCCCGCAACGGCGTGCGATTGGGGTGTGATGGGCGCCTATGGCCCTTGACCCTGTCCGGGCCGGACCGTAGGAATGGCCAGATTTTTGACCCGGTTCACGACCAAGGATGCCCCCCAATGCCGCAGTTTGCCGAGGCCAGACCGACCGCCTGTCTGGCGCTTGCCGATGGCACCGTGTTCTTCGGCATGGGCTTTGGCGCTGTGGGCCAGACCACCGCAGAGCTGTGTTTCAACACCGCGATGACGGGTTATCAGGAGATCATGACCGACCCCTCCTATGCCGGGCAGATCGTCACCTTTACCTTTCCCCATATCGGCAATACCGGCACCACGGATGAGGATGACGAGACCGCACAGCCGGTGGCCGAGGGTATGATCGTCAAATGGGACCCTACGGAACCTTCGAACTGGCGCGCAACCGGCGATCTGGACACCTGGCTGCGCAAGCGCGGTCGCATCGGGATGGGCGGGCTCGACACACGCCGCCTGACCCGTGCGATCCGTCAGCAGGGTGCGCCGCATGTGGCGCTGTCGCATGATCCCGCGGGCAATTTCGACATTGCCGCACTGGTCGCTGCCGCGCGCGGGTTTCGCGGGCTGGTTGGCCTCGATCTGGCAAAGGATGTGACCTGCGCCCAATCCTATCGCTGGGACGAGATGCGCTGGGCCTGGCCGCAGGGCTATGCCCGCCAGACCGCCCCGGTCCACCGTGTCGTGGCGATTGATTACGGTGCCAAGCGTAATATCCTGCGCTGTCTGGCCTCAAGCGGCTGTGATGTGACCGTCCTGCCGGCCTCTGCCAGCGCCGATGAAGTGCTGGCGCTGAACCCGGACGGGCTGTTTCTGTCCAACGGACCGGGCGATCCGGCAGCGACCGGTGCCTATGCCGTGCCGATGATCAAGGGCGTCTTGGAGCGGTCCGAGATGCCGGTCTTTGGCATCTGTCTGGGTCATCAGATGCTGGCGCTGGCACTGGGTGCCACGACGATCAAGATGAACCACGGCCATCATGGCGCCAATCATCCGGTCAAGGACATGGAGACGGGCAAGGTCGAGATTACGTCGATGAATCATGGCTTTACCGTCGACAGCCAGACCCTGCCTGCAGGTGTGATGGAAACCCATGTCTCGCTTTTTGACGGATCGAACTGCGGCATCCGGATGATGGACCGGCCGGTGTTTTCGGTGCAGTACCACCCCGAAGCAAGCCCGGGCCCGCAGGACAGCTATTACCTCTTTGACCGGTTCGCCGCTGCCATGGCCCGCCGCGCCGCCTGAACATCCGGTCGTTTTTCGTCGCCCATTAAGCATCCGTTAACCTCGTTGCGCCACTCATGGTTGCTTAGGGCAACAGGGTTTCGGGCGCATGGCGCAGGTAGCATGGCAACAGCAGCACGGGCTGGCTGCGGGTAAGGGCAAGGCGCGGTTGCGCGTGGCATTGCCTGCCGCTTCTCGAGCATCCGCGTTGCCGCAGGTTGCGATCGATCCTGCCGCGCAGCCTGTCGATCCTGACCTGATGGCGCGGCTGGGCGCACCGCTTTGCCTGCAACTGGGATTGCTGCCATGGCGGCAGGTCGGTGGGGCCACAGTGATTCTGGCCGCTGACCCCGGGGTTGTGCGGCGGCATCTGGCGCGGCTCGAGGCGGTTTTCGGTCCGGTGCGGATGGCCCGGTGTCCGGAGGCGGATCTGCGCGCTGCGTTGCTGGCTATCGCGGCCCCGGCGCTGGTGCGCCGCGCCGAGGCCCGCGTTGCCGCCGAAGAGAGCTGTCGGGATTTTGGCAGCGGGACGAGGTTGCGCCGGGCGCTGCCTATGCTGCTGTTGGCCGGGACGATTGCCAGCGGGATCACCGCACCGACGATTCTCTTTGCGGTGCTGTTGTTTTGGGCAGTGCTGACGCTGGTGCTCAATACCGGGCTGAAGTTTGCCGCCGGGCTGATCGCGCTGCGCCGTCCGGTTGCGAGCGCAGAGATCGCAGGGCCGGTGCCGGCGCGGTTGCCGGTCGTCTCCTTGCTGGTGCCGCTTTATCATGAGCGCGAAATTGCGGCGCATCTGCTGGCGCGGCTCGACCGGCTGGATTATCCGCGCGACCGGCTCGATATCTGTCTGATCCTCGAGGATGACGACGCCACGACGCGCGCCGCGCTGGCAGTGACGCCGCTGCCGCCTTGGGTGCAGGTGATCGAAGTGCCGCAAGGCAGCCTGCGGACCAAACCCCGCGCGCTCAATTTTGCACTCGATTTTGCCAAGGGCGCGATCATCGGGATCTATGATGCCGAGGACGCGCGCGCACCGGACCAGATCCGGCAGGTGGTAGCGCGCTTTGCGCAATGCGGGCCAGAAGTAGCCTGTCTGCAAGGCGCGCTGGATTACTATAATGCCGGGAGCAACTGGCTTTCGCGCTGTTTCACGCTGGAATATGCGATGTGGTTCCGGGTGATGATGCCGGGATTGCAGCGCATGGGGCTGGTGATTCCGCTGGGCGGCACCACGCTGTTCCTGCGCCGTCATGCGATAGAGCTGGTCGGCGGCTGGGACGCGCATAATGTGACCGAGGATGCCGATCTGGGTCTGCGGCTGGCACGTTATGGCTATCGGACCGAGCTGATCCAGACGGTGACCGAGGAAGAGGCGAACGCACGGTTCTGGCCCTGGATCAAGCAACGCTCGCGCTGGCTCAAGGGTTATGCCGTGACATGGGCGGTGCATATGCGCGACCCCGTCCGGCTGTGGCGCGATCTGGGGACATGGCGGTTTATCGGCGTGCAACTGCTGTTTATCGGCACGCTGAGCCAGTTTGTGCTGGCGCCGCTGCTGTGGTCATTCTGGCTGGTGCTGTTTGGTCTGCCGCATCCGGTGAACGCGCTGCTACCGCAGGGGGCGATCATCGGGCTGGGTGTGGTGTTCTTGCTGGCAGGATTGGTCAACCTGCTGGTGGCGGCGCAGGCGGTGCGTCTGGCAGGCAAAGGTTGGCTGATGATCTGGGCGCCGACTCTGCAGCTCTATTTTCCGCTGGGCGCGATTGCGGCTTACAAAGGGCTGGCAGAACTGGCCCGGCGGCCGTTTTATTGGCAGAAAACCACGCATGGCATATTCGTGCCCGAGGGTGAGGCCGCTATTGCGCCGCCTGCACCCGCGCCGCGTCGATCCGCAACCGGGCAATGAACGCCTTGGAAATGTGATCGCGCAGCGCTGCCGCCGCCCCGTCGCCATCGCCCGCCTCGATCGCAGTCACGATGGCCGCATGTTCCAGAAGCGTGCTGCGGCTGCGCCCCTCTGCCGAAAGCGAGGTGGTGGCGAGCAGCGCCATCGAGCGGTGCACCAGATCGAGCTGCTGCACCAGAAACCGGTTATGCGAGGCGAGGTGGATCTGCTTGTGAAACCGCCGGTTCGCCCGGCTCAAAGCCTTTGGATCATCGACCAGCGCCTGATCCGCCTCCAGCATGTCGCGCAGAACCCGCACCTCTTCGGGTGTCGCATGCCGCGCGGCAAGCCGGGCCGCCAGCCCCTCCAACTCTGCGCGCACGACGTAAAGTTCGGCCAGTTGGTTGTGATCGAGCGAGGCCACAATAAGCGACCGCCCGTCGCGGGTAAGGAGCGACTGCGTCTCAAGCCGTTGCAAAGCCTCGCGGATCGGTGTGCGCGAGACGCCGAAACGCTCGGCAAGCTCGCTCTCGACCAGCCGGTCACCTGGGCGGTAGAACCCGGTGTCGATTGCGTCGAGAATGAGCGCGTAAGCGTCGCGTTGTGGCGCTTTGGGGTCTGGCATGGTCTGCACTTTCATGCGCAGATCATAGCGCCCTGCCCGGCGCAGCCGCAAGCCGGTTGCACCCTGAAAGGTGCGGCTCTAGGGTCGCGCCATGGTTGCCGCATCCTTCAGTCACGTCCGCGCCTGGGTCTTTGACCTCGACAATACGTTATACCCGCCCGAGGCGCGGCTGTTCGATCAGATCGAAGTGCGCATGGCCGATTTTGTCCAGCGCGCATTGGGGGTGGACCGGGCCGAGGCGAACCGGCTGCGCCTGCACTACTGGACGCGCTATGGCACCACGCTGGCCGGGCTGATGGCCGAACATGATGTGGACCCCGCCCCCTATCTGACCGAAGTGCACCAGATCGACCTGAGCCATCTGACCCCGGACCCCTTGCTCGCCGACCGGATTGCGGCGTTGCCGGGGCGCAGAATCGTCTTTACCAACGGGTCCGAACCCTATGCCCACCGCGTGCTGGCCGCACGCGGCCTGAGTGGCGCATTCGACGCGGTTTATGGCGTGGAACATGCCAATTTCCTGCCGAAGCCGGAACAGGCGGCGTTCGAGGCGGTGTTTGCGCTGGATGGTTTGTCGCCGCTGCAGGGCGCGATGTTCGAGGATGACATGCGCAATCTGGCCGCACCGCATGCGATGGGGATGCGCACGGTGCTTGTCGGGCCGGTGGCCCACGCGGCGGATCACATCCATCACCACACCAGCGACCTTGGGGCCTTCTTGTCGCAGTTGGGCTGAGGGGGCTTTCCGGGCCCCTGCCCCCCGCCTATGTCTGAGGCATGGAACAGCGACACACGGATATCCTGATTGCGGGCGGCGGTGTTGCCGGCCTGACTGCTGCGGCGGTGTTTGGTGCGGCCGGGTTTGACGTGATCTGCGTCGATCCCGCCCCGCCGGTGACACGGGCGGCGGACCCCGGTGCCGATCTGCGCACCACCGCGTTTTTGCAGCCGGCCCGCGATCTGCTGGATCAGGCGGGGCTGTGGGACCGGCTCGCGCCGCATGCAACGCCGCTGCAGGTGATGCGCATCGTCGATGCCGGTGGTGCGAACCCTGTGACCGCCGATTTTGATGCCAGCGAGATTGGCGATCTGCCGTTCGGCTGGAACCTGCCCAACTGGCTGCTCAGTCGCGAGCTGCTGGCGCGGCTGGCGGAATTGCCCAATGTCGATTTCCGCCCCGGCACCGGGTTTGCCCGGATACTGACGCGCGAGAGCGGGGCCATCGTGACGCTGAGCGATGCCTCGCAGGTCCGCGCCCGGCTGGTGATTGCCGCCGATGGCCGGGGCTCTGCTGTGCGCAAGGCGGCAGGGATCGACGTGAAAACAACGCGGTATGGGCAAAAGGCCGTCGTCTTTGCCGTGACGCATGATGTACCGCATGGCAATGTCTCGACCGAAGTGCACCGTGACGGCGGGCCATTTACCCTTGTCCCGCTGCCCGATCTGGACGGGCGGCCCTGTTCATCGGTGGTCTGGATGCTGCCGGGGCCCGAGGCGGTGGCGCTGATGGCGCTGGAGCCGGAGGCATTTGCCACCGCCGCGTCGGAGCGGTCAGCATATGTGATGGGCTCGCTGCGTCTGGCCACGCCGCGCCAGATCTGGCCGATCATCAGCCAGATTGCGGCGCAGATGGTGGCAGAGCGCGTGGCGCTGGTGGCCGAGGCGGCGCATGTGGTGCCGCCGATCGGCGCGCAGGGGCTCAACATGTCGCTGGCCGATATTGCCTGTCTGCACGGCTTGGCCATAGCGCATCCCGAAGGGCTGGGCGGGCGCAAGATGCTCGATACCTATGCGCGCCGCCGCCATGCAGAAGTGCAGATGCGGGTGGCCGGGGTGGACGCGCTCAACCGGGCATCAAAAGCGGGCGCGCCGGGGGCGCAGGCGCTGCGTGCTGTCGGGTTGCGCGCGCTTTATGGCGCGGCTCCGGTGCGGCGCGGCTTGATGCGGCTGGGACTGGGGGCGCGGCGCACGACGGCACAGTACTGACCGCGGGCCGAGGCGCTCCGCGCGGGAGTATTTATTGCCAGAATGAATGCAAAGCGTCAGAAAACCTTGTCGAACACGGCCTTGAGTTTCGCCACAGTCCCCGGCACGTCATAAAGTTTGTCGAGCCCGAACAGCCCCAACCGGAAGGTGCGGAAATCGGCGGGTTCGTCGCATTGCAGCGGCACGCCGGCCGCGATCTGCATGCCTTCGGCCATGAATTTTTTGCCATTCTGGATGTCGGGATCGTCGGTATAACTGACGACCACGCCGGGGGCCGCAAATCCGGGGGCCGCGACCGAGCGGACGCCATGTTCTGCGAGCAGACTGCGCACTGCGGTGCCCAGCGTCCATTGCGCCTCTTTCAGCCGCTCGAAACCGTGATCCCGCGTCTCGCGGATCGTGTCGCGAAAGGCGCGCAGCGCGTCCGTGGGCAGGGTGGCGTGATAGGCATGGCCGCCATTTTCATAGGCCTGCATGATGCTGAGCCATTTTTTCAGGTCCATGGCAAAGCTGCTGCTGGCGGTGGCATCGAGCCGTTCCTTGGCGCGGTTCGACAGCATGACCAGACCGGCAGAGGGCGAGGCCGACCAACCCTTTTGCGGGGCAGAGATCAGCACATCGACGCCGGTGGCGGCCATGTCGACCCAGACGCAACCACTTGCGATGCAATCGAGCACGAGGATCGCGCCCACCTCATGCGCCGCTTCGGCGAGTGCTGTGATATAGCTGTCGGGCAGGATCACGCCGGCCGAGGTTTCCACATGCGGAGCGAATACCACGTCGGGGCGCGCTTCGCGGATCGCGGCGGTCACATCCTCGATCGGCGCGGGCGCAAACGGGGCGCGCCTGTCATTGCCGGTCTGGCGCGCCTTGAACACGGTGGTTTGCGCGGTAAAGCTGCCCGCGTCGAAAATCTGGCTCCAGCGGTATGAGAACCAGCCGTTGCGTACCACCAGCGCATGCGCGCCGCTGCCGAATTGCCGCGCGACCGCCTCCATCGCAAAGGTGCCGCCGCCGGGCACCAGTGCCACATGATCGGCGTGATAGACCCCTTTCAACATGCCCGAGATGTCGCGCATCACGCCTTGGAACGCCTGAGACATGTGATTGAGCGACCGGTCGGTGAACACGACCGAAAACTCCATCAGACCATCGGGGTCTACTGTGCTGCCGTCCATGAGAAGCTCCTGCTATGGGGTTGGCACAGAGGTAGGGCGCGGATCAGCCAAAAGCAAAGCCAAATTGCGGGGGATCGCCCGGTTGCTGCGCACCGAAGTCCCGCTCTGTTGCATCGCCCCGTTGCATCGGCAGTCAAAATCGTTAGAACCCGGCCGGATGCCGGACGGCACTGAAACAATATATCAATGGAGGACGGCGATGCGCGTCTATTATGACCGTGACTGCGATGTGAACCTGATCAAGGACAAGAAGGTCGCCATCCTCGGCTATGGCTCGCAGGGCCATGCCCACGCGCTGAACCTGCGCGATAGCGGTGCCAGGAACCTTGTCGTGGCGCTGCGCGACGGGTCGCCCTCCGCGAAAAAGGCCGAAGGCGAAGGCCTCAAGGTCATGGGGATTGCCGAGGCTGCGGCCTGGGCCGATCTGATCATGTTCACCATGCCCGACGAATTGCAGGCCGCGACCTACAAGAAATACGTGCATGACAATATCCGCGAAGGCGCCGCGATTGCCTTTGCCCATGGTCTGAACATCCATTTCGGCCTGATCGAGCCCAAGCCCGGCGTCGATATCATCATGATGGCGCCCAAGGGCCCCGGCCATACCGTGCGCGGCGAATATACCAAGGGCGGCGGCGTGCCCTGTCTGGTGGCTGTGCACAACGATGCATCCGGCAAGGCGATGGAGCTTGGCCTGTCCTATTGTTCTGCCATCGGGGGTGGCCGGTCCGGCATCATCGAGACCAACTTCCGTCAAGAGTGCGAGACCGATCTTTTCGGGGAACAGGCCGTGCTCTGTGGCGGTCTGGTCGAACTGATCCGCATGGGGTTCGAGACGCTGGTCGAGGCCGGTTACGAGCCCGAAATGGCTTATTTCGAATGTCTGCATGAGGTGAAACTGATCGTCGACCTGATCTATGAAGGCGGCATCGCCAACATGAACTACTCGATCTCCAACACCGCCGAATATGGCGAATATGTCAGCGGCCCGCGCATCCTGCCTTATGACGAGACCAAGGCCCGGATGAAAGCCGTCCTCAAGGACATCCAGACCGGCAAATTCGTGCGCGATTTCATGCAGGAAAACGCTGTCGGACAGCCGATGTTCAAGGCGACCCGCCGGTTGAACGACGAACACCAGATCGAACAGGTGGGCGAGAAACTGCGCGCGATGATGCCATGGATTTCCAAGGGCAAGATGGTGGACAAAGCGCGCAACTGATCTGCGCGCTGCAGGAACAATAAAGGCCGCCGGAGCATTCCGGCGGCCTTTTTCATTGCAGATTGCAGTGCAGGATCGGACTCAATCCTCAAGACCTACCGGCAGATTGGCGATATAGGCCATGACGTTGATCGCCTCCTGCTCGGAAAAGGCCCGCAAGTTGATCATCTGGACGCCGGGATGGGCGTTATAGATCTTGTTCCAGACCTCATCGGGCAATGAGGCCGCCTCGGTCCCGACGAAATTGTGCTCGCCATCAGAACCCCAGTCCAACGCCCGCCCGTCAAACCCGTGACACGCAGCACAGGTTGTCTGAAAAATCTCGCGGCCCCGGTCAGGATCACCGGCAATGACCGCGCGGGTGTCAAAATCGATGAAGGTCCGCATATCGACCAGACCGCGGCTGACAAATGTTGCCACCCGCAGCATCTCTTCATCGGTGATCATGTCGGTCGTATAGGGGTGGTTTTCGTCGCGTAGCATCGCTGTGATCGCCTCGACCGGACGGCCCTGCGCGCCCATGATACCGGGGATGCCGGTGTAATGACTGCTGCCCTGACTGTAGATGCCTGTGGCACCCTGATAGTCCCAGCCATGACATTCCTTGCAACGCCAGGTGCCCTCGCCGGTTTGCTCTGCATTGATGTCGACGGGATAGGCGGGGTTGGTCCCCTCGGGAATATCCCGGTCCAGCGCATCCCACCAAGTGTCATAGATCCGCCCACCTGCTGCGCGGGTCCAGGCTTCGGACGGAACTTGCGGCGCGCCGTGGATATAGGCCTGCGCTTCGGGACCGTGCTCATAGCCAGCAAGCTCCTCCTCGGCGATCACAAGGCTTGCCGATATGCTCAGGACCGAAAAGCAGGTGACCGAGACCAGTGTCGGAATCATTTTCATTTTTGCGTCCTCCCCAGAACTATCGCGATCAAACGGCCGGTCGCGGTGGTTTCCTCACTCCAGGACCAGTCACATTGCCGAAGATGACGCGAAATAATGTCACTAGAGGACCATCATCCATCTGTTGCAATCGAGCAGATGCCGCTTAGACCATTAGAAAGGCCCGCATTGGACTTTGGTTTACTGTCCGGCCAGAAACCAACGATGCTTTTTTCCGCGCTTTTTGCAGGATGTGATCATGGCAGATTTCACCACCAGGAACCGGTTGACGCTTGCGGGACCATTGTCCGAACCCGATCTTGTCAAACGTCTTTTCGCAATCCTGCTGGTCAGCTCTGTCGTATTCGGGGCAGATATCCTGCTTGAACTTCCCGGCAGTATCTTTGCCGGTGAGGTGCATGGCGTGGTGCAGACACTTCATGTCATAGTCGAGTTTCTGGCGCTGCTTTTGCTGATCTGGGGTTTCGTTCTGGCCCGTCGCCATATCCGTCAGCTGCGGCAAGAGCGGGATTCGAACGGTCTGCAATTGCAGTCCCTGCGCGGAGAGTTCGACCTGATCCTGCAAGACCAGTTCGCCCGCTGGCAATTGACCGAGGCAGAGCGTGATATCGCCCTTCTCACGTTGCGCGGATTGAAAATCGCCGATATCGCCGCCGCAAGGAACACCCGGCAAGGCACGGTCAAGGCACATATGAGCGCGGTTTTCCGCAAGGCCGGGGTCGGAACCCGTGGCGAACTTAATGGCCTGTTCATGGAATCGTTCTTGGATTGCGGGGCCGCTGGAAAGCACGCCGGCCCGCCGTGACCGTCTGTCATGCCGGATGCGCGGCGTTCCAATACGCCTTGGCCGCCTGCGCGATCTTGTCCTGTGGCTGGTCGAGCCCGGCGAGGGGCGATCCCAACACCGCAAAGCCCATCCCGGGGTTGATCCGCAGCGCCAGCGTCCGAAACGCCTTTGATGTCGCCATGAAGCGCGCCGGGTCATCGACGTCGAGCATCAGGAACTTTCGGTTGCCGGGCTGGTGCAGGACCAGCCGCTTCACCTTGGCCCAGGGGATCACCGGGCCGATGCGCCGGTCGTGATAGCCCTGTGGTCCGATCTGCAGCACCGGGCGCGGATCGCTGAGCCTGCGATGCGTGAACCAGAACATCGCGCCCATGATCAACGTGAGCAAGGCGCCGGCGATGCGCAAGGCGGTTATCTCCTGCCACAGACCCACTCCGAGCAGCAGCAGACCCGCGCAAGTCCAGATCAGCCAGAACCCCCGCCAGAGCCAGCTGAACCTGCTGTCGAAATGCGCGGTCAGAGGCTGCGGCTGCTCCATCAACTCCCCCGCGGGTTATGCCGCCTGTTCGACGGCGGCCACGATATCCTCGACCACCTGCCGCAGCAGCCCTTCGTCGCTGCATTCGGCCATGACCCGGATCAGCGGTTCGGTCCCCGATTTGCGGATAAGCAACCGGCCGGACCCGTTGAGCCGTTCCTCCCCCGCCGCAATGGCGCGGGTGACGGCGGCTGTCGTCAGTGGTTGTGCCCCGGCTTCGTAGCGCACATTTCGCAGCAGTTGCGGCACGGTGTCGAATTGCCGGATCAGGCTGCTGGCCGCCTGACCGGTGTCGATCATCGCGGCCAGAAATTGCAGCCCGGCCAGAAGCCCGTCGCCGGTGGTGGCATAATCCGTCATCACGATATGACCCGATTGTTCGCCGCCAAGGTTCCAGCCGCCGCGCCGCATCGCCTCGACCACATAACGGTCGCCCACAGCGGTGCGTTCGAGCCGCAGGCCCCGCCCGGTCAGGAAATGCTCCAGCCCCAGATTGGACATGACGGTGGCCACCAGCGTATTGCCGCGCAGCCGGTTCTGATCGGCCCAGCGCCCGGCCATCAGCGCCATCAGCTGATCGCCATCCGCAACCAGGCCATTCTCGTCAATGATCATCACCCGGTCGGCATCGCCGTCCAGACAGATGCCCAGATCGGCGCCATGGCTGACCACGGTTTCGGCGGCGGTGCGGGTGTTGGTCGACCCGCAACCATCGTTGATGTTGAACCCGTTGGGCGAGGTGCCGACCGGGATCACGTTTGCACCAAGCTCCCAAAGCACCTCGGGTGCTACCTTGTGCGCCGCCCCGTTGGCGCAGTCGATAACCACCTTTAGCCCGTCGAGCCGCATCCCCGGCGGAAACGTCGCCTTGAGCCGCTCGGCATAGCGAAAGCGCCCGTCGTCGATCCGCTTGGCGCGCCCGATGTTATTGGCCTGCACCGGTTCGATCTGGCCCGCGATCAGCGCCTCGATCTCGGCCTCGGCCTCGTCGCTCAGCTTGAACCCGTCAGGGCCAAAGAACTTGATCCCGTTATCATGATGCGGGTTATGGCTGGCCGAAATCATGATGCCCATGTCCGCGCGCATGGACAACGTCAGCAGACCCACCGCCGGCGTCGGCACCGGGCCCAGCAGCAGGACGTTCATGCCGGTGCTGGTCAGGCCTGCGGTCAGCGCATTCTCGAACATATAGCCAGAAAGCCGCGTATCCTTGCCGATCACCACCCGGTGCCCGTTCGATCCGTCATTGCGGAAATACCGCCCCGCCGCGGCCCCGATCCGCAACGCCATTTCGGCGGTCATCGGCCATGTGTTGGCGGTGCCGCGCACCCCGTCGGTTCCGAATAATTTACGCGTCATGCCCTGTCGTCCCGTTCAATGCCTGTTGCAGGCTCAACGCCTGTCTTGTTTCCGCCACATCATGCACCCGCAGGATCTGCACCCCCTGCGCGGCCCCGTGCAATGCCACCGCCACCGATCCCGGCATCCGGTCACCGGCCTGCGTGGCCCCACCGATCGTGCCGATAAACCGCTTGCGCGAAGCACCCAGCAGGATCGGCAGCCCAAGGTCGTGATACAGCGAAAGTTGCCGCAGGATACTCAAGTTATGTTGCAGAGTCTTACCAAAGCCGATGCCGGGGTCGATGATGATATTTTTTTGGCGGATTCCAGCCTCTGACGCAGCCTGAATGCGGTTTTCGAGCCAGGTGAACACGTCCCGGACCACATCTTCATAGGCGGGCGCGTCCTGCATCGTGGCCGGATTGCCCTGCGCATGCATGATGCAGACCGGCACTTGCGCAGAGGCCACCAGTGCCGCCATCGCCGGATCATGGGTCATACCTGACACATCATTGACCATATCCGCCCCGGCGTCGAGGGCGGCAGCGGCGACGGCGGCTTTGCGGGTATCGATGCTGATCGGCGTGGTAATGCCCGCCGCGCGAATGGCACGGATCACCGGGGCGATGCGGCGGACCTCCTCGGCCTCGGGCACGGTGGCGGCGCCGGGCCGCGTGCTTTCACCGCCAATGTCCAGGATGTCGGCGGTTTGCGCCATGTCCATCGCCCGCTTTACGGCATTCTCCAGCCTGTCGAACCGCCCGCCATCGGAAAAGCTGTCGGGGGTCACGTTGAGAATGCCCATGATCCGGGGCCGGTCGAGTGTCAGGCCACAGATATCTGGGCGCAGGTCGCTCAATCGAGCACGCACCAAATCGGTCAATTCGCTGTAAGGCAGCCCCTCGGTCATGTGGCCATTATCCAGCACGGCGACCGAATCGAACCAGACGGTTGCACTGCCCGCCAGGGGCCCGTCCGCGTCATGAGAAGGGTGGGCCCGGTCGATCAGCCCGGTGCGCGGAGTAGCGCGGAACCGCAGGCTCACGGCAGCGCGCCGATAGGGAGTTGCCGGACCGGCACCTCGGTTTCGGGCGCATCGGCGCCGATCACCATCAGTTCGGCGGCCTGCATCTGGCCCGCGAACCATGCGACCAGCGCGCCCACGTCATCCGGCCCGGCGGCGGGGCCATCAACCGCGTCGAGCACGATCTTTGACGGGGCCCAGACCGAAATCTGGCCATTCTTCATTGCCCAGTCAAGCTCGGTCCGGGTGCCCACCACGATGCAGCGCCGGTCGCGCCCGGCCAGCACCCAGGCGTTCTGTTCGATGGCAAGCAGGTCGATCCGGCGCTGCGCCAATGCGGCGGCAGAACGGGGTGCGGCGGTATCGGCGGGGCCGACGCAGATAATGAGCGGCAGCGGCATGCCGGCTAACCGGTCAAGCAGCGCTGTCAGGCCCGCATCGGCGATAGCGGCGTTTGAGAGATAGAGGAGGCGCGGATGCGGGGCCGCCTGCACCGCCTGCCCGCCACGGGGCGCGGCGTCGCGTTCGCGCATGATCTCGACCCCGAGTTGCCCCGGCCCCCGGTCGAGTTTCTCGATCCGCACGAACACCCGCATCGCCTGCGGTTCGCGCAGGATGCGTTCAGCCACCCGCGCGGCCAGCGTTTCCAGCAGGTTGAGCCGTTCGGCGGCGAGTTCGGCGGCAATAGCTTCGGTCAGACGATCATAGCTGAGGATGCGGTCCACATCGTCGTCGATGGGACCGGTGACATGGCCGACCTCGACCACGACATTGAAACGGATGCGCTGGGTCGTGCCGCGTTCGGCCTGAAAGGCGCCAATCTCGACCGCGACGACATGATCGCGCAGCGAAATCCGGTCCAATGGTGCGGCGGCGCGGGCAGCGGCCAGCGCCTCGGCCCGTTCGGCGGGATGCGCAAAGGCGAGGCGGGTCTCGTCAATCATGGTGCGGCCTATGGCGTCAGATGAAGCGCACATACTAACCCCGTCCGCGCGGGGCAAGCGTTCAGGCGCGGCGCAGCAGGCTCTGCAACCGACCTTAGTTGGAGGCGGTCAGGACCGGCTGGCGATAGAACAGATGCGCGCCGATGGCGGCAGTGCGCGGAAACCGCGCTGCCCAGGACGGGCTGACCGCGCGGGTGTGGTAATGAGTGGCGCCGCCGGTCAGCGTGCGCGGCGCACCGCCAAGCATCGCACTGGCCACCCGGCCCACGATCGCATAGGAACCACGGTCGGTGATCGCATCCGAAATGCCGTCGCAGGTATAGGTAAACTGACAGGCATAAAGCCGCCCGGTGCCCTGATTGACCACGGCGCAGACCGACCCCGGATAGGCGCGGCTTTCGACCCGGTTCAGGATCACTTCGGCCACGGCAAACATGCCATCGGGCGTTTCGCCACGCGCCTCGAAATAAAGCGCCTCGGCCAGACATTCCCAGTCGGACCCGCCGCCAGAGGCCGGGGCCTGTGAATAAAGCGCTTCCGGTGTGCCGGACTGCGGTGCGACGGCGGCCGCTGTGACCACGGCTTCGGCAGCTTCCACGGGCGCAGCCACACCCAAGGCAGCAGCGGGTGGTGCGGCCAGCGCTGAAAGCCGGGTCTGCGGCACCACATCGAGCGCCTCACGTTCCTGCTCCAGCAACGCTCCGAGCCGACTTGCAAGAACTTCGTCTGCCAAGACCCCGGAAACGCTTCCGAAAATCATCAGGCCACACAAAGACAAACGCACAAGCCAACGCCCGGAAATGATCCGCATTCTTCCGCCTCAAGGTTCCGCACGGTCCAGCCCCGCACAGGCAGGGGTTTGGGTAAGGTAAACAAATCCTGATGTCTACCCGCGCTTTCCCTAGAGGTCAGCCTGCAACTCAACCAGAAGAATTAGTAACACAATACATAGGGTTGCGATGCGATCTTAACACTACTTCTGCTTTTCACGGCGATCTGAAATTGCCAATTGAGCGGCGGAAAGTCGCGCAATGGGCACACGAAAGGGTGAGCATGAGACATAGTCAAAGCCCTGCTGCCGGCAAAATTCGATCGCCTTGCGGCTGCCGCCATGTTCGCCGCAGATCGACAGAACCACCTCCGGGCGGCCCTTGCGCCCGCGTTCGGCGCCTATTTTCAGCAGTTCACCAACCCCTTCGATGTCGAGCGAATGGAACGGGTCCTCTTCATAGACACCTTGGCGCACATAGGCCGACATGAACCGCCCGGCATCGTCGCGCGACAGGCCATAGGTCATCTGGGTCAGGTCGTTGGTACCAAATGACAGGAACGACGCATGCAGCGCGATATCGGCGGCACGTAGTGCTGCGCGCGGGGTTTCGACCATGACACCAAGGCGATAGGCAAAATCAATCCCGGTGGCAGAGCGCACCCGGCTTGCCACCGCGTCGATCCGCGCCTTGACCAGTTCGACCTCGCGCATCGCGCTGACCAGCGGGATCATCACCTCTGGCACCACCGGCGCACCCTTGCGGGAGGCCTCCACTGTCGCCTCGAAAATGGCGCGGACCTGCATGTCATAGATCTCGGGCACGGTAATACCCAGACGCACGCCGCGCATGCCCAGCATCGGGTTATATTCTGCCAGCGCCTCGACCCGCGCGACCACATCCGAAAGGGGCAGCGCCAGCGCCTCGGCCAGATCGCGCATCCCGGTCTTGTCCGAGGGCAGGAATTCGTGCAGCGGCGGGTCAAACAGGCGGATACAGACCGGCTGCCCCTGCATGATCTCGAAGATCGCGGCAAAATCGGCGCGCTGCATCGGCAAAAGCCGGTCGAGCACGGCGCGCCGGTCATCCGCATCCTTGGCAAAGATCATCTCGCGCATCATGCCGATGCGGTCGCCCTCAAAAAACATATGTTCGGTCCGGCACAGCCCGATCCCCTGCGCCGCAAAATTGCGCGCGGTACGGGCGTCGGCGGGGGTATCGGCATTGGCGCGCACGCCGATATCGCGGAACTGGTCGGCCCAGCCGAGCAAGGTCTGAAACGCAGGGTCGAGTGCGGCCTCCAGCATCGCAGGCTCGCCCGCCAGCACATCGCCAGAGGTGCCATCGACGGTGATCACAGCACCTTCGGCAAAGCTGCGGCCATCGGGGCCATGGATCTGGCGGCGCTTGCGGTCGATGGTCAGGTCAGAGGCGCCCACCACGCAAGGCAGGCCAAGGCCGCGCCCGATCACCGCCGCATGACTGGTCACACCGCCGCGCACGGTCAGCACGGCCTGCGCCGCATGCATGCCGCGGATATCCTCGGGCGTTGTCTCGCGCCGCACCAGAATACAAGCCTCGCCGCGCGCGGCACTCGCCTGCGCCTCATCGGCGGTAAAGACGATTCTGCCCGTCGCGGCACCGGGCGAAGCGGCAATGCCGGTGACAATCCTGTCCCGCGTCGCCGCAGGATCGACCTGCCGGTGCAACAGTTCCGACAGCGCCGAAGGCTCCACCCGCAACACCGCATCCTCAGGTGGAATGATCCCCTCCTCCGCCAGCGCCACGGCAATCCGGACCGCCGCGCGCGAGGAGCGTTGCACCCGCACGCCATCCAGAATCCGCAACTGGCCGTTTTCAAGGGTAAATTCGATCTGCATCTCTTCGCGCAGCCTGGCCCGGATCAGCGCGCCATAGCGGATCAGATCGGCAAAGGCCGCAGGACACAGTTCCTCCAGCGAGGGGCCGCGCGGATCGCAGGTCAGATAGATCGCACCCCTTTGCGCCGTCAGCGCCTCGCGCCCCTGACTTTGGCCCAGATAGCGTCCGGTGATGCGGGGCGTGCCGGTCGCGGCATCGACAAACTGGATCACGCCCGATCCGCATTCGCCCGCCCCCACGCCCAGCGCCATCGCCTGCACGACCAGACCCAGCCCCGCATCCGCCGGTGCCCCCTTGGCGGTGCGCAACAGCCGTGCCGATGTCCCCTCCCAGGCCCGCGCCATCGACCGCAGCACCTCGGCCAGTTGCACCGCCGGGTCCTGCGGAAACATCTCATCCGTCTCTGCGACATATGCGCCCAATGCTGCGCGCAAGGCCGCGCGGGTCGGCTCGGACGGCAGATCGAACCCCTCGGGGTCGAGCCGGGCCACATGGACCGCATAGGACTGGATGAACCGCAGATAAAGTGCGGTGGCCGCCGGTTTGCCAACGCTTCCGCACATCGCCGCATAGCGCGCGTCATTCATCCCGATATTCAGGATCGCCCCCGGCCCGCCCCAATCGGGATCAAGGCTCGACGGGCGCACCGACAGCAGCGGACCGGGGCCAAACGGGGCCATAATCCGGTCCATATCGGGCATTTGCCCCTTGGCAATGCCTTTGACCGCACCAAAAGACAGCGCCACCGTGGTCGGCACCGGCATATCGAGCCGGATCAGCCGCTGCAAACACTTCGCCCGCCCGCCAAACACCTCTGCCGCCATCGCGGCGCTGGGGGTGATCAGCGTGACGGGCGCGTATTCCGGAATGATCTGGGGCCGATTCTGCACTGCGGCATTTCCTTATGCTGACTGCACAATAGGCAGTCGGCAGGGTGCCGCAACAGAAAGCTTGCGCGGGCCTAGCCGTCGATCCGGGTCAGGTCCGCGACCGACAGACAGATGCTGCGGATGCGCGACAGCAGGTTGAGCCGGTTGCGCCGCAGGATCGGGTTGGCGTCATTCACCTGCACAGCGGTGAAAAACGCATCAATCGGCGCGCGCAGGGCGGCCATAGCGGCCATCGCCGTGGCAAAATCCTCGGCCTGCATCGCCGGGGTAATGGCGGCATCGGCATGGTCGAGGGCGGTGAACAGCGCCCGCTCGGCGTCATCCTCGGCAAATTTCGGGTCGGCACCGTAGGAATATTCGACCCCATCCTTGGTTTCGGCCTGGGTCAGGATGTTGTTGGCGCGCTTGAAGCCCTGCAGCAGGTTTTCCCCGTCGTCGGTTTTCAGGAAAGCACTCAGGGCCTCGGCCCG
>Ga0105054_10003699_pt1 | contig 23498 bp, 18 predicted proteins | sample BON02_FD_78091 | JGI IMG/M metagenome (GOLD analysis project Ga0105054, IMG submission 78091) | Freshwater microbial communities from Lake Bonney liftoff mats and glacier meltwater in Antarctica - BON-02 (megahit assembly) | ecosystem: Environmental > Aquatic > Freshwater > Ice > Glacier...
CGCTGAATACGGACATCTTGTTTTGACATTGTAACTTGTCCTTTTTTCATGACCAAAATTACTTGATTTTGCGAGTTTATCTCAACTCCTTTTTTGTCAACCAATTTCGGGCATGTCCATACCGTCTACCGTCTACCGTCTACCGTCCACCGTTTCATTTTTAAAGCAAGGGTAAGGTTTCATCAAAGCCCCGATAGTAGTTCAAAGCTGCAAACAAAACAGCGGTTCCACACTACATCGGAGCAAGCCGAAAATCCGAAGAAAAGAGTAGGCGATCAAGCAAATAATTCCTTCAATTTTTTTGACATGACAACGCGTAATTTCTCCACTGCACTTACCCTCATAGCCCTCGTTTTCTCCCTTTTCGCTTGCGTAAAAACCGAAGACATTGTTAACCCTGATACCGTAATCACCGACCCAGCGCCAAGCATCCCTGAAGGCAACCGGATAATCATTCATTTCGGCACTTCTACCTACCGTGGCTGCATGTATTCTTTCTCGAATTGTATCTGGATCGGTTGGGGTACAGATGCCACGAACTTTCAAGATCGTTTCGCCATGACATTCGACCAGGGCGATGCTGCCAGCCAATATTTCGGCAACGTTTTCCCCTTAACTTCCGATTTTGAAGTGGATGAGGCTACTGCCGCAGCCATGGGTATCCCAGCACAAACGATTCCAGCAGGGTTTTATCCGCTGCGCGACATACCCGGAAGTGTTGACACGGGCAGAAAAATGGTGGATTTCGCGGCATCGCAAAGCATCGCTACGGGCAGTTTATTGAATCCCAACAACCCTCAAGACAATATCGGTCAATTGCACAACCTGGCGGTACAAGTAGTGCTGCACGAAAACCGCGACGCCATCAAAGCACTCAACGGCGACCGGGCTGCTGTTCAAAAACTGATCGCTGAAAAAACGATACAGTTCTTCGCCGAAGCCGACTTGCCTGTGAATGCCGTCGACAAACAACGCGCCCTGAACATCAACCTCGACCGCGATTTTGGCAACTATGCCGCCCGCCTCAATGAAACCCGACTGAGCGCCAACGACAAACAAATCCTGTTGTCAGTATTCGATGAAGCCGCTGCAATACCCGTAGAAACACCGGCACAACTGAAGCAATTCATCTATGCAATGACCACACAAGAGAACCGCCTGGCGAGAGAAACCAAACTGGACAACCCGAAAGTGGTGCTTTCCATGGTTTCTGTCTTGAAAAACAGCCGATACTTCTGGTACTGGAAATCTGTTTCCTCGCCTGATGCGGGCAATGGCGGTGTTCCCAACAAAATGCCGGATTGGGTGTGGGCCGACATCATTGGTTTGGAGTTGGGTGGCCCGGCAGTATCCGCCATCGCTTCTGCGGTGGTATATCTGGATCAGCATTGATTGGTTTGTGGTGAAGATTGGCGAGAAAAAAGTGATGAAAGTAGCTTTTCTCGCTGCTTGAAACCTCGTAGGTTTGAAAAAACCTGCGAGGTTTCGCGTATTTACGGACAACTTAAAATTAAATTATTAGTTTACTTATTCCACAAAATCAGGCGCAACGCCCCATTATCAAATTATCACATTTTCAAATTATCACATTAATATGAAAATTACCTACTACGGCCACTCCTGTTTCCTGATTTCAGCAAAAGGCAAAACCCTTCTTGTCGATCCCTTTATTTCGGGCAATCCTTTGGCGGGTCATGTTGATGTAAATAGCATTCGCTGCGACTACCTGCTGCTCACCCATGGCCACATGGATCACGTAGCCGATGTTGAAACAGTGATGCGCAACAACCCCGCAACCATCATTGTCGGCATTTGGGAAATCCACGAATATTACAGCAAAAAAGGGTATACAACCCACCCAATGAACATCGGCGGTTGGTGGAGTTTCGATTTTGGGCGTGTAAAAATGGTGCACGCGGTACACAGCAGCAGCTTCCCCGATGGCAGTTATGCAGGCGTTCCGGCAGGCTTTGTGCTGGATACGCCTGATGGCGTGCTGTACATCGCCGGTGATACGGCCTTGACCTTGGACATGCAGTTGATCCCGCGCACTTGCCCACCGCTGGATGCCGCCATTTTACCCATTGGCTCCAATTTCACCATGGATGTGGCTGATGCGGTGATCGCTGCTGAATTCGTACAATGCAAGCGCATCATCGGCTGCCATTTTGATACATTTGGATTTGTGAAAATTGATCACGCGGCGGCGCAGAAAGCCTTCGCGGATGCTGGCCGGGAATTGGTGTTGCTGGATATTGAAGGGAGCATTTTTTGCCCTGAGCCAGTGCCGCGTCCACTGACACTGTGAGTCATTCACGGGACCTGGCACTCAATGCTACACCCAGCTTTACTCAACCGTAATTTTCATATATTTTGTTCAAGGTTTTTTTGAGGCGCAGTAATTCATCTTCCTGAATACCTTTCAATCCTTGGACACGAAAATTCCGGGCGATGGGTGCTATTTTTTCCACCAGCTCAAAGCCCGCGTTTGTCAGCACCAAATTGTAGGATTTGCGGTCGTTTTCGGTTTCTACGCGTTTAAGGAGGCCATCCTTTTCCAGAATATCCAACATCTGGGTCATGGAAGCAGTATCTTTGACCGTAAGTTCAGCCAACTCCCGTTGATTGATTTCTTCCCGATCACCGATCCTTTTCAAAATAACCCATTGGTCTGCAGAGATTTCGATGCCGTTGCTTTTTAAGGCTGCATTGGCATATCGGTTCATCTGGCGCTCGGTGCGCTCAATCAGGTACATAAAGATTTGCTCTAAAGTTGGGTCTCTCATTGTTGTTTAAATTATTTTCTCGTCAACCAATTAAACGCAAAGGTTGTTTTAAAATAGTTGAAACCTTGAGAAAATTTTTTTAACAAAAAGAGCCGCTTCTTATACAAACAGCATGTGCGTGCCTACTCCTTTACCTCTATTGTAGAAATCACCAACCGTAATCACCGCGTCAATGTCTTCGTACATGTCTTCTTTTTTGTAGTGAAACATATCCATGGCCAGTTTGCAGGCCCAGAGTTTCACACCCGAAGCGTTGAGGATGTCCAGGAATTCGTGCACATCCGGCATGTCGATGCGCTCCATTTCCTTTTTCGCTTTTTCCGATTTTTCGGATGCTGAGGGGAATCTCTTCTTTAAATTGAGTTTGTAAATAATCAAGTACTTCCCAATGCCTGGGGGTTAAAATGAGGTCGGCTTCTTTCGCCAATTCGGTGCCTACTTCCTTGTTCCATTGGGAGAAATCGGTGAGGTAGCCCTCTTCGTTGACCTGAACTGTTGTCCCGCCTAATACTTTTTCCATAATTTGTTTTTTAAAAAATTAATCGAAGTTTTTTCCTGCTTCCTGCATGGTAGCGGATACAAATGGGATGTGATTGCCTTTCAACAGCATGTTCCAGTAAATCCAGCGGAAGGCTAATTTACCCATGTGGTTTATGCGGCTTTCGTGCAACAGGCGCAGGGGGCCCACACCTGGAAAAGGGAAGGTTCCTTCAACTGGCTCATGCGTATAATTGAAATCAATCAACAAGGCCTTTCCGTTTCCAGTTTCTACGAAGCAGTTGGCATGGCCGTCGAATTCTGCCTTCAGGGGTTCTCCGGCGATGTACCGAAGGATGTTGTCGGTCAAGATTTCTGCCTCAAAGTGTGCAACGGAGCCTGCTTTTGAGGCTGCAATGTTGGTGGCATCGCCCAGCACGAAGATGTTCTGCCAGTCCTTGGATTGCAGGGTTTCTTTGTTGGTTGGGACGTAATTAAGGTCGTCGCCCATGCCCGAAGGCTCTATCAGCGCATCGCCTTTGTTGGTCGGCACCGTTACCAGCAGGTCAAAAGGCACTACGCGTCCGCCGTAATCGACCAGTGTTTTGTTTTCATTGTCGATCTTTTCTATTGCAAAGTCAGCTTCGATTTTTATGTTCTTTTCATCGAGCAAGTGCTGTAGTGCATTGGTAGCTTTCGGTTTGGTAAAGGCTCCGCTCAACGGTGTAACAAATGTGATTTCCACTTTGTCCCGCATGTGCTTTTGCTTGAAAAAGGAATCAGACAAGAACGCAAACTCCAAGGGGGCAACCGGACACTTAATGGGCATTTCAGTGATGTGCACCACCAGCTTTCCGCCCTCCCATTCCCGCAATTTGTTGCGCAGCGCCAGGGCACCTTCATAGGTGTAAAAGTCAAACACGCTTTTTTGCCATTCTGACCCTAACATACCCTCTGTCTCATCCGGGGCAATTTTGGCACCAGTGGCGATTATTAGGATGTCACAATGCAACTGATCGCCGTTTGTCATGCGCACAAGTTGCTCTTTCGGCAAAATACGGTCAATCTGGTCGTTGATCAAATTGACGCCGCGAGGGATAAAGTCTTTGATGGGTTTGGTGATGTCTTCCGGCTCGTAAATGCCGAACGGGAGAAAAAGGTAGCCTGGTTGGTAATGGTGTTCTTCCCGCTCGTCCAGCACGTCTATTTCCCATTCCTTTAGATTTAGTTTGTGCTGGAGGTAGGTTGGCCATCATTGAACCGGCGGTGCCTGCTCCCAAAATTATGATGCGTTTCGTGATATTGTTTTGCTTGTCAATTAAATTCTTTATAAAAATTTGGCAAAAATGAACCGAAAAACATGGCCCGCATCACTGGTAATGGTGACCTTTACCGTTTAGACCAAAAACACCCAACCACCATCATTATCACCTTGAATAATTAGCACATTATCCATGATATCCTTCCGCATCGCCGACTCCTCCGATACTGCCTCCGTTGCCATGCTGTTGGCCGCCCTTTTTGAAGAAGTAGAACACACACCCAACGCGGAGGAAATAGCGGATATGTTCGCTGAAATAGACGAAGACGACAGCCACTCCACCCTGCTGGCTTTGAACGAGGATGAAGACATCGTGGGCATCCTCACCATCGTCGAATGCCTGTCCATCTCTGCTGGCGGGAAATATGGGGTGCTCAACGAGCTTTATGTCGTGCCGGAATACCGCTCCGAAGGTGTCGGGAAAATGCTGGTAGACGAAGCCAAAGACCTGGCCGAAAGCCGCGATTGGAAACGTATTGAGGTGACCACGCCGGGGGATGAATTTTCCAAAACGTTGCGCTTTTATGAACGGGAAGGGTTTTACAGGATTGGGCCGCGGTATTGTTATAACAGGAACTGGTAAGTGAATTTGAGCAAGGAAACCGGGCATCACCGTTGCACAGGCTTTGCCCCGTGTTTGAGACAAATCAACTTTGAACAAATGAGGGTCGAATTGTATTGTGTTGCTGAAAAGACAACAACGTTTGCACTTAAAATCAACACCATGAACAAAATTGCATTGGTTACCAGCGGCAGCAGAGGACTGGGTAAAGACATCGCCCTGAGTTTTGGCAAAAAAGGGCCTGTACCAGTAGAAACCGATTTCAACAATGCTGCCATGCGCAATGCACCACCGGAAAGGAAAATATGATCCTGGATATGACATCATTGGGCCGAATGGCGCATCCAGACGACATTGGCAGCGTGGTGGTCTTCTTGTGCTCCGAGGATGCAAAATGGATTACTGGTCAAAGGATTGAAGTTTCGGGGGGAATTAATTTATAGGGCTTGCTGCAAACTCATGCCCGATGCCGCTTGTACCATCCATGACATAAATTTCTCCAATTCTAAACAAACCTCCTTATTTCTGGGTTGTTTTGTGCCTCTATATGTCCGGGCCTGGACTAATAGCGTTCGTTGTTAACCCTTTTCAAAACCAAAAGAATTGAATCTCCGTACATAGTGAAGGGATTTACCAGCCTTGCACTGTGTATTTTATTTTTATTTGCATTTTTGCCTGCTTCCAACAGATAATAAAATAATTCACCCAATGAGTAAAAGCAAAGAATACTTCGAACCGGCAAAAGACCTTGCCCAATTTGGCAATATCGGTGAATGGCAACCTGATTTAGCCAAGAAATTCTTCGATTATTACAACAGCTCCATGTCGGAAGGCGCACTGTCGGCACGCGAAAAATCCCTGATCGCCCTGGCGGTGGCACATGCCCTGCAATGCCCCTACTGTATCGATGCCTATACCAGCGAAAGCATCAAACAAGGTGCCGACGAGGAGCAAATGATGGAAGCTGTGCACGTGACCGCTGCTATGAAAGCTGGTATTACGCTGGTTTATTCCACGCAGATGATGAAACACGGCAAGGAAAAGCTGATGTAATGACACGTCTTGACCTCTGTTTTTGACAATTTCTTAAAAAGTAATACGATGTCCATTCATCAAAAAACAAAATCCCTAAGTGTCACGGGAAACCAAATGGCCAGTACCTTTTTCCAATTAAAGGTGTTGAACGGCCAGGAATTATCCGATGCCAAGTTCCCAGCTTTTGCCAAAAGAATAGGTGAGGCCGGCTATACCAATTTTAAGCCAACCAGCATCGATATATTCCAGATAAATATCGGCAAGCTCTGCAACCAAACCTGTGCGCATTGCCATGTAGACGCTGGCCCCGACAAAAAGGTGGAAAACATGAGCCGTGAAACGCTCGAAACCTGCCTGGATATCTTGTCGAAATATGACATCAAAACGGTGGATATTACGGGTGGCGCACCAGAAATGAACGCCCATTTCCGCTGGTTTGTGGAGGAATGCCGCAAACTGGGAAAAACAGTGATGGATCGTTGCAACCTGACCATTATTGAAGCCAATAAAAAATACCACGATTTGCCCGAATGGTTTGCCGCACACCAGGTGCACATCGTCTCCTCCCTGCCTTATTTTTCCAAAACCAGAACAGACGCCCAACGCGGGGACGGTGTTTTTGAAGATTCTATGGCAGCATTGCAAAAGCTGAACGCGGTCGGTTACGGCCAGGAAGGATCGGGCTTGCTGCTCGATCTGGTGTACAATCCGACAGGGGCATATCTTCCCGGCCCTCAATCTGGCTTGGAAAAAGAGTTCAAACAGCAGCTAAAAAGGCGCTACAACATCGATTTCAACAACCTTTTCGCCATCACCAACATGCCCATTTCGCGGTTTTTGGACTACCTTATTGAGTCCAAAAATTACGAAGAGTATATGTCCACACTCGTCAATGCCTTCAATCCGGCAGCCATAGCCAACGTGATGTGCCGCAACACCATCAGCGTCAGTTGGGACGGCTGGATGTACGACTGCGACTTCAACCAGATGCTGGATTTAAAAGTGTCTACCAAAGCCACCCATATCAACGATTTTGATTTTGATGCGCTGTTGGAGCGGAAAATCGTACTGAACCAGCATTGTTATGGGTGTACGGCGGGGGCGGGATCGTCTTGTGGTGGGGAAGTGGCGTAATGCCAGCGGGGTGGAGTATTTCGCTGATTATATTTGATTGACGAGCGGCGAGTACATGACTGACGATTGTTGAAGTAGGCGTTGCGCACAGCCAAGCCAATAAATACCACGCAGAACAGAAAGGCTTTCTTTAGTTTTGCAAACGATTAAAACTCATAATTCTCGTTTAATATCCCAGTAATCCAATCTGCCAGACTCTGTGGGTCAGCGTTTTTTCGGTTAATCAGCAGATAAATATTTTTGTCTGCTAGTTGATAGTGAACGTATGTGCTAAGGGAGAACAGGTTTTCCATAATCCTGCGATAGACCCTGAACCGTTTAGTAGGTTGGCCATTTTCCCCCGCCATTAATGGTGCACCTGTAAACCCAAAAGAAGCTTTTGGGCATGTTTCGAGCAACTCAGCCATTACCTTCAAACAAGTGTTTATTACCGCTGGCGCATCAAAAAAGCCAGTCAACATTTCATACCGCTTCTCTGAATTGGACATGGCTTTTAAATGAAATTTAATCCCAAAAAAATCCTTTCATATTCCTCCAAAAGGACGATATATCGCTGGTTTCGTTTGTCACGGAATGTGAATCGGTGTACCCAGGAATAGGGCTCACCCAGAACCCGTTGCGACCCAAGATTGGTAAAGGGATAGGAACTATCGAACATTAGAAACGAAACGCGTAGGCTGTTGTACGATTTGCCCATAGGTCAGCCTCTGGTATGGGCTTAAGCAAATCAGTAACAGGTGCAGAGGCATCCAATTGCAAAAGGTGCTTTTCATATGCAAGCAACCTCCATTAGTTTCCCTTCTGCAGATACTGGCTATGTTGCAGGATGGCATGGGGTGATCCAAAAAACGACGGATGGGGGCGAATCCTGGTTCCTTCAAAATACGGGCATATTGACCGACTATCGTTTCAATGACATCGTTTGTACGGACAACAATACCTGTTATGCTGTAGGCCAGCATGGCATCATTGTCAAAACGGACAATGGCGGGCTCAGCTGGGAATATCAAAACGCTGGAACAACAGAAGACCTCCACGAAGTCCATTTCACAAACCAACATACAGGCTTTGCGGTCGGTGCCAAGGGTACGATCCTCAAAACAAGCAACGGTGGTTTGAGCAGCACACAGAGCACAAACAATCAGTCATCAACAGTCACCATCCATCCCAACCCCGTTGACGACATATTGTACATCAAGTGCCCGGCATGTGCGGAATCTGACATGCAACTTGTGGAGTACAATGCTTTGGGCGCAGTGATGCTCACCCGCACGCTGCAAAGCGAAAAGGCTCAGGTTGATGTCGCTGCTTTTGTTGGGGGCATTTATTTTTATGCGCTCTTTACCAAGGAGGGCTTGGCTGATAGGGGGGGGAGCTTTGTGAAGCAATGACAAGTCTGGAACAAACCTCGTAGGTCTTAACCCTCTAAACCCTCCCCAAAAAGCGGCGCTTTTTGGGGAGGGTTTAGAGGGTTAAGACCTACGAGGTTTAGCTTAATAGCAAAGGTATTGTTAATGCCTGTTACCATCCGGCCATTTCCGCCGTCAAAACAAGGTATCAGGTGGAAGTTTTGGGGAAGGCTTAATTCTAGCACGGTTTTTGAAGTTATAGAAATAACTTGCATTGTGCAGCATTCATTGTCAGCAAAACGCTTTAATTAGCCCTCGCTTTATCCAAAACCTGGTTACAACAGTAAGGCAGCGGCAATTAAAAAATGAAAAATCTGCACAGCACGCACTTTTTTAAGGACTTGATTAATTTTTTATCCTTAAATTGCTGCGTTTTCATTTGAATCCCCTTATCCGAGTAGATTAGAGCAACATTTGGTTACTTTTCTCCACTTTTCCCGTCCCTGCCTTACGTTATTTCCCAAAATCTCTGAAAAGATTTTAACGTATCAATTCACTATCAAGGACGACTTTATGTTCCCATTTGGAAAACACTTTGAATTTCGTAATTCCGTCAAGGTATTGCGACTGCTTCCCCTTGTCCTGCTGCCATTATTTGTTTTACTCCAGACAAATGATGCGACAGCAAAGACCCACATTTTTACGAATAAGATACTTGCTTCCACCAATCCATTTGCGGTATGCCCTCTGGGTACGGACACCATTATCATCAGAGACACCTTTGATATTAATGTGAATTATGAGCCAATTTTGTTTGGTTTGCCTTATGAAGGAAAGCTAATTGTTGATGGCGGTGTGCTGTATTGGAGCTCTAATGTCTTTTTAAAATTAGGCGTCAGTGCGCGTATTCTTCTGCACAAAGGCGGGCATATTTACCCTGGCGGCCTCAATGACACCAAATGCAACGCGCAGAAAACCATTTATTTCGACGTCGATAAACTCGCCAGTTGTAGCGGCCAAAACTCCCTGCACGCATTTTCGGATGTAAATTTGGCGGGATGTTTTGATGTCACCGGTATTTGTTGCGATGCCCCTATTTTGGTTACGGACAATTCCGGCAATCCGAATGACCTCACCCTGTGCCAGCCCGGCGATTCTGTAACACTATCCGTTACCGGAAGTGGTACGCTGAATTACAATTATGTCTGGTTGCCCAATGTAGGCGTAGGACTGGGACCATTTACCGTAGCGCAGTATGCCGCCAATACAGCCTATACGGTAAGCGTAACAGCCATATTTGACCCTTATGGTGCCGCTCCTCCTTACCTCCTTACTTGCGGCTCCGCTGCTGTGGTTAGAATAAATCCGGAAATCAAGCTCATTGCCACGACCACTCCGGTACCTTGTGCCAGTTCGGCAGTCGGCGCTATAAACCTGACCCCTACAGGCGGTACAGCCCCCTATAAATTTCTTTGGTCGAACGGAAAAACAACCGAAGATGTTAACAGTTTAACCGCCGGTACCTACACCGTTTCGGTGACAGACTCCAAAGGTTGTGTGGGCGTTAAAAGTGCTATCGTTGCTACATTTGACAACACCCCGCCCACTTTGAGCTGCCCAGCCAGCGCTGCTGGCAATGCGCAGCCAAATCTTTGCACCACGACAATTCCAAATATCAACGCTACTTTCAGCGACAACTGCCCAGGCGCTCAATTGACCTATAAAATTACCGGTGCCACGACCCTCAGCGGAAACGGACAATTGTCCAACTCCCTGCCTTTCAGCACGGGCATCAACAACGTGGAATATAAAGTCTCCGATGGCTCCAATGTTGTTTCCTGCAACTTTACGGTGACGGTGACAGACACCCAATTCCCAACCGCCAGCAATCCTCCAATATCTACGGGCTTCCAGTGCTTGACCGATTTGCCGCCGGCAGACCCGGAAGTTGTGACCAATGAAGCCGATAACTGCGGTACGCCGACCGTCACCTTTTTGAGCCAAAGCGTTATTGGTGGCTTTTCTTGCGTTGGAAACCCACTCATTATTTCCCGGAAATACCGCATAACAGATGCCTCCGGCAATGGCATCACCGTGACCCATTTCCTGCATATTGCCGATACCACACCACCAGTATTTACGTCAATACCTGCCAATACAACCGTTACCTGCCAAACCATTCCGGCTGTTGGTCTACCGACTGCTGCTGACAATTGCACCGAAATAATCAACATCACCTACCAGGGAGAGGTACGCACCAACGGCGCTTGCCCAGATACGTACACCCTCACCAGAACCTGGAAAACTGCGGACAACTGCGGCAATGCCAGCACAGCAACACAAGCTATCTTCGTTCAAGACCTAACGCCGCCTGTCTTTTCAACGGTTCCTACCAATGTAACCGTCAATTGCAGCGCCATTCCAGCTGTCGGCACGCCAACAGCAACCGATGATTGCGATGCTTCCGTGACGATAACATACATCGGTGAATCAAAAACCAACGGTGCTTGCCAAGACTCCTACACCCTTCGTCGTACCTGGAAAGCTGCTGACAATTGCGGCAATAGTGCGACTTCGGAACAAATGATAACGGTACAAGACGTCACAGCGCCAACATTTACCAATGTACCGGCAAACACGACCGTCTCTTGCGAATCCATCCCAGCTGTCGGCACTGCGATCGCAACGGACAACTGCGCAGCGTCACCAGCTGTTACTTATCTGGGCGAAACGAAAACCAACGGCGCTTGCTCCGGCAGCTACATCCTGAACAGATCCTGGAGGGCTACCGATAATTGCGGCAACACCTCCACGGCAACACAACTGATCACGGTTCGGGATTTGACCAGCCCTGTGTTTACGTCCGTGCCTGCCAATGTGACCGTTTCCTGTGAATCGGTGCCCAGCGTTGGCGCACCGGTAGCCACCGACAACTGCGATCCTGCCGTGAACATTGTCTACAACGGCGAAATAAAAACCAATGGCGCTTGTGCCAATACCTATTCTCTGAAGCGCCAATGGACAGCTTCCGACAATTGTGGCAACACAAAAACAGCGATGCAGACCATTACGGTGCAAGATTTAACCAAACCTGTTTTTACATCTGTTCCGGCCAACACCACCGTTTCTTGCGATGCCTTGCCAGCGGTTGGCAACCCCGTTGCTACAGACAACTGCGACCCATCGGCAACCATTACTTACACCGGGGAAATAAAAGTCAATGGCGCTTGCCCTGGCAGCTACCAATTGCGCCGCAGCTGGAAAGCCAGCGACCAATGCGGTAACACCGCTACGGCGGAGCAAGTCGTGACAGTGCAGGATATTACCAAACCTGTATTCACCCAAGTACCGGCAAACCTGACAGCCAGTTGCGATGCTGTCCCTGCTGTTGGTACCGCTACCGCCACGGACAATTGCGACCCATCGGTTACAATCAGCTACAGCGGTCAACAACGCACCGATGGCGCTTGCCCCAACAACTTTACCCTGCGCCGCGAATGGATTGCTACGGATGATTGTGGCAACACTGCCACCGCTTCACAGGTCATAACCATTCAGGATGTCACAGCACCCGTGTTCACCTCGGTACCTGATGCCACCATGGCCAGCTGCGAGAACATCCCTGCCGCCGGTACGCCAACGGCGACTGACAACTGTTCAGGAACCGTCAGCATAACCTACCTGGGCGAAACAGTGCCCGGCGCTGGCGGCGCATGCCCCGGCAATTTTGCACTGGTGCGCACCTGGAAAGCCACCGATGCCTGTGGCAATACCGCCACCGTCAGCCAAACCATTACCGTACAAGATATTATTGCGCCAGTTATTACCGCAACGCCTGCCAACGCAACCGTAAGTTGCGCGGCCATCCCAGCGGTAGGCACACCAAGCGCAACAGACAACTGCGATAATGACCTGACAATCACGTTCAACGGCGACACACGCGTCGATGGCGCTTGCGCCGACAGCTATACCCTGCTGCGGAAATGGACGGTTACGGATGATTGCGGCAACTCCGCCACCACCGTTCAAACCATCACGGTGGAAGACACTACCCCACCCCAGTTCATCACGGTACCCAATGCCACGACGGTTAATTGCGAATCCATCCCAGCTGTCGGCACGCCAACGGCGACGGATGATTGCGCCGCCAGCGTTAGCATCAGCTACAATGGTGAGTTCCGCACCGATGGCGCTTGTCCCGGCACCTATACTTTAGAGCGTAGCTGGACAGCCATGGACAATTGCGGCAATACAGCCAAAGCTACCCAGGTCATCAGCGTTCGGGATATCACAGCGCCGGCATTCGTATTTGTGCCTGCATCTGTTACCGCAAGCTGTGATGCCATTCCAGCAGTAGGCACCCCAACTGCCACGGATAATTGCGATGCCGCGGTGAACATCAGCTACAGTGGACAAACGCGGGTGGATGGCGCTTGCCCAAATAGTTATCAATTACAACGCGTTTGGGTCGCTACCGACAATTGCGGCAACAGCATTGCTGCCAGCCAGACCATTACCGTGCAGGATATTACCAAACCTGTTTTCATTTCTGTGCCTGCACCTGTACTCGTAGAATGCAGCAACATACCAGTGATAGGTGTACCCGCGGCGACCGACAATTGCACGGCCAATGTGAGCATCAGCTACCTCGGCGAAACACGTATTGACGACAGTTGCCCTGGCTTTTACAAGTTGGTGCGCAGCTGGTCTGCCAAAGACGACTGCGGCAATACGAGCATTGCTTCTCAAACCATTTCAGTACAAGATATTACCAAACCAACGGTGCTTTCGGTACCCGCAAATGCGACCGTTGGTTGCGATGCCATTCCCGCAGTCGGCACGCCAACTGCTTCAGATAATTGCGATCCAAATCCAGGCATCGTATACAATGGCGCAACGCGCAGCAACGGCGCTTGCCCTAACAGCTATTCCTTGCAACGGAAATGGACCATTACGGACAACTGTGGCAACGCCACCACGGCCGTACAAATACTAACGGTAGAGGATAACACACCGCCTGTTTTCATTTCTGTACCTTCCAATACACTTGTCAGCTGCGAAAATATTCCAGCGGTTGCAACACCAACTGCCAGCGACAATTGTGCCGCTGCCGTCAACATCACCTACAACGGTGAAACGATCATCAATGGCGCCTGCCTTGATTCCTATTCCCTGCGCCGCAGTTGGACAGCAAAAGACAGCTGTGGCAACACCGCAACCGCCGTGCAAATGATCACGGTGCAAGACATCAGCGCGCCCAATTTCACGCAAATACCTTCCGATGTGACGGTGAACTGCGATGGCGTTCCAGCAGTCAGCACACCCGCTGCTGTGGACAATTGCGATGCTTTTGTCAGCATTGTCTATTCCGGCCAAATCAGGGTAGATGGTAACTGCAACCACAGCTACATGCTGCGCCGCGAATGGGTAGCTACCGACAATTGTGGCAATAACGCCACGGCAACCCAGCGGATCACGGTTCAGGACAAAACGGCACCGGTGTTTACCACTGTGCCAAGTGCCATAACTGTAAGTTGCGATAATATCCCAAGCGTTGGTGCGCCCACTGCAACAGATAATTGTGATCCTGCGGTCGTGATTTCATACCTCAACGAAATTCGCACGAATGGCAACTGCCCTGGGAATTATACGTTGAAGCGTACCTGGACAGCCACGGATGATTGCAACAACGCAGCGCCCGCCACGCAAATCATTACCGTTCAAGACATCGCAAAACCAGTATTCACCTTCGTTCCGAAGGATACCACCGTGAATTGCAATGCCATTCCGTTGGTAGGCACACCCACCGCTACGGATAATTGCACGGCAACACCGACCATCACTTTTGATGGGGAAACGGTGATGAACAGCACCAGCTTGGACAGCTATTCATTGCAACGGAAATGGACAGCCGTCGACAATTGCGGCAACATGACCACAGCGATTCAAATGCTGATCGTGCAGGATACCGTAAAGCCTAGCATCCAATGCCCTGCAAATATTGTCAAAAAGGCAAATGCAGCCGATTGTGCCGCCATCATAATGTTCAATGCGCCGGGCACTTCAGACAACTGCAGCAGCTCCCTGACCATTTCAACGACGGCGAACTCCGGTCAATCCTTCCCGATTGGCGTTACAAATGTGACCATGACGGCAACCGACAACAGCGGCAATATGGCAGTTTGTAGTTTCAAGGTAACCGTGCAGGACACCACCAAGCCAGTGCTGGTGAACTGCCCGCCCAACCTGACCTTCACCACACCCACCAACAGTTGTGAAACGGTGGTCAACTGGGCAGCGCCAAATGTAACGGACCCTTGCGACCTCTACACCATTGTACCCACGGTCGACATTGAGCGCGGTACGATGCTGCCGACAGGTATTTACCCAAATACTTATACCGCTAAGGATACCACGGGCAACATTAGCAACTGTAAATTTATCATTACCGTTCGGGAAGACGAAGCACCGGTATTGAGCAATTGCCCACAGGATACCGTGCTGTACACCAATACTTGTGAAGCAGTAGCCAATTGGATGCCGCCAACAGCCACCGACAACTGTGAACTGGGCAATGTCGTCGTCACCATTCCTTCCGGCTCTATTTTCCCCGAAACTGTCACGGCGGTAGAGTACACGGCCAGCGACCTTTGGGGCAATACCGCTACCTGTGCGTTTACCGTCACCGTTGTTGACATCGTTCCGCCAGTATTCAGCGGATGCCCCAACAATATGACCGTGAATTCTGGCGGCGCTTGCAGTACCCCGGTTACCTGGGGGCAGCCCAGCGCTACGGACAACTGCTCGCCAAATCCGATCGTATATTCCTTGCCGACACCCGGCAGCGTATTCCCGGTTGGCTTTACCACGGTGAACGTATTTGTGAAAGACCCAAGCGGCAACCTGGACACTTGTACTTTCGTGGTGGAAGTGATCGGGCCAGACATTGGCCTGGCCAACCTGCCTGTGAGCCAGTCGTTTATCGGCTGTGAAGCAATTGTCAATTGGAACGCACCTGTGCCCACCGGCATTTGCGGCCCCATTACCCTGACCAATACCCATGCTCCCGGCGACACCTTCGGCATTGGCGTCACAGAAGTGATGTACACCCTGTCGGACACCCTCGGCCATACGGTCATTACTTCCTTTACGGTGACAGTGACGGAATCCATTGCACCGCAGTTTAGTTGCCCGGCTTCGCCGATCAAGGTAAATATCAGCGGGGCGGTATTGTCTGATCCGTCTTCGTTTATTACGGCGACTGATACGATCAATACCTGCATGGGTGTGGAACTCGAATTCCTGTACCCAATCGCAACGGACAATTGCAGTGTGCCGCTGGTCACCCAGGCTTCCGGCATGGCGACTGCGAACGTGTTCAATATCGGCACCCACAACCTAAGCTTCATGGCCAAAGACGACGCGGGCAATACGACCCTGTGTTCCGTTCAAATAGAGGTGTTGCCGCTGTACCCGCTCAACCCACAGGTAAGCGATAAAATTGGTTGTAAAGATGATGAAATCACCTTGTCGGCTACGGTGGTACCCGGTGCCATCTACTCCTGGACAGGGCCACTAGCCACCTACCCCGACAACAACAATATTATGATCCCGGCCCTGGATTCTACCTTGACAGGCATCTATACCGTGTATGCCACGGTGAACGGCTGCCTCACGCCGCTGGATTCAGCGCTGGTGCGCATCGGTCGTTTGCCCAAGGCATTCGACGATGTGAACTACGAGGTAGCCACCAATGAGACTTTAAGCAACTTCAATGTGTTGCTCAACGACATATACGAGTCCGACGACTACACCCTCACGTTTATGGCGCCGCTGCCGCCGGGCCTGATTGACCATGGCGATGGCTTGTTGTCTTTTGAAGCTGGGAACAGGAACGGAACCTTCTCCTTCTTCTATTCCCTATGCTCCAAAGCCTGCCCGAATCTATGCGACATCGGTACGGTGACCATTTCGGTGCGCGAGCGGATATGCAGCTTTATCCCGAACATCATCACCCCGAACGGCGACGGCCTCAATGATTTCCTGGCAATCCCTTGCCTCGACATCGAGCCGTACCCGAATAACCACTTGATTGTGTACAACCAGTGGGGCGCCAAGGTATTCGAAGCCAACCCATACAGCAACAACCCTGATCAGGCATGGCGCGGCACGATGGACGGTGATCCAGGCAAGCCGCTGCCCGATGCGACGTACTTCTTTGTCTTTAAGGCTACGCCGGATGATGGTGGGTTGAAGGGGTTTATTGAGGTGTATCGGTAAGGATTTTGGTTTTTTTGTGCGAAAAGGCACGGCACCATGAAGGTGTCGTGCCTTTTTTGTTTGGGGTTGGGGGATGTCTCGGGGGTTCTTAAAATGCGTGGATGGTCATGTGAAATTTGTTGATGTGATTTTTTTGAGGGGATGAGTGGCTACATTTGTAGCGCAGATACCCGCAACGAACGAATAAAGAGATCGAAGATGTACGGTGATTTGTTAATGGCGTTAACATTTTACCGTAATTGGGTTGGCTGATTAGTCGTTAGTTGTCGGCTAAAGAAAAGTTGGGCGATACCATAAAATCAGTAACCAGTTCCTTAAAACAATAATGTTCCTGAAATATTACCTCATGATTTCTTAATTTTCAAAACTTGTTCCATTATGCGAAGTTTTATCATTGCCTGGCTCTCTGTAATTATTACGATTGGCCACACTTACGCTCAAGCCCCAATATTACAAGTTGTCAATACTACGGGGGCATCCACCACTACTGGTTCATCGGGTATAATAGTCGAGTATTCTGTTGGGGAATTAGTAACGGCAACTGCTAATCCAACGAGCGATCCCTCCATCACACAGGGTGTTCTACAACCCTTTTATGGGTTTGTAAGCACGACAGAGGTATTTGATGAAAAGTACACATTCAAATGCTATCCGAATCCTGTAACCGAACAATTAACTATTGAGACCGATTTCGCAGGCTTTCAGGAGTACCGCATTTTAAGCATTAACGGAGAAATAATAACATCAGGAAGATTTGATTACACCTCGATCCATCTCAGCACGCTACCTTTTGGCACCTATGTCTTAACCCTTAATTCTAAGAATCAACCACTCACCAAATCAATAAATATCATCAAACAATGAAAAAATTAGCCTTACTCGTCATTTTTGTTCTGTCAGCCTTGGCAGGTTTTTCACAAGCACCACAAGGCCTCAATTATCAAGGGGTTGCCCGAAATGCGGGTGGAACTGTTTTCAATAATGTACCTGTCACAGTCACGTTTGTCATTCATGATGGCAGTGCAGGCGGAAACACTGTCTTTCAAGAAATGCAAACCAAAACTACGAACCAATATGGTTTGTTCAATATGACAATCGGTTCAGTGAATACGGCTGACTTCGCCTTGATACCTTGGGCATCTGGGCTTAAATTTCTGGAAGTTGACATTACAGTTAATGGCACTCAATTACCAAGTGTTACAACACAGATGTTAAGTGTTCCATATGCCCTAGTAGCCAATTCTATCACACCTAATACTGTCATTATTGAGGAGATAAAACCAATGAGTGTATCGCCCGTACCTCTGACTCCAATTGCAGACAATTCATGGAACCAACGAAATTTCACAGGCTAGACAGTTCCAACAAACAGTTTTGTTACTTTAAATGGGGCCAATATTAAATTCCTAAAAACTGGAATGTACTTGATTTCTGCATCTGCACCCGCATACAAAACTGGTCGACATAAACTTTGCTTCCGTGAAACACCTTCTGGGAGTGGTACCATTAAAATAACTGGAACTTCCGAATATAGCGATGCAGTTCCGGTAAGTGGTAGCGTTTATGGAATTACGACTAGATCCGTCGTTTTGGTATACTTATGGTTGATAATCTAAACGTTCAATACGTCCTAGACCACTATATAGAACAAAATAGTGGTGGTGTTGATGCTCTGGGTGTTCGGTCAAACATTCCAAACATTTCAGAGGTTTTTGCCCAAATCATGATTCAAAAAATTCAGTAGTCATAAAGCATCCTCGCTTGATACGGCAAAGGTTGATTATTCACAACTTTTGCCGTATTTTTGTATCCAAAATCATACAAAATGGCCAAAAAATTAGTCCGTTTCGATTGGGCGATGAAAAAAATGCTTCGCCACAAGGCAAACTTCGACATCCTCGAAGGCTTCTTGTCAGAATTATTGGGGGAGGAAGTGAAAATCAAGCAAATCCTTGACAGCGAGAGCAACAAGGAAACTGAGGACGACAAGCACAATCGGGTGGATATTCTCGTGGAAAACTCCAAGGATGAGTTGGTCATCGTCGAAGTACAGAACAGCAAGGAGTACGACTACTTCCATCGTATGCTGTATGGCACATCAAAGGCAATAACCGAGCACATCAAAGAGGGTCAACCCTACGCAGAAGTGAAAAAGGTCATCTCCATTACCATTGCCTATTTTGACTTGGGACAGGGGGCGGATTACGTTTACCATGGCACGACGGTATTCAGGGGATTGCACAAAAATGACATTTTGACCCTCGCCGACAAGCAGGTAGAACTATATAGAAAGAATACTATCCATGAAATTTACCCTGAATACTGGGTCATCAAGGTCGGAAAATTCCACAATAGGGTCAAGGATAAATTGGATGAGTGGATATATTTTTTCAAAAACGCAGAAATAAAAAGCGGTTCCACAGCTAAGGGTTTGAAAGAAGTGGCAGAGCGGCTGGATGAAATGAAATTAAATGAAAAGGATGCAAAAGACTATAAAAGATATCTAAACCAATTGCGAGATGTTGCGAGCGAGCAGCACACTAGAATGGCTGATGCACAAGACCTGATAAGAAAAGGAAAGATTGAGGTTGCTCAAAACCTTAAATTAATGGGACTTTCGAACTCAGATATAAAAAAGGCAACTGGACTTTCTGAGGAAAATATTGATAACCTATAAAATCGCCCAACAATCCACTACCTATCATGCCTCCTAAACGTCGGCGCGTCGGCAGTGGTAACGTTCTACACAAAAATAAAAATAAAATACCATGGAACGGATTATTTACCAAATGCTTTTTTCAATTTTAGTCCTCGTTTTCAGCACTGACTTAGCGGGGCAAATGCCTGATGACCAAATACAAGGCCCCCATACTCAATACGAAGGCCCGTATTATATCAAGGTTTTCGTCAATTACATACAAACCCCAACTGACCCTTGGGCAGATAACACAGATTTATCATCTAGAACCGCTGGCATTTTGGAGAGATTAAATGCCGAATACAACCAGCATGAAATTTATTTTATAGGTTTGACGGCACCATGTGATGCTTCCCACCAGAAAATTACCGCATCAAATTATGCAGTTTCTAACCTACATACAAAAGCCTTGGATATATTCGACCGGGGTAATAGTGGTGGCGCATCAGGCTATGCCTTTAGAGTCCCGAATACCTATTGCGAAGTTGCAGGCGCTTACGGCAGTTTACCTGCCAGCCATTCTGAGGTCGTGGTGCATGAGGTGGGGCATTGCTTGGGGCTATCACATACTTTTAACTGGTTCAGACCCTGATGAGTGCTTGGAGACCGGAGGACTGTGTCAAAATGGTGAATCTGATTGTTATTGCTGCGGCGATTATGTTTGCGACACCCCCGTTTCTCCCCAAAGTATAACGGTTAGTGCCCATTGTTCACACTCTACCGCTCCAACGGGGCTTCCCTTGGAAGCTTTCAGGAACTACATGGCTTATACCGATCCTGGGACATGCCGCGACAGGTTTACAACCGGACAAGTACAGCGCATGTGGGCTTATCTCGCCCTCGCTTCTGACCTGCAACCTATCCGCCTGCAAGACCTTGTTTATCCTGGGTCTTCCCCTTCTGGAGTCTCAGGGAATATTATTGTTGAATCTGGGGAACTCACCATTAGTTCGCCGTTACAAATGTTACCAAGGGCAACAATACGCGTGAAAAAAGGCGCAAAACTAAGCGTTGCCTCTACTATTACTGCCAGTTGTGGAAAAATGTGGCAGGGTATAATTGTGGAAGGCGATGCATTTGATGAAGACCAGTCTCCCGCAAATCAAGGGCAAGTAGATGTAGTGAACGGTGGCATTATTGAACATGCCGAATGTGGAATTGATGTGCAGGATGTGTTGGCTCCGAATGGAGGTGTGGGTACAGGTGGCGGCATTGTGCGACTTTGGTTCAATGCTCAGATAAAGGACAACATCATCGGCGTTCGTTTCGGCCCATATAGTTCTCAAAACCACAGCAGTTTTATTGGCCACATATTTTCCGTCACGAATGATTACAGGGGTGGAAACATACAACCCACCTTGCTCGAACTGAATGCAATCAAAGGGTTAAATATTCGATTTGGGCGCTTTCGGGATTTACGCACCTCATGTCCAAGCCCTACCGCCCGGGCCATTGGCATTGACGCTCGGAACGCAGGCTTCCGAGTATCCCTATCCAGCCGATTCGAACAACTATTTCGTGGTATACGTGCTGATAAACTAAACGAATCCAATGGGTCGCTTTACGTTTCTGGCTCCAACTTCATCAGTTGTTACAAAGAGATTGAGTTGATTTCATCTGGCAGCTTTGTCATCACCGGAAATAATTTTTCAATAAATAAACCCAGTGCATGCCCTTCATTTATGTCCGAGGTAAAAGGTGCTGAGATAAGAGGAATGACTACCGGCTTTAATTTTTCAGGCAACAATTTCTATACTGATAGTCCGAATACTTTTTCTGAAATATTTATCGGCACGGACTGCATCGGGCTTGGAGAGGGTATGGCAAACACAATTTTAAAAAATGAATATACCGACCTTTTTATCGGCAACCGCGCATCCGGCTTTAATGGCTTCGACGAAGACGGCCTGCTATATCTGTGCAACTCCAATGATAACAATTCTTATGGCGATTTTCGTATCACGAGCGGAAGCATTAGAAAAACGCAGGGGGAGATAACCCAACAAACCAGCACTGTTCGTGCCGCAGGCAATACCTTTTCAGGATCACCGACAGAGTTTTGGTGCACCATTGTTAATCAAGGTGCGGGAATCGATTATTACTTCTACAACGGCGATCCGGCGCAAGACCCGGGAACGCCGGGCGACCCGAATAATATTTGTGATGTTATCGGGTTTGAAGAGTTTCCAACCAACCAACCGAATAGCAGCTGCGCCGACCCAGAACCGTGTATTCCATGTCCGACAACTGAAGTTGAGGGATGGAAGTCTCGTTTTCAGCAAAATGGCCAACAATGGTTGACCAAAACAGCCTCATTCCCTACCATTACAAACCCCGCAGGACAAGTAGCAGAAGCCGAAGCAATCAAACAGCTTCGCATTGCCATGAACCGGGATGCCAACCGCATTCTGATACAATACAGCCTGGACACTCTGAATGTAGCGACCGATTCCATCGTTTGGTGGTTGGGCCTGGCACAAACCTATCCTGCCGACTTGCGTTTGGCAAGGCATTATTTTTTCACGGGCGATTTCGCAAATTTCGATGCGCTTTGGAGTCAAATACCGATTGAACATTCCATGAATGAACGCCGACAAAATGAGTTTGACCGATTAGGCCTGTTGTACGGTTCCCTTCAAATCCATTTTCAACAGGGAGGTTTTTTGCATAATCTATCAAGCGCTCTTTTGGATACACTCGAAACTTTTCCAAATCAATGTGATGAGGCTGGTTTTTTAGCCGAAGTGGTATTGCGAAGAAACGGCATTGAAAGCAGTCCAGATTGCTCTGAATTGGCGCTCAGGTCAATGCTAGAACAACAAAAAGTTAGCACCCCTGACAGGCATAACATCCTGAATATTTACCCAAATCCGGCTCACGACATACTCCGGATTGAATACCGCGCCAGCAACCAGGATGGTTTTGTCCGTCTATTCAATATGCATGGCAAATTACAGCGCGAATTAAGGCTTCCCGCTTCTGGCAACCTGCTGGAGGCTTCGGTAAGTGATATGCCCCCCGGACTCTACATAGCACAGTGGTTTTGCAACAAACAGACTGGATCTACAAAAGTGATGATAGCACGTTAAATTTCAACTTGAACGCGGAGAATCCTGGATATGCCACTGCCTCTGCTTAAAATTTTTGTAATGGCGATTTTAAGAATTTGGCTTTTGATTCATTTTTTTGGCATAAGCCTTTGCTATGCACAAGTGGGTTTCAATTTGGCAAAAGATGTTGGTTTCCCGAAAAACCAATTTTACGATCTACTCGTCGATAATAACACAATTGTCGGTTATGGGCTTGGTTTTAACAACAGTATAGAATGGCAGCAAGGCTTGGTTCTCAGTAAATTTGATACATTAGGCAATTTGTTATTGTCAAAAATCATCCTACATCCCCCTGGAGATTTTTATAGCATTGACAAAGCATGGGGCAAAATCATCAAAACTTCCGATGGCGGTTATGCGATGACATCAGCACCATTTTATAGCAACAGTGCCGTACTTATCAAAACAAATGAAAATTTTGAAGTGGAATTCATCAAAGAATACCCTGATACAGTGAACCTGAGCAATTATTTTTACAAACTGCTCGAAACGCCGGAAGGCTATCTGCTTTATGGGTCTATACAACGTCCTGATTATTATACTGACGGTTTTATCCGGTATGTGGATAAGCAGGGTGAAACTGTTTGGTTCAAATATTTTGAGTTTAGCCAATTTTCAACTACTAGACTTGTTGCGGTGAGAATAAGAGAAATGAGTAGCTTTAGGGCAAAAAGCAAACATGGAGAATTTTTCATACCCCAAGAACAACCGAGAGTGGCGGGCGACCACAGGAATGGACGAGCTCC
>Ga0105054_10003703_pt1 | contig 23476 bp, 24 predicted proteins | sample BON02_FD_78091 | JGI IMG/M metagenome (GOLD analysis project Ga0105054, IMG submission 78091) | Freshwater microbial communities from Lake Bonney liftoff mats and glacier meltwater in Antarctica - BON-02 (megahit assembly) | ecosystem: Environmental > Aquatic > Freshwater > Ice > Glacier...
GCGCCGTGTCGTTTTGCCGGGCCACAGAGCCAGACACCAACGCCTGTTCAACTTGGGCGCTCAGCGGCTGCAGTGCCGCGCGCAACACCTCGGCCAGCTCCGCTGTCTTCAGCACCAGACCACGACCAAGCTCGGCCTAAACGGGCGATACGGCGTTGGCCTGAAAGTGCCGCTGGTTGCCTTGCTTGCGCACCGTCAGCAAGCCGGCCGCCGCCAAACCGGCCAGCTCCCGCTGCGCCATGTTGTGCCGTGCCCGCGCTACTCTGCGCCAGGCCAATTACCTCGTGGGTGTAAGGGCTGCGACCGGGCGCGCCCAACAGCGCGGCCAGCACGCGCTGGCGCACCTTGGGAAACAGCGCGTTGGCTGCCAAAGAAAGCGAGGGTGCTGCTGCCATACCCCTATTGGGTTTGATCACACCCGATTTGACGCCACAAAATTACTGATCGCTCCGCGCTTCCTGTCCCGAGTGGGTAGCTTTAGGCCCGGTGCCTCCACCAGTTTGACTGCTTGCCTGCCTGCCCGCCTGCCTCGGTACGTGCGTGCGTGCGCGCGCAGCGGCGTGCTTTCTGGCGGCAGCTGTAAAGGGCTGTTAGCCGGTAGCCTGGAAGCGGTTGTTGGGTCGTCGCCCGGTATGGCTGCCGGCAGCAGCGACCGTTCTGCAGGGGTTTCCAAAGAACTGCGGCATAGGTTAATTAGAATCTGACCCCATTTATCCCAGCCCCTATGTTAATTGGAATCTGACCCCAATTATCGCAGCCCAAGGGTGTGGGGCAGCGCCTGAAAGACGATGCAGCGGTTGCTGGCGCGTTGGTCTTTGGCACGCAACGCAGCCAGGCGCAGTGGCTTAATTGGAATCTGACCCCAATTATCCCAATTATCACAGACGCACCGCTTCGCGCAGCACCTGTTCGCGAAAGCTGTCGGGCAGGCCATTGGGCGTCAACACGTCCACATCCATACCCAGGAGCGCTTTCAACTCGTAGCGGATGGCGCCAATGTCCAGCAGCGTGGTTGCAGGCGTCGGGTCCACCAGCACGTCCAGGTCGCTCCCCTCCACGTCGTCACCATGAATCGCGGAGCCGAACACGCTCACACCCGCAATGCGGTGGCGCATCGCGATCTCGCGGATTTGCGAGCGGTGCAGGCGAAGGGCTTGGGAGGGACGCATGTTGGCGAGTGTAGCTACCAAGCGGCGCTGGGAGTGTGGCGGGCAACTCATGTCCCGGCGCCAGCGCTTAGACCGGATGAAAGTCTTGCGGCCACAGGAAGTAGGGGCCAAACCGGGACTTCGCCACAAACTCCAAGCTCAGTTTGTGTTTTTACCCATTTCAGTCTTGGTAGCTGTTGGGTTAATTGGAATCTGACCCCGAATATCTGATCAATTGGCTCTGCCCCCGAATATCTGAATGCCATATACCTATTCGCCACTGAATATCAAAGAGGTTCTTCGAATTTCTTCATCTTTGGATGTTGAGCTCAAATCAATTATATGAAAATCGTGAACTTTTCTTGAGGCTGTATACTGACTGACATCAAGCATGTAGGCTTCATATAGCTCGCCCTTTGCGCCCTTCTTTAGGGTGACTCGAGACTTGACTGGATGAATCAATCGAAGGTCAATTAGTTGATCGATTGAATCCTTCGTTTTCCCGGCGAGTTTTTGCGAAACCAAGAAAATATTGCACTTCGACACTTCAGTGCAAAAATTCACTATATGATTGAACTCATTTTCCAATAGAGCTCGATCTTCCGCAGAGTCTAATTTGAACTCTTCGCGTTTGTTTCCATCGTATTCTCCGGCAGCACCATTAATGTCCTCCGCGCCGATTTTCGGCCCTCGATGATGGTTCTCTCCTCTGTTGCGAGCAATAGCAATAGAATTTGAAAATATGCCAACAAAATCTCGAGTTACGCCACCGGAGGCAATGATCAGTCGATCAAACGCGGTTGTATTAATCAGGTCTCTGATTGAGAAAGTAGCCTTTTCCTCAATTAGATTTCCAAGAACTTTCTTTAAGAACTCACGAAGAGTTTCAAATTTTTCCAGAGAGATGTCTAGATTGATCTCTTTGGCATCGTCACCGAGTTTTACCCCGATCGGCGGATCAGAGTGCCTATACCATTGAGTTCTGTGCTTGATGGTTCCAATCTTGACCCAGAGCCCATTTCCCTTTGCAATTCTATGAAAATAGTCAATTACACCGGCTTGGTCTGATTTTCGGATGTGGTACAAATCGTCTAGTATTAAAAATGCGGGACCATCTGACAAGCTAGACAAATCGCGGAAGAACGATTGAAATCTAATTATATTTTGATGTAAGTATTCGACTTTATGCGAGACATAACGAGAAATTACTTCACGGTCCTTTTCGATGTCAGCGGAAAGGCTAACCTCACCATTGACATTTACCGGTCCTGCGCTTCCGCCGGACGACAGCTTGGCGGCAGATCGACTGCTGGTTCTGCTCTTTTCCCTCGCTTCGCTTTCTGCTGACTCTGGTTTGGTAAGCTCTTTTTCAAGGCCCAGAATAATCTGATTAAGTTGGTCTGAAAGCTCGGACGTCTTCTTTTTGTTGAATGGTGCCCGGCTTGGTTTTGTGCCAAAAAGTTTTTTCCAGAAAGTCGTTTTGGTAGCTGGATTGATAGCCGCTCCATTTAGCCATGTTTCGAATTCTCGAAGTGACTTAATAAGAACACTAATCAGTACGTCGGGATATGTGTGTCCCTTGAAAGTCTCCATGTCGACAAACGCAATAGGACGTCTATCGATAGTCAAGTCCGCTGCGGTTTTTCTTAGCAGGCTCGACTTTCCAGATCCACGGCGTCCGAAAACGATATTGTGTTGTTTAGATTTTGCCTTTGAAAGCACACCCGGCGCCGGCTCAATGAATCGATGAGCTCCCTCTGGGGTAGCTCTCATGACTTCTTCGCAAAGCACTATAAGGTCATCAACAGAAGATGAATGAAGAATTGTTCCCTGATCGTTTTTCATGAGCTTTTATAAGGAAGTCTGCCAAAAGTGCGATTCTATTGCAATTTCCCCCACGAGTCCTTCAACCCCACCGCCAGATTAAAAACCGGGTGCATGTTAGCGTGGTCTTTGTGGTCAGCCACAAAAATAGCCGTGGCGTTCAAACTGAAACTTCTCATCTGGCCGGGTGTTGCCAAGTGAGGGTTCCACGTAGGCGGTCACCACTTTCAGGCTCTCGGAGTTCAGGGCTTCGATGAAGTCTTTGCCGCCGGTGTAGGGCTGGGGGTCGGTGAAACGGCGCTCAAACAGGCGCACTTCTCGCCGCTTTGGGGTGTTCCACGGGCAGCAGCCCTTCCTTCTTGGCGACGAGCAGCACAATTTCCACGATGCTGTCGTCTTCGGCGTAGCTGATGTTGGTGTGCCAACCTTGGGATTCTTCGCGCACGATGGGTTTTTCGGACTCGCGAATCTGCAAGATGTCGTCGTTTTCAAAGTAGGTGCTTTTCATGGCGGTTCACGCACCCACCCTATTCTTCACCAATGCGCTCAGCCGAGCGGCAGACAACTCAAGGCCGTTGGGCCAACACAGCGCGCCGGCGTCTACAAAGGCGCGGCTGAAGTAGGCGGCGTCCTCGCGCAGGGCATCGAGCAGCGGGCCTTGGCGTTCTGCTAAGTAGGCTTTTGCGGCGAACAGCCCTTGGCTGTGGTCGCTGAATGCAATTTCCAGCTTCCATGGCTCGACGATGCGTATGTTGAGAACCTTAATCACGGTCAGCTCCTTGTATGCGCTCCAGGGGTTCAAAGTTTTGTGCCCGACGCCACTTTGTTTGCAACTCGGCCTGGTGTACCTGGCTCCATTCTTTGACGATGGACGCCACCTTGCGGGGGAGTTCACCTTCGGTCACTTCGCCAGTGGCGATGTTGACAAGCGCTTCAAACCCTTGGTATTCCACATGAATGTGGGGTGGTGGGTGGTGTTATTTGGCATTTAGCCCAACCCTGCATTCAGTTTCTCTTTCGCTTCCTGCGCCATTCGAACGAACAACGAGCACTGTTCAACCCAATGCAAGCGCTGGCTGTAAGTGAGCCCAGCGAAATCACGCAAGCGGTCGTCGCTGACATGGTAGGTGCGGGCATCGCGCAGGGATTTGCGGTTCGCTGCTGCGGCTGGTGAAGGGTTCATATTCAAGGCTCTTGTTGTTGCAAGCGCTTCAGATGCTCGATATCGCTCAAGTCAATCGGGCGCCCTGCGCTGGCCTTAAGGGCGATCAAGTCTTCAATGCTGGCGAGTTTGACGGGCGTTCCCGTCACGTCAAGCACCAAGGCCCTCTCGCAGATGTCTTGCGGATCCACGGGTGGAAACAACAACACATCGAGGGTAACGCCAGCCGGGCCAGGGGTTTGCAAGGCAAAAGCGAGCAGGTTGCGCTGGGTGTGCCATTCACGCAGGGTGTCGATCTGCCCCAGCGTTTCGAGCGGCACGGGGAGCATGGGTTTCATGCCCATGTCTTTGGCCGCCGCGATGAGATTTTGTAGGTTGTCGGGCGACATGACCACGCAAATGTCGATGTCCATGGTGTTGCGCTCAACCCCGTGCAACGCCACCGCCAAGCCCCCGATCAGCGCGTAATTCACGCCGTGGCGGTCGAGCCCTGCAAAAAGGTCAAGGTAGAACATGGTTTATTTGCCCCAAGAATCCTTGAGCCCCGTCACCCGGTTGAACACAGGCTTGTTCCCCGCCAAGTGGTCCACCCGATCCGCCACAAAATACCCAAAGTGCTCAAACTGAAACTTCTGATCGGGCTGTGCCTGCGCCAGCGAAGGCTCCACAAACGCCGTCACCATTTTCAAGCTGTCGGGGTTCAGCGCTTCAATGAAATCTTTCCCGCCCGCATCGGGCTGCGGGTCTGAGAACAGGCGGTCGTACAGGCGCACTTCGGCTTGCACACCGTCGGCCACGCCCACCCAGGCGAAGGCGCCGTTTGTTTTCGCGTTGTGGGTTGCGCACCGGGCGGTCATTGTGTTTGGGCGTCGGCTTGTGCTTTCAGCACCTGCTTGAGCACTTTGGGCTGCTGCTGCGCAATCGCAATCAGAGTTTGGGCTGCACCGGAGGGTGTGCGGCAGGATCGTTGCAAGTCTTGAAGTGTTCGCACCGATACACCCAGCAACTGGGCGAACTCGCTTTGCGACAGGTCCGAGCGCATGCGCGCGGTCACCACCTCGGGTACGGCGATCTGGGCAACCGCCTTGCCTTTGCCTGCTTTCATCTCGCGCACCGACTGCAGCAGCTCTTCGCCCACATGGCGCTTGGCGTCGCGTTCGCGCAGTGGTTTAAATGCGCTCACTTTTGATCAGCCTGAGGCTTGCCTTGGCTCACAGGTACTTTTTGTCCAAACGCGTCAGCCATACGTTGCGCCCTTTCGGCGGACCGCTCGAGCGCGGCTTTCATGGCCGTGGGGTCCAGTATCAGTGGGCGGTGCGTCTTTGTGGCCTTCGACATGGATATGCCTTCAGGCTGCCGACAGCTCGCCCAGCGGCAGCTTTGACACAGACAGGCTGTTGATATCCATGCGCTGGCTGGCGTGTTGCAGGTCGATGCCGACCAGTGCGCCGTTGGCGTCGTAGTCCAGCACAACGCCATCGTTCACTTCGTCAGATTCCACCGAGGGGCGGTCGGCCAAGTGGATGTAGAGCGAGTCGGTGGCTTTGTCATAGCTGATCTTCATGGTGTCCATTCACGCCGCCTTGCGGTGCTCCACAGGCAGCAGCCCTTCCTTTTTGGCATCGAGCAGCACGATTTCCACGATGCTGCCGTCTTCGGCGTAGCTGATGTTGGTGTGCCAGCCTTGCGACTCTTCGCGCGCGATGGGCTTATCAGACACGCGAATCTGCAAGATGTCGTCGTCTTCGAAGTAGGTGCTTTTCATGGCGTGGACCTCCAGTGATGCATCACGGTTTTGATGACCAAGGCATTGTCAATGACGGCAGCCACGCAGAGCAAGTTGTCGTTGCGCTCGGGGTAGCCCTTGTAGAACCAAAAATGGCCTGGTGCTGCTTCCTGCTGAGTGCCGTGGTCCACCATGTCTTGGATCATCGCCGGGCTGATGCTGCGCTCCTGGGCGCGCTGCAATGCATGCGTGGTGAGCACGATGGGCAGGCCGCCCAGACGCAGGCTTTTGAGCATCACTTGCCCCAAGAGTCCTTGAGCCCCGTCACCCGGTTGAACACAGGCTTGTTCCCCGCCACATGATCCACCCGATCCGCCACAAAGTATCCAAACCGCTCAAACTGGAGTTTCTGATCGGGCATGGCCCGCGCCAGCGATGGCTCCACAAACGCGGTCACCACTTTCAAGCTGTCCGGGTTCAGCGCTTCAATGAAGTCTTTCCCCCCCGCGTCGGGCTGCGGGTCTGAGAACAGGCGGTCGTACAGGCGCACCTCGGCTTGTACGCCGTCGCTCACACCCACCCAGGTGATGGCGGCTTTGGCCTTTACGCTGTCGGCGCCGGGGGTGCCGCTCTTGGTGTTGGGGATCACTCGGGCGTGGACTTCGATCACCTTGCCTTCGGCGGTCTTGGCGCCCGCGCCGGTGCACTCAATCACATAGCCGCCTTTGAGGCGCACCACCGCTCCAGCGGACGCCGTGCCGTCCGCGTTCACTTTCGGCGGGGTCAGGCGTTTGTAGCCCTTGGGCGGCACTTCCTCAAAGTCTTCGCGCTCGATCCACACTTCTTTGCCGATGCGGAACTGGCGGGCGGGCGGTGGCGCGGTGCCCTCCGGCACGGCGCTGTGGGGCAGGGCGGGTTGTTCGCACACCTCGGTGTAATCGTCTGATCCAAACACCTCGGCCCAGTTGGTGAGCACGAGCTTGACCGGGTCGAGCACCGCCATGCCGCGGTGGGCTTTGTTTTCCAGGTCTTCGCGCAGGCAGCCTTCCAGGGTGGCGTAGTCGATCCAGCTGTCGCTTTTGGTCACGCCGATGCGCTCGGCAAAGAGCCGCAGCGCCTCGGGCGTGTAGCCGCGCCGGCGCAGGCCGACGATGGTTGGCATGCGCGGGTCGTCCCAACCACTCACCTTGTGGTCGTACACGAGCTGGGCGAGCTTGCGCTTGCTGGTGATCACATAGGTGAGGTTCAAGCGGGCGAATTCATATTGGCGAGGCGGAGGGCTGGCGAAGAGTCCGCCTTCGCACAGGCGCTCCAGCAGCCAGTCGTAAAACGGGCGTTGGTCTTCAAATTCCAATGTGCACAGGCTGTGGGTGATTTGCTCCAGCGCGTCTTCAATCGGGTGGGCGTAGGTGTACATCGGGTAGATGCACCATTTGTCGCCGGTGCTGTGGTGGGTGGCGCGGCGGATGCGGTAGATGGCTGGGTCGCGCAGGTTGATGTTGGGGCTGGCCATGTCGATCCTGGCGCGCAAGACCATGGAGCCGTCTTCGTGTTGCCCGCTGCGCATTTCCTGAAACCGCGTGAGGTTCTCAGCCGGGGTGCGGCTGCGAAAAGGGCTGTCGGTGCCAGAGGTGTTGAAGTCGCCCCGGGCGGCGCGCATTTGCTCAGCTGTTTGCTCGTCCACATAGGCCAGGCCGGCGCCAATCAGATACAGCGCGGCCTCAAACATGAAGTCAAAATAGTCGCTGGCCTGGTAGGGCAGCGCATCAGCGTTGGGCTGGCCGGGCTCGCCGTTCCAGCTGAAGCCGAGCCACTTCACCGCGTCGATGATGCTGTTGACGTATTCGGTGTCTTCTTTTTCGGGGTTGGTGTCGTCAAAGCGCAGGTGGCACACGCCGCCGTATTCCTCGGCCAGACCGAAGTTGATGCAGATGCTTTTGGCGTGGCCAATGTGCAGGTAGCCGTTGGGCTCGGGCGGGAAGCGGGTGCGGATCTTGGCCGGGTCTGGCTGGCCTTTGCCCTGGTGGGCGGCGCCACCGGGGCTAACGGCCCAGCGCCGCCCTGAGTAGGTGCCTTGCGCGAGGTCTTTTTCGATGATCTGGCGCAGGAAGTTGCTGACCTTGTGCTCGCCGTTTGCGGCGGTGGCTGTACCGTTGGGGTGGGCGGGCTGTTTGGGTGGGGCGGTGGAGCTCATGGGCCGATTTTAGGAGCCTGGTAGGCCTGGCGAGCCTTCGCGCCCGGCGACGAGGGGACCTCGTCTGCACCCAGACGGGCGTGCGTTGCCGCTAAGCTTCGGGTTGTTCACCGCCCATCCGTGCCTTTGCGCTCTGATTCACCACAGCGCGCCCTTTTACCCAACGACGTCAGGAACGCTCACATGGACAAAGACCACGGCCCAGACACGATCCAGCTGGAAGACAAAGCCCACCGCGGAGCCGGGCGCCAGGCGGACGATATGTTCGGGCCTGCGGTGCGCGTTGTGTTGGCTTGGCGCGATGTGGAAACCGCTGTCGAGCGTGGTGCGGTGGTGCCAGCGCAGGCCCACGCGCTGTGGGCTGACTGGGCTGATCAGGGTGGGCCGCATCGACAGGCGCCGCCTATGTTGGCCAGCGTGGCAGCGGCCAAAGCCGGTTTTGATGCTGCCGCGCTGGCGCCCCAGGCTGTTGCGCCGGTCGGTTCGTCGCTGGGTGTTTCGACGGGGCTCGCGCTGGCCGCTGCGCTGGCCGGCGGTCTGCTCAGCTATCTTCTGTTTGCGCGCTAAGCGCGGCGGGCCGCTGGCGCTGCAAGCGCAGCAGATGGCCCACTGTGTGGAACCTGGCCGGCTCCAGGTTTGCTGAGCGGTTCAAGTCCCTCGGCAGGCCCACGGCAATGGGCGAAAAGATCCTCGGGCCGTGGGGCGAATCGGCCCGACCCGAGCCCCCGTCTTGTCAGGCTGGATCGGTAACGATCCTTGCCGCTTGCCAGCAGCCATTGGCCCGTGTCTCGCGCGGCAATCCATTTTTCGTTGATCGGTTGATCGGTTGAGCGCCCACGCGCACCCGGCTGGCGGCCGAGGAAGCGGTTGTTGCACCCAATTCGTTGGCGCTGTCATCCAGCGCAATATTGAAACAGACCAGGGCGTGGCAGACCGCGTTTGCGGAGCTTCACGCTGCGTTCGCCGACGCCAGCGGTGTTAACCAGCAGATCGAGCCCGCAAAGCACCGTGACCATGGCGCCGATCTCGCATTTGATGCCGCGCACGCAATGCCGCCCACAGACGGCGCGATGGCGGCACATTAGCGCTTGTCCAAGGCGTGGTCGCGTGCCTCGGCCGCGAGCAGCACGCGAGGCTCGGCCGACGGGCCGGACGCGCCCAGCAGGCTTGAGTCGAGCTTCAGCGGCGCCGGTACGCGTACCAGCACACCGGCGCCAGCCACACCACCCGCTCGGGCTCGGCCAGCGCCGCCGGTTCGGCGGCCATATCGATGGCGAAATCGGGGTAACGGTGACAGATCGAGCGCACGGTGATGCGTGGCAGCCCCTTCAGCTGCAACAGCAGCGAGCAGACCACCAGCGACCGGCGCGGGCTCGGGTGTGCGCGAATGACAAGTGCGCACAGCACGGGCGAAGGGCATGGGCGAAGGGCAGTTCGAAGGCGCGTGCTTGATCGCACTGCTGCTTCCCAAACCGGCAGGTGTTTGCCCCATTGGAAAGCCGGACCACGGCGGTTGTCCCGGGCCCGGCTCGGTGCGGGTTGGCGCGTTTTCCGGCCCAACCAACGCTTGTACTGGCGGCGTCTGATCGACGCTCAATAGGCCAGGTTGATCTGCAGCACAGCGGTGGTGCCGCTGGTTTCATTGCCGACGATGAGCAGCGGCTTGCCGTTGGGCGAGTCGCTGGCGCGGATAAATGTGAGGCCCTCAGGGCCGCGGTCGCCGGTGGCCTCTGTGCGGCTGTTGAGGTAGGTGACGAAGCTGGGAGCGGCCGGGTTGCTCACGTCGTAAACCATCACGCCGCCGACCCGCTCCAGGCCAATGAAGGCGAAGGTTTTGCTGCCAAACGTTGCCACGGTCACGCCCTCAGGCTCGGGGCCTTTGCTGGTGCTGCGGCCGTCCAACGTGTTGTTGGAATTGCTGGCGTTGAAGGCCACATTGGGCAGCGACTGGGTACGCCGCTCCAGCTCGTCGCCAGAATCAAAGACGCGGGTGAGCGAGCTGGTCCAGATGCTGAACGATCGAGCGCCGAAGCTGTAGAGCTCGGTGCATTGGCCCGCGCCGTTCTTGGCGGTGTTGTCGCCATTGGGTGTGTTGGTGACGTTGAGCCGGCCAAGGTTGCTGTCGAGCACCTGGTTGGCTGCATCGCTGAATACGGTGGGGTCCAGCCCGGGCACACCGCAGAAGGCGCGCACACGCTGATCTTCCGCAAAACCTGCGTAGTCGCGGGCATCGCCCTCGTTGGCCGTGATCAGGTAGGTCTGCCCGTCGACGGTGTAGCTGGCGATCGCATCGGGCTGGTACATGCCCATGACTGGTACCTGGATGATCTTGACCACCGGGGTGCCGCTGTTGGTGTTGACGCCGCTGTCCTCATCGCTCACATCCATGCCCATGCCGGCGAGGCTGTGGTCTTTGAAGCCCAGCGGTTTGATGTCGGTGATGGTCTTGCTGGCGATGTCTACGATGGCCACCGCGTTGTTTTCTTGCAAGGTCACATAGGCAGTGCGGCTGTCGGCCGACACGGTGATGTATTCCGGTTCCAGATCCTGCGCCACTGTGGCGCTGGGGCCGAAGATGCGCACGCCGGCTGCGCGCAGGCTGGCGATCTGGCTGTTGAAGGCGTCAAAGCCAGCCGTGCTCACAGTGCGCAGCAAGGTCGCGCCGGTGGCGTTCGGGCCGAGGCCGGTGACCGCGATCACGCTGACCGATCCCTCCGGATCCACCGAGTCCGGCTGGCCGTAGCTGTTGGGCTCGCCTTCGTTGGCCACCAGCAGGTGGCTGCCATCGGGGGTGAAGGTAACCATGTCGGGCAGGGCACCGACGGTGTCACTGCCAAGCACAATCAGGTCGCTGGCGCGTACCCAGGCCACCACGCCGTTGCTGGTTTTGGGATTGGCTTCCACCGCGAGCGCCGCCACGCCGTTGAACAGGGCCACGCTGTTGATGTTGGCCAGGCCCGCGCCGATGCTGGCGGCGGAGATTGTTGTGATCAAGGTCGGGGCGGCGGGGTTGGTGAAGTCCAGCACATCGACCGAGGCTAGCGCGCCGTTGATCACAAACAAGCGCTTGCTCAGCGGGTCGTAGGCGGTGATTTCAGCCGATGAGGCACCGCCGCTGTGGGCAAAGCCGCCAATCTTTGTCAGCGTGAGGCTGGCTGGCGTGCGCTCGGGTGAAAGCGTTGCGGGCGCTGGATCGTCGCTGCCACCGCAAGCGGTGAGCACAGCGCTCAGCAGCAGGGAAAGCGCCCACAGGCGGGCGGGCGGGAAAGCACGAAGGGCAACAGGTGGCATGGCGTGGACGTTTCAACAGGACAAAAGGAATGCCCTGTTTGTAGTGGCCCGGCATGTCAGCCGTGTGACGCGCGCAAGCCGCAACTTTCAGCTCGCCCAGCGCCACAGCCATTGCCAAGCCAGTGCTCACAGCGCGGGCAATGGCTGTTGCGCCGGGGCAAGGTGGGTACCGTCGCTGCGGTCTGGGTTGCTGGCGATTGTCTGCAGCTGGCGAGCGGCGTTCTGCGCATCAAGCACCGGTGGCCCAGGCGCGACGCCGGTTCCGTCAGCGGTTGGGGCGGCCTCACCAGTTCCTTGCACCTTGCCATTTCATACCGGTGTGCGCGGCAGCGGCGACTGCCAGGCATCGAAGATGCGCGGGCCTGATGCGGGACGAACCGCTGTTCAGTACCAGCAGCGACTGACGCGGGCGTGGGTGCGCGCGAAAGACGAAAGTGCATGGCGGGGGCGATTTGCAGGCTGTGGGCGTGCGGGCGGTTGCACCGCGACGCCTTGGCGTTTGCTGCTTCAACCTGGGGCTCACGCCCGGCCAGCAGTTGGTGGCGGCCCGGCGGCTCAGGCGCCAATCAGCTGCTGGCCAAGCAGGGCCAGGCCAAAGCCGCACACGGCGCCAAAGGGTGGAAACCAGTGGTTGCGCATGCGGGACATGGGCGCGATGTCCTGAAAGATCAGGTAGACGATGGCGCCGGCCGCGCTGATCATGATGGCACCCAGCAGCTCGGCGTGAGCCGACAGAAAAAACCAGCCCAGGGCCGCCAGCGCTGGCCCAAGCGCAACCAGACCCAGCATCTGAAGCAGCACAGCGCGGGGCTTGTGCTTGCCGGAGGCCGTCCGTTCGAGGTAGGTGTTGAAACCTTCGGGCAGGTTCTGCAGGCCAATGAGCAGGGCCAGCAGCGGCGCCGAGGCGGCACCTGCGGCGAACATGCCGCCCAGCGCCAGTGACTCGGGCACGTAGTCGAGCAAGGTGGCCGCCAGCTGGGGTGAATCGCTTCGGCTGACGCCCAGATGGCGCTCCAGCGCGAAGCAGGCTGCGCCGCCGGCCACAAACAGCGCGGCGACAGCCAGCGGTTCATGCACCCGTTGTATGCCCTCGGGCAGCAGAACCAAGGACACCGCAGCGATCAGGATGCCGCCGCCCAAGGCCACCACAAAATGCCGCACCTCCGCATCCAGCCACTGGAGCCGCTGACGCAGCAGCAGCGCCAGCAGCCCACCCAGGGGAATGCAGGCCGCTGCTGCCGTGATCGCCAGCAAGGCTTGGGCCAAGGGTGTCATGGCCATGTGGTGGTCAGCCGCCGCTGCGCAGTGCGTTCAGCAGCTTCAAACCAGCGCGCCCGCTGGCTTGCTGCCCAAGCCGCTGCTGTTCGACGCGGATCGCAGCCCTGCTGCGCTCGCCCAGCATGCCGTCGACCTCGCCGATGTCGTGCCCACGCAGGATCAGCAAGCCTTGCAGCTCGCGGCGATCGACACGCGAAATCCCCGGATCGTCGGTGGGCCAGGCGGTGGTGAACGGGCCAGCGCCGCGCAGGCGGTCGCTCAGGTGGGCGATGGCCAGGCCGTAGCTATCGGCGGCGTTGTAGCTGTAGACGGCGTCGAAGTTGCGCAGCACCAGAAACGCTGGGCCGCTCGGGCCAGCGAGGGCAAGCAGGCCGGCACTGCCCACATTCAGGGGCAGGGGCGAGCCATCAACCCGGGTCAAGCCGCGCTGCACCCACTCGGTGATGGCGCGCTTGTTGCGCCGACCCTCGCCCTTCGTGCTGAAGCCAGCTGGCAACTTGACTTCCAAGCCCCATGGCTGGCCGGTGCGCCAGCCCGCTTTGTCAAGAAAGTTGGCGGTCGAGGCGAGCGCGTCGCTGGCGTTGTCCATCAGATCGGCGCGGCCGTCGCCATCGAAGTCCACCGCCAGGCGCTCAAAGGTGCTGGGCATGAACTGGGTGTGGCCAAAAGCGCCGGCCCAGGAACCGACCAGCCGCTCGGGCGCGATATCGCCTTTTTGAAGGATGCGCAGGGCGGCAAAAAACTCGCCACGAAAGTAGCGCTGGCGTCGGCCGAAGCACGACAGCGTGCTAAGCGATTGCAGCAGCGGGCTCTTACCGAGGATCTGGCCAAAGTTACTTTCCACGCCCCAGACCGCGACCACGGTGGCTGGGTCCACGCCGTAGCGCTGCTCCACCTGCTTCAATGTGTCGGCGTGTTGCGCAAGCTTGGCCTGGCCCTGTGCCACCCGCTCTTCGTCCACCAGACCAGCCAGGTAATCCCAGATGGCGGTGCGGAACTCGGGCTGGAAGTTGAGCTTGTCGATCACGCCCATGTCGGGCATCAGGCCGTGGGTGAGGCGCTTATAGGTTGCAGCCGACACGCCAGCAGTGCGGGCCAGGGCTTGCAAGCCATCAAGGCAGCGGACGAAGTGGGGTGAGTCGGTTTGGGCCAGCGCGCGCAGGCAGACAAGTGCGGCGACAAGGGCGATGGTGGGTTTCAACATGAACATGGGTGCAGTCGGCTGATCATCGAAACGGCGTTTTTTGTCGCCTGACCGGAACGCTTGCCTTCTCCAGCACGCACCAAGAAACTGACTTTGCCAGGCCGCAGCATCGGCTCCTCGCGAGGGAACACGCGAAACGGCGCACGAAGAATTTCAAATGCGCCAGGTGCTGCTGTGTTGCGGCACCAGCGCGGACCCGAGCAGCACGTGCTCCATTCGACACCGCAGGCGGTTGGAAGCTGCCGGGTCGCCGTGGGCGACAAACACCCGGTGTGGCGCCGCAGGCAGGCTGCCCAGTTAGCCGATGAGCTGGTTGCTGTCGGCATGGGCCGAAGACGGGGTGGGTTGCACCAGCTCGCTGCGCACCGCAATCCCGTGCCCGTGCTGCATGCGCTGCTCGCTGGCGCCGCCGGGCAGCGAGGCGCCGCGTGTGCCCAGCACCGGGTCGTCGGTGATCACAACCGTGTTGCGATGCTCCGGCAGGCACTTGGGCAGGTGGTGCAACACGCGCCCGCCAGTGGGCATGCCGCCGGCCGATGGGATCACCTTGGGGCTGTGTTGCAGCTCAATGGCCTTGGACTCGTCGGCGGTGCGCGTCATGGTGGCCACCTGTTCCATGGCGTGCACCTGCACGGCGTTGAGCCGGTGGGCGCCCAGGTGGCGGGCGTACAGGCCGGTGCTGTGGCTGGCCATGGGGCTGTCAAGGTAGATCGGCAGGTCGCGCGGCAGCACGTCGCTGGTCTTGAGATGGGCGATCGCATACAGCAAAGCCTCGCTTCGCCCGACCGCAAACACTGGCACAAAGGCGGTACCGCCGCGAGCGGCGCAGCGCGTGAGGGCCGGGCCGAGCTCGCCTGGCATGTCTTCCAGCGGGTGCACCCAGTCGCCGTGGGTAGACCCGCACGCCACCGCGTCGGCTGCTAGCGGTCGCTCGGGCGCCACCATGGGTGCGTCGTCTGGCCGACCCAGATCGCCGGAGAAAAGGATGCTTCGCCCGCCGACTTCGAGCAGGCTATGCCCACCGTGTGCGACCAGGTATTTGGAGCCGGTGACGGTATCGGCTGCACCGGAAAATGGAAGACTTGCGCTCATGCAGGCCATGGTACGCCTCGCAGCCGCAGCGTTATTTCAGCGCAAAGTCCAGCATCAGCATAAACACGAAGCCCGCCATGAGCGTGACCGACGCCAGGCCCTCAAACCCGTTGCGGTGCGTTTCGGGGATGATCTCGTGGCTCACCACGAAGATCATGGCGCCTGCCGCCAACGCCAGCGCCATCGGGTAAAACGCCGGCAAGCTGCCCAGCGCCCACAGGCCGAGAATGGCCCCCAGCGGCTCGGCCAATCCTGAAAGCGCTGCCACCCCCCACGACAAGAACACGCCCTTGCCCAGCGAACGCAGCGCCATGGCCACGATCAGCCCCTCTGGCATGTTTTGCAAACCAATAGCCAGCGCCACCGAAGCGCCCGCCTGTCTGACACCTTCGCCTGGCACGCCCGCGCCTGTATCCGCATATGCCGCCCCCACCGCCAGACCCTCGGGCAGGTTGTGAATCAAGATGGCCAGCACCATCATCCAGCTGCGTTGCGCCTGCGTCGCCGCCTCGCCAGACGCAGTCCACTTGGTGGTATGGCCCTGCGCGGCCGGCGGCAGCACCGCATGTTCGTGCGGCAGGGCTTTGTCAATAGACAACATCAAGCCCATGCCCAGCAACAGACCCAGTGACGTGAGAGCCGCCGCCCCTGTTGGTGCAAAACTGGTGGCCCCCAGCATCGCTTGCCCTGCCTCCAGCGAGGGCAACAGCAGCGCAAAAATGGCAGCCGCTAGCATCACCCCCGCTGAAAATGCCAGGAACGCCGATTCCTGCCGTTTGCTCACCCGCTGCACCAGAAAGACCGGCAGCGCCCCCACCGCCGTGGCCAGCGCTGCAATCAGCGAAGCCTGAACACCCGCGGTCATGGCGCTGCTGGCACCCGTGGCATCCCACCAGACGCGGGTGGGTTCCCAGAACGTGCTGCCCGCCACCAGGCCCGCCATCAGCAGCAGACCGGCACCCAGCGCCAGCAAGACCTTGCGCAGGGCATTGGGCGGCAAGGGCGGCTCGAGCTGCTGTAACTTATGCCACGCAGGCTGGATTCGGCGAATAAGGGCGTTCATGGAGGAGCTTTTGAGGCTGGAGCGGGCGCCACCAAGCCGGTTTATGTTGTCAACAACTGTACATTCAGTCCATTCGATAGATCGTATTGAAGCCATAGGCTGCGGGGTGGGGGATGCGACACCCAGTCAGGCGGTGCCCGGCTGTACACCGCAGCAAGCATGTTTCGGTTGCGCCCGCTGTTTGTTGGCCGATCGGACAGCTGCCACACAAGACTGCGCCGCCATCTACCGAGGTTCATCAAACCAAAAGACGGAAATACGCAGAGTTCCTGGCGGATTGACAACCCTTGCCCAGCGATCGCCTTGCGGTCCAGCCTCAAGCGGGCACAGCAACAGCTGGCAAGCGCAAGCAGCTGCCCGAGGCCGTTCGCAAATCGCGTTTGCAGATCAGATCCTGCTCCTGCGCCATGCCGCCCTTGGGCAAGAACCCGTTGCGCTTGACGCCAGGCCACCTCTTGCCCTACGAGCGCTTTGGCGAGGGCCATACCAGGCGAACGCTCCTATTCAGCCATCGCTGCGCAGCAGCAGCGCGGGGTTGAGCTGCTGCTGGCGCAGCAGGTAGCGCGCGCCCAGCCCCAGGCTCACCACGCTGACCAGCAACGCGGTGAGCGCGCCGCTCCAGTAGAGACCCAGCGGGTCCATGTCGAGGCGCCAGCGCAGCAGGCCAGTGGCAAGCAGGCTGCCGGCCACGGTGGCAAAGCTGGCGGTCACCAGCGCCAGCAGCCCGTATTCCCACAGCAACACCTGGCGCAACAGCGAGTGGCGCGCGCCCATGGCGTGCATCACGGTGGCGTCATACACCTGCCGGCTGCGGCTGGCCGCCACCACGCTGCCCAGCACCAGCAGGCTGGCTGCCAGACACACAAGGGCCACAACAGCCAGCCCGCTGCTGGCGCGGCCCAGGAGGGCGCGGGTCTCGCGCAACAGCGACTCGGTGCGCACGGTGGCGATGTTGGGCGCCACCGCAGCGAGGCGGTCTTGCGCGGCCAGGGTTTCGCTGGCGGGCAGGTAGGCCGCGCCGACGTGGCGGGTGATGAAGGGGTCCAACACGCCATCGCTGAAGATGGCCTCCAGCCACAAGCGCGACTGCATGCGGCGCTGGCTGTAGATGGCGGTCAGTTTTGCCTGGACCGGCGTGCCGAGGATGTCAAAGCGCAGCATGTCGCCCACCTGCAAGCCGAGTTGATCGGCCTCGCGGTCTTCCATCGCCACCAGTGGCGCGCCGGTATGGCCTTCGGGCCACCAGGCGCCGCGGTCGATCACCACATCGTCGAAATTGCCCTCGCGGTTGCTCAGCTTGTGTTCGTCGCGCGCCTCGCGCTCGCGCTCGCTGTTGCCGCTGTCGCGCAGCGCGACACCGTTCACGGCGGCAAGGCGGCCGAGCACCAGCGGTGCGGTGCGCACCTGCTGCAGGCCCAGCGAGGCCTGCAAGGTCTCGCGCAGGATCGGGATCTGCTCGGTTTGCACGTCGTAGAAAACCAGCGCTGGCGCGTTGGCGGGCACGGTCTCGTTCACCGTGCGCAGCAAGGTGGTGACCACCAGCGTGCAGGCCACCAGCAGGGTGAGCGCCGAGCCCAGCGAGAGCAGAGCGGGGCGCAGCGGTGAGGTGGGTTGCTGCAGATTCGCCAGGGCGAGCTGCGCGGGCAGTGGCAGCTGCCAACGCGTGCTGGTTTGCAGCTGCGCGGCCAGGTGCTTGAGTGCGCGCGTGATGCCGTCGAGCAGCGCCAGCAGCAAGGCGGTGGCGAGCACAAACGCAGCGCCAAAGCGTGGGTCGGGCAGGACCAGAAACAGCAGCCCCGCCAGCACCGCGCCGACCTCTGCGGTCAGCCACCAAGCAGCGTGCGGTGTGCGAAGCGACTGCCCATCGACCCCGCGAAACAGCACCGCCGGTGTGACCGACAGCGCCCGCCCAAGCGGCGGTATCGAGAACGCCAGCGCGGTCAGCACGCCAAACGCCAGCGCCACCAGCGAGGGTTGCCACAGGCCGCCGAGCAGCAACCCAATCGGCAGCCGCTCGGCTGTGGCCAGGGCCCCAGCCAGCGCCATCGCGTTGCCCACCAGCACGCCGAACGCGCTGGCCAACAGCGCGAGCATGAGGATCTGGATCAGCACCATCGCTGCCAGCCGTCTGTCGCGCAGGCCAAGCGCGCGCAGCGTGGCCAGCGAGGCGAGCTTGCCTTGCAGGTAGGCCTGCACACTGTTGAACACGCCCAGGCCACCGATAAACAGGGCCGAGAAACCGATTAGCAACAGGCCCGAGCCAATCTGGCCCAGCACCTCGGCCATGCGCTCGCTGCGTTCGTCGAAGGTTTCAACCTCGGCGTCGAGCGCCGGGAACGCGGCTGTGAAGGCGTCGCGCCAGACGCCGGGCGGCTGGTCGGTGCGCACGCGGTAGCGGTAGTTGACGCGGCTGAGCGGCTGCACCAGGCCGGTGGCGCGCAGCGCGCCTTCGCTCACCAACACCGGCGCGCCGCCCCAGTCGGCACGCAGGCTGCGGTCGGGCTGGCGGGTGATGAGGGCGCGCACCGCGAGGCTCAGGTTGCCAATCTCCACCCGCTCGCCAACCGCAATGCCCATGCGCTGGGCCAGCGTGGCGTCCAGCGCCGCGCCCCAGTTCCCGTTTTGCTCGGCAAGTGCGGTGTCCAGCGAGCCAGCGGGCGAGAGCGTGACCTCGCCGTACAGCGGGTAGGCGGCGTCGGTGCTTTGCAGCTCGATCAGCTGCGCGCGGCCGTCGGCGCTGCGCAGCATGGTCCGCAGCTCGATCAGGCGCGAGACGGTGGCCGCGCCCTGGCTGGGTGCGCTCATCCACGCCAGCATCTCGGGCGGCAGCGGTTGCTGGTATTCCACCTCCACGTCACCACCGAACAAAAGGCGAGCGTCGGCCCGCAGCGCGTCGGCCACCTGGCGGTACAGCCCGCCGCCAGCGGCCACCAAGGACACGCCCAGCACCAGGCAGGCAACGAAGATCCACAGCGACCGGCCACTGGCGCGCAGGTCGCGCCAGGCCAGACTAAACAGAAAGCGCATCGGTGGCGTCCGTGTTGGCAGGCTTGTTGGCGGCCGGGGTGTCGTGCAGTTGCCCATCGTGCAGGCGCAGCACGCGGTCGCAGCGGGCGGCGAATTCGAGGTCGTGCGTGACCAACACCAGCGTGGTGCCGATCTCTCGGTTGAGCTCAAACAGCAGCTCGCGCACCGACTCTGCGGTGTGGTCGTCCAGGTTGCCAGTGGGCTCGTCGGCCAGCAGCAGGCTCGGCCGGTGCACAAGCGCGCGCGCAATTGCTACCCGCTGCTGCTCGCCGCCCGAGAGCTGGCTCGGCCGGTGACCCAGCCGCCCGCCCAGACCCACGCGCTGCAGCATGGCGGTGGCCAGCGTGCGCGCCTCGCGTCGGCCGGCCATTTGCAGCGGCAACGCCGCGTTGTCCAGCGCGCTCAGCGAGGGCAGCAGGTGGAAAGACTGAAACACGATGCCCACCTTGCTGCGCCGCATGTCGGCCAGGCCGTCGGCGTCCAGCGTGCCGAGGTCAACGCCATCGACCACCACCCGACCTTCAGTGGGCCGCTCCAGGCCCGAGAGCAGCAGCAGCAGCGATGTCTTGCCCGAACCCGAGGGCCCGGCAATGGCCACGCGCGTGCCGGCTGCGATGGTGATGTTGACATCGCGCAGCACATCAACCCGGCCATGGGCCAGCGGGTAGGACATGCCCAGCTGGTGGGTTTCGATGAAAGGTTTTGAAGTGGTGGCGGTCATGTGTGGGCGGTTTCTATCTGGGAGCCGTGCGGAAATCAGCGTTATGCGATGGGTGGGCCTGTATCAAGGTTCCCGATGCCTGATGGCGGATATCGTCCCAGTAGACTGACGCACGCCTGCCAGCCGACCGAAATGTTCCGCGATTTGCACCGATCTTGATCGCGCTTCAGCAGCACAAACCGCGCTTTCTACAACACCGCAACCCCGCTTCGCCACAAGAAAACACCATGACAAGCTCCCAACAACGCGCCGCCTTGCAAAGCCAAATCTGGAAAATCGCCAACAACGTTCGGGGTGCCGTTGATGGCTGGGACTTCAAGCAATATGTGCTGGGCACCCTGTTCTACCGCTTTATCAGCGAAAATTTTGCGGCCTACATCGAAGGCGGGGACGACAGCGTCGACTACGCAGGCCTTGCCGACGTGGTCATCACGCCCGACATCAAAGACGACGCCGTCAAGACCAAAGGCTATTTTATCTACCCCAGCCAGTTGTTCCGCTGCGTGGCCACCACCGCCAACGCCAATGAAAGCCTGAACACCGACCTGGCCAAAATCTTCTCGGCCATTGAAACCTCGGCCCTGGGCTACCCCTCCGAGCGTGACATACGCGGCCTGTTTGCCGACTTTGATACCACCAGCAACCGCCTGGGCAACACCGTCAAAGACAAAAATGCCCGATTGGCTGCTGTTCTCAAAGGCGTGGCCGAACTGGACTTTGGCGGCTTTGAAGGCAGCCACATCGACCTGTTTGGTGATGCTTACGAATTTCTCATCTCCAACTACGCCGCCAACGCGGGCAAATCGGGCGGCGAGTTTTTCACACCGCAGCATGTGTCGCGCCTGATCGCCCAGCTCGCCATGCACGGGCAAACCAGCGTCAACAAAATTTACGACCCCGCCTGCGGCTCGGGCTCGCTGTTGCTGCAAGCCAAAAAGCATTTCGACGCGCACATCATTGAAGACGGGTTTTGGGGGCAGGAACTCAACCACACCACCTACAACCTGGCGCGCATGAACATGTTTCTGCACAACGTCAACTACGACAAATTCAACATCGCGCTGGGCGACACCCTGATCGACCCCCACTTTGGCGACGAAAAACCGTTTGACGCCATCGTCTCCAACCCGCCGTATTCGGTGAAGTGGATCGGCGCAGACGACCCCACCCTCATCAACGACGACCGCTTTGCGCCAGCGGGCGTGTTGGCCCCCAAATCCAAGGCCGACTTTGCCTTTGTGTTGCACGCGCTGAGCTACCTATCAGCCAAAGGCCGCGCAGCCATCGTTTGCTTTCCTGGCATTTTTTATCGGGGCGGGGCCGAAGCCAAAATTCGCCAATACCTGGTGGACAACAACCATGTGGAAACGGTGATCTCGCTCGCGCCCAATCTGTTTTTTGGTACCACCATTGCCGTGACGATTTTGGTGCTGTCCAAACACAAAACCGACACCACCACCCAGTTCATTGATGCCAGCGCGCTGTTCAAGAAAGAAACCAACAACAACGTGTTGCTGGACGCGCATATTGACCAGATCATGGCGGTGTTTGACAGCAAAACCAATATCGAACACTTCGCTCAGTCGGTGCCCTTCGAGCGGGTGGCTGCCAACGATTACAACCTGTCGGTCAGCAGCTACATCGACGCCAAAGACACCCGCGAGGTGGTGGACATTGCCCAGCTCGACGCCAAGCTGAAAACCACCGTTGCCCGAATCGACCAGCTGCGCACAGCGATTGATGCCATTGTGGCGGAGATTGAAGGCGATAAGTTGTTGAGTTTTGAAGATGGCGAAGTGGAGTGGAAATCCTTGGATGAAATTTTTGATATTTTTGCAGGTGGTGATGCTCCAAAAAATAAATTATCCAATTCCAAGACGGAGGAATTTGACGTACCTATTTTATCAAATGGTATAGGAGATAAATCACTATATGGATGGACTGATAAGGCTAAGATTTTACAGCCAAGTCTAACTATATCAGCGAGAGGTACAATCGGTTGGACGAGTTACAGAGATAAACCATTCTTTCCAATAGTACGATTATTGGTGTTGACGCCAAAGATCAGAATAAATTTGAAGTATGCTTATTATTTCATGAAAACTATTGAAAGCGAATATAAAGTTCCACCGGCGGGCATAGCTCAACTTACCAAGCCGATGGTTAAGGATATAGAAATACCTCTGCCATTTCCGGATAGCCCTGAGAAATCCCTTGTCGAGCAAGCCCGCATCGTCGCCATCCTCGATAAATTCGACACCCTCACCAATTCCCTCACCGAAGGCCTGCCCCGCGAAATCGCGCTGCGCCAACAGCAATACGAGCATTACCGCAACCTATTGTTGAATTTCCCCAAATCTGATGCAGTAGAAGCCTGACATGAGCAAGACGCTGCCAGAAATTACCCAGCAGCTGAAAGACGCCAGCAAAAAGGTGCAGCTGATCTATGCTTTCAACGGCACAGGAAAGACACGCCTCTCGCGGGCGTCCAAACAGCTGACTTCACCAAAAGCAGACGATGAAGATGCGCCATCGTCAGATTTGGCAGCCAAGAACCTTCTTTACTACAGCGCCTTCACAGAAGATTTGTTCTATTGGGACAACGACTTGGGGCAAGACGCGGAACCCAAGCTGAGAATTCAACCCAACTCGTTCACAAAATGGGTATTTGAAGAGCAAGGCCAAGATCAAAGCATCACCGCCACTTTTCAGCGCCACACCAGTGCGAAGCTAACGCCACATTTCAGCCCAGACTTTTCGACCGTGAGTTTTTCGTTTGAGCGCGGCAACAATCAGCAAGAGCCCCACATCAAAATATCCAAAGGTGAAGAAAGCAATTTCATTTGGAGTGTTTTCAACGCACTGCTGGAACAGTTGATAGCCGAACTCAACATTGTTGATATTGAAAATCGCTCAACCGATGCATTTAACAATCTGAAGTATGTTTTTGTTGATGATCCGGTGAGTTCGCTGGATGACGATCACCTGATTGAGCTGGCGGTCAACTTGGCGGTATTGATCAAATCCAGCCAGTCCGATCTCAAGTTCATCATCACCACCCACAGCCCATTGTTTTATAACGTGCTCTTCAACGAGTTCAGTAACAAGGCCTGCTACATGCTGGAGCGGATGGAAAACGGCGGCTTCTCGCTGACAGAAAAACACGGCGACTCCAACAAAAGCTTTTCTTACCATCTGCACCTACTGCAGACCATAGAGCAGGCCATTGCCGATCAAAAAGTGGAGCGCTACCACTTCACGCTGCTGCGCAATCTTTACGAAAAAACGGCCAGTTTTTTGGGCTATCCGAACTGGTCTGATTTGTTGCCAGACGACAAGCAGCTTTACCTCAGCCGCATCATCAACTTCACCAGCCATAGCACGTTGTCGAACGAGACCATGGCGGTGCCGACGCCCGCAGAACAGGCAACCGTCAAACTGCTGACGGATCACCTGAAAAGCCGCCATGCTTTTTGGCAGCAGCAGGGAGTCTGAAAACATGAGCGAAATCACCCACCACACCGACTACCGCCAGGCGCTGGCCGTCATCAAACGGCGCATTCAAGCCTCGCAAACCCGCGCCGTGCTGGCGGTGAACGCCGAGCTGCTGGGCCTGTACTGGGACATTGGCCGCCAGCTGGACACTTGGTTACGCGAGCGCGCCTGGGGTTCGGCGGTGGTGGAACAGATGGCGCTGGATTTGCAAGCCAGCTACCCCGGCATGAAGGGCTTTTCTCGCACCAGCC
>Ga0105054_10003711_pt1 | contig 23449 bp, 20 predicted proteins | sample BON02_FD_78091 | JGI IMG/M metagenome (GOLD analysis project Ga0105054, IMG submission 78091) | Freshwater microbial communities from Lake Bonney liftoff mats and glacier meltwater in Antarctica - BON-02 (megahit assembly) | ecosystem: Environmental > Aquatic > Freshwater > Ice > Glacier...
CACCCGTAACTGGCAACCCATTACTGAAGTTTGGTTAAACCCACCAAAAGAGCACATTAATGAATCAATAAATTTAAAGCAGGCCGCATGAAAGAACGGACATCTTTGTTGACAACTACCGGCACCCCAGGTATACATTCCCAACATTCGTTCATCCTGCTCCTGACCGCCTAAAGTCAACAGCTTTTTCATTCGCCTGTTTATGGCATTCATTCGACCCGGTAAGTGATTAGGCAAACCGCGCGCTAACAAAGCCGAAAGTTTACGGGCCGACGGAGGCAGTGAGCCAAGCATGCGCTCGGCGGAATAGCGGCGATAGCCGCCCAGAAACTCATCGGCGCCCTGTCCATTGAGCATTACCTTGACCCCGCTGCTCCTCGCGGCTTTGCAAATGAGATAGGTATTAATAGCTGCAGGATCGGATATCCCATCCTCCATATAGCTTGCGAGCTCCGGGAGCATTGAAATAAAGTCTGGGCGGGCCTCTATGACATGAAGGTCCAGGCCCAATCGCGATGCCATTAATTTGGCGAACGAGAGGTCATCGCCTTGCCGGTCATTCGCAAGATCACGCGCTGAAAAGGAGATTGTGTATGCGTCTTTTATGTTGCCACCACATCGCAAAGCTTCGTCGGCAACAGCTGAGGAGTCCAGGCCACTGCTTAGCATCAGCGACATCGGGACATCTGCAATCAACTGACGGCGGACAGCCTTTGAAAAGGCCTCAGAAAAACGAGTGACAACTTCTTCTTCGGAAGAAAAAGCGATGACGGAGTCAAGGTGGTCAAAAACCCGCACCGCAGAAACCTGCTTTCCGGCAACATAGGTTTTGCAAACCCCAGGCTCGAATTTTTCGAACTCAACATACAAGGTAGGCGGCTCCGGGACGTACATAAACGCCAATTGATCCGCAAGAGACTGCAACCTCACGGTTCGCCGAAGAGACGGCACAGCGAGTAAGCCTTTCAATTCCGAACAGAATATGACGCAGCCATTCTGCTCGGTACAAAACAGCGGCTTGATTCCCAGAGGATCGCGCAACACATGCAGGCTTTTTTCAAGCCGATCGAATATACCGAGTGCAAATATCCCGTTGAGCCTGGACAGAAAGTCAATGCCTTCTCGCGCAAAGCCCTCAAGAATCACCTCGGTGTCAGTGGAAGATTTCCACTTGACGTCACCATACTTACCCTCAATGTATTCCTTAAGCTCTAGATAGTTGTAGATTTCGCCGTTATATGAAATTACAAATCGTTCAGAAAAATCCGCCATGGGCTGGTGCCCGGATTTGGACAGATCAAGTATTGAGAGCCTGACATGCCCCAGATGGCAAGACTGGTCGCCGGAGATGAAGACTCCGGAATCATCCGGACCCCTATGCCCAATGACTTGAAGGACTTCGGCAATCGGAAACGACGAGCCGCCAGGTGCAGTCGCAAGAAAAACCCCGCACATTTCAGCACTCCCTCATGTGGCACTTACTTGCAGAAACCAAATCCTGGGCGTACTCACGGCAGCTACTAATAGAATTTTTCAATCACTTTTCCTATCGATCTATTTTCGTCGTAGAGTTCGAGGGCTTCTTCGGACGCAATGAACGGCGTGTCCACAATTTTCTGAGCATAGCTGATGGCTTGACGGAGCCATTGACCATCAGCCAGATCCACTACGAATACCCTCAACTTCATACATGGCGGCAAGACATCAATCCACTTGTTGTAAGTGACCGCTACGCATGCGCCCGCAAATATCGACTCGTACACACTTCTTGGGGACGAATCGCTACGCGGGATAGAAATAACCAGCAAAGATTCACTCAGCAACCCATACATCTCGTCTTTTTGCAGGCGTCCGAGATCTTGATCATGAACACCGAAAAGAGGACGCAAGCCAGCAAGGTATGCAGCATCCGCGAACGGATATATAAAAGTAAGCGGTGTCGATAATGTGATTCTGTTTCGGATTTCAACAATTTCATAAATCCGGTAAAGCTCTTCAATTCCGCGAATTGATACTACGCGTTGCCGCTTATTATGCGTGCGATGCCGCACTATTTCATCTACATTAATTCCATTCTGGAAAACGTCTGCGTTTACGCCAGCGATGGACTTGATTCCATCTTTCATTTGCTGTGAATCCACTATGAGCGCTCTTGCAGATTTCAATACTTTTTCTGCAAAGAAGCGGTAAATCCTTGATCGAAGCGGTCGAATGAGGATTTCACCGCCTTGCGGCGTGCCGATATATTCAACTCTTGCCAGAAGGCAGAGCGCCATGTAATACATCGGGTGCGCATGCACAATGCGGTGCGGGTATTTTTCAAGGATGCGGCGCAATCTGATAGCCTGGACAGGAAGCAATGCCAGTTTTACCAAATTTCGCCAAATATTTGCATACCGGGATTGCCCGGAGAATAAAAAATTGTCAATGACAACAAGGGGATAAATCTTATCGCCCGGCTTTGAGAGATCAGTATAGCCCTCACCACCAAAGAGATCCGTTATAAAAATGACCTCCCTTGTTGGGCAGACGCGACGCACAGTCCGATACCAGTCCATCGCGTGAAAATCTCTCGCACCTCCCAAGATAACTATCGTTTGAATAACAGTGGTCATGGTCCAGTCTCAATATTGATAAATATAATCAAATGCATGAATTCGGGCCGTCTATTACTGGTACTTAAACGATCAATTCCAGCTATCGAAAGCACACAAAAACAAGGTAAAAAACGCTTACGACTGGAGATCAAACAGATTGACCAAGCTGATTCTTAACTCCGTGAAAGCGCAGAGTTTTCAGAATACCGGCCCTTAACTCGACAGCGGGCTTCAGATCCAAGACACGCTCTGCCAGAGTTGTATCCAGAACGCTTGCCGGAATATCCACAAAACGAGAATCTGTGTATTCGATCTTGATCGGCGTGCCGATCAATTGACTCATCGTCTTGACGACTTCGCCCAACGTGTAGCCCTTCCCGCTGCCGACGTTGAACACGCTCTCTTTTGCGCTGCAATTTCCCATCAGCCATAGCGCGTCCGTAACATCATCGATGTACACATAATCTCTGACGATAGAACCATCACCCCTTATTTTGATCGGATCGCCCGCCAATATCTTACCTATCACGATGGCGATGAAGCCCTGCCTGCCAGTGATATTTTGTCCGGGGCCATAAGGATTGCTCAACCGCATAATTTTGCAATCCAATCCATGTTGATGATTATATAGCTGAAGGTACTTCTCAATAGTGAGCTTGTGTATCCCGTGAGAGCTGATTGGATCAGTCGGCGCTGTTTCGGCAATAGGCAATGCAGCTTGTATGCCATAAACTGATGCGGACGAGATAAAGACGATTCTGCGTACTTTTTCTTGCACACAAAGCTTTAGCAATTGGAGTGTTTGTATGACGTTCTGCGTCAACTCCCAGCTTTCGTCCGCGACGTCCCCGGGAACGGTACTAGAAATAAAGTGAAATACCACCTCGACATCACGAAGAACTCTATGCACTGCCCGCTCGTCGCTCAAATCTCCCTTAATCCAGGTTAATCTACCTTCGAACTCCCTGGGGCAATCCTTATGGTCCAAGACGCGCACAATCTCACCTGATTCAAGTGCCCGAGAAATATAATTTCGACCAATAAATCCCGCCCCCAATATTGCCACAGCATATCCCATATAGTTTTTCTTTCCTTAATCTCTCAATAATGAGTTGCTTGAATAGCTTTAACAAGCGCGGCTTTGAAGCGCTCCGATAATAGTTCAGTTAATAATGGATATCTCGTCAGCTGATACTTAGGTATATTTAGGCGCTAATGATCCACCCGGCGCTTAGCAGTTGAAACGGATTTCAACAATCCAATTAGCACAGTTGAAAAAAGCAACGCAAATAACGAATGCTCCCAAATTGTTGTTCTTTGAACAATGAAAGGTAAAGTAACAATAATCGACGATAAAACTAATCTCTCTTCTATCTTTAAACTATTTTTAAGAAATAAAAGCATTGAAAACAAAAAGGAAACCAGCAGCACGCCTACATATCCGATTAATGCAATAACACCGCCAAACTGTAGGTAAATTGAAGGCGTGAAATTTGATCCGACATATAACTTATTTTTCTCGAAATCCTCTGTACTGGTTTCCAGTTTAATTCCGAGTGGCGACTCCAATAACAATATTGTCCAAGAATCAATTATTTGGGTCGACTGGCTTAGCCTAATTTCTGTCGATTCGCCTTTATGTTCATATTTGCTGCCTAAGCTCGATCCCATAATGACCGCCGCAAACAGCGCAAGGCAAACCGATCCAACCAAAATGAAAAACTTTCTATTCTTACTTCTACCAGATGCTAAAATAAATGGAGAAATAACGACAATCAATATCGAACTTATTATTCCGCCTAATGAATCAGTCAGGTACATGGCAACACAAAAAATAAGGAGTCCAATATATCTTTTGTGCAATAATGCATAAATCATTGCCGGCAACAAATACATTGCAAGAGTACCGGGTTCAAGGAAGCCTGAATAGTATCGATAATGAGGGGTGTCATCTTGCAATTTATGAAAAATAGAGAAATAGCCGGCATAAAACTCGCCGTACACAGTATTTATCACTCGTAGCGGGTATGAGCCTAAGAAAACAAAAATATACTCTAATATTCCAAGAATATTAATTATCAGCATAAATAAATAAAATTGTCGCCACAATTTTTCGCTATTTATGCTATTTTCCCTTATCAAGAATGGAATTAAAATATATAAAAGCCACGGATTGATGCTCGCAATGATCGGACTGAATTCGAAATATGTTAAAGCATTAATCGCGACATTTAAAGTAATGCCGCACGCAATCAGTACCCCTGGGATAATTTGGACATACCAAATAACCGCCGGATATTTTTTTTTGATCAGAACAAAACACGTCAGTAATACCAAAATAAATAGCAACACTACATTAACATAGCGAGATAGGTTCCCCATGGGCCAAATGAGCCTGAGTCCACTGACGGAAAATATCAATGTAGACCAAAATATAAAAAGGGTAAATAACCCATTTCTATTCAGCGTTGACATAACCAATTTCTATCCTGTTTTGAGTTCATTCTACTTCAGCGTGTTGAATGTTTTGCAAAAACCCACCCGCACTGACATGACCAGTAAAGCTATCGCCTTGAGTTTGATTAGCCATTGCCCGTGTCGCAAAACAAAAAACAGATCCGATCGGGCCGATTCATAGTCCTTGCACTTGAAAAAATTACTACCACTTGCATAACGAAATCCGCTTTCCATCTTTTCTTTTTGCTCCACAGTCAGCAGATGCAGAAACTCCGATACTGAATGACGTGCTGGTCTGGACATGTCTTTATTTGAAACACCCTGTTTATTGAGGTAGTAATAACCAAGCCTCTTCGGCAAATACAAAAAACACCGTTTACGTTCGGCAATTTTAAGCCATGCGTAATAATCCTCGCATGCGACGAGCGCGGCATCTTCACTAAGCCCACCAATTTCTAGCAATGCATCTTTTCGAACAACAACCGATGAATTTGCTATGGCATTGCCGTTAACCAGCAGATCAATCAATGCTGGTTCATTTAACTGTCGAGACTTTATTTTTCTTAACCCGAAAACAGAAAACTTCTCCCTTACTATTTCAAGCTCGTGATAGATCAAGTCGATATCTTCTGTCATGTGAGCAACACACTCTTGAAGCTTGTTACTAGTCCACCAATCATCCGAATCAACAAAAGCGATCCATTCACCTTTAGCTTCCCGTATACCCATATTGCGCGAAGCCGCAATCACGCCGTTATTGTGTATTTTCAGCAGCTTAATTCTTGGATCTGAAAATGCCTGCACGACTTGATCAGTCTGGTCGGGGGAGTGGTTATCAACCACAATTACTTCCCAGTTAGTATAAGTTTGGTCTAAAACTGATTGCAGGGTTCTACCAATTAAATGAGCGTGCTTGTATGAGGGTATAACCACAGAAATGAGTGGCTTGGTAAGCGCCTTCATACTGTACTGGTACTCTTTGGTGCAAAGCTTCTGAGGCAAAAGCGTAGTAACCCATCTATCTCAGATTCCATATCTATGCTTGGCGCGGTGACCAGTTCCGCCAACTTGGTTGTGCGAAATTCAAGATGTGGAGCGGCTCCGGTCTCGGAGGAATCTGGTCGATGAATATGTGGCTTGTTGCCCATAACAAGCAGGCATCGTTGCTGAATCAATTCGGCCATCGATATCACAGACATCGCGTAACCAGCCCCCACATTGATAGCGGAATTGATGTTCCAAGCATCGTCACGCGTGGTCAGATTTCGAAAAATTTTGCAGACGCTTTTCATGGGAATGAAATCACGCGGTTGCTTCCCGCTGGTTTGCAACACCATCTGACCGGTCTCCACTGCTTGACGGCATAAGTCATTGACCAAGAGCATCCAGCAATTTGCCTCCGCGTGGGCTGGCGCGCCAAAGACGTTAGAAAGGCGCAACACAATTCCTTCTATTTGTTTGCGTTGGGTGGCATATTGAACCGCTGACTCGCCCGCCAGATGCGAAGTCGCATAGGGATGAAGATTGCGGGGGCAGGTTTCTTCAGTGATCGTGCCTTCAAGAGGGCTGCCATACACGTGTGCAGTGGAAAGGTAAATAAACCGTTTCACGCGCGCCTTACTCCCCGCATCAATCAAGCGGGCGGTGGCCACTCCGTTGAAGGCCAGCGCCTCCGCAGGATTCGCGACGCTGTCTTGTGCATTCATGCCCGCAGCATGAATGATCACGTCGCCACCGGCACAAACGGCGGTCAATGCATCGCAGTCATTCCAATCCATCTTGACTACTTCAGCTTCGGGTAACCACTCGGGTGGTGAACTTGCCGTGCGTGACCCAAGGACGACTTGATGTCCGGCTTGGTGAAGATGCTGGGCCAGTCTTCCGCCGACAAATCCAAAACCACCGCTAATTAAAACTCGCATGGTGTAGACCTAATCTAACGCACCCATGGGGCACCTTTGACCCATAAGGATTCCAGCAGTTCATGGTCTCGCTTCGTATCCATGCAGTGCCAGAAACCGTCGTGGCGATAGGCCATTAATTCACCAGCATTGGCCGCCTGCTCCAAGGGCTCACGCTCCAGCATGGTGTCATCGCCAGCAATTAGATCAAAAAAGGCGGGCTCAATAATGAAGTAGCCGCCATTTATCCACCCCTCATGCAACTGGGGTTTTTCTTTAAAATGTGTGACAAGTGAACCCTCCATTTCAAGCTCTCCAAATCGGGCAGCTGGACGAACGGCAGACACTGTGACCATCTTGCCGTGGCTGCGGTGAAACGCCAGCAAGGCATCCAGATCAATATCTGCGACGCCGTCGCCGTAGGTCAGCATACACGTCTCATTACCAATGTATTGCTGCATGCGCTTGACGCGCCCGCCCGTCATCGAAACATCGCCGGTATTGACCAAGGTTACTTTCCAGTCCACCACGTCCAGTTGGTGAGGTGTTACGCTACCTGAGCCCAGGTCGACGGTGAAATCAGCATTCAGGGAGCGATAATGCAGGAAAAACGACTTGATCACCTCGGCTTTGTAACCCAGAGCAACAAAAAAATCTTTGTGGCCAAAGTGGGCATAGGTTTGCATGATGTGCCACAGAATCGGTTTGCCACCCACCGGCACCATAGGCTTGGGGATGACATCGGTGTATTCAGCCAAACGGGTGCCAAAACCGCCGGCCAAGAGAATGACTTTCATAGGTATATTTTCCAAAAGTAGTAAAAAAGTCAGCAATAAGTGGTCAGCGGTGCTTAAGACCCCAGTCGTAAGGAATACTGGCATCAAATGCTGGCCGCCGTTCAATTTCATTGGGGCTATGAGGCATCGTTGCACAGTTCGCCACAATTGCAGTGTTGGTGCCAACGCTTTTAAAGCCATTCCAGATCAACGGTGGCACAGTGACAAGGACATAGTTTTCAGGAGAAATGAAAAACTCTTGAATTTCTCCACGCGTCCGGCTTCGTTCCCGGTCATCAAAAAGAACGAACTTGATTTCGCCATAAATCACGGCATAGTTGAGAGTCATCTCCTTATGCAAGTGCCAGGCCTTAACCACACCGGGATGAGTACACGAGAAGTAAATTTCACCAAACCTCGAAAATACTTCCGAGTCCTCGCGCAGCATGTGCATCACCTTACCGCGCTCATCAAAAATCTGGCGCAGCGGGGTAAGAACTACTCCATCAATCATGCGAGCTCCGGGAAAAATTCATGCAGTTGCTGCCGTGTAATGTCTTCCGCCGGCCCACAGTTCATAATGGCCTTGTACCACAAGGCCGTTGCTTCCAGCGTCTTGTCCACGTGCCAGCGGGGATGCCAGCCAAGCAACTGATGCGCCTTGTCACAGTTCAATTGAAGCAGCCGTGCCTCGTGAACCTGGTTCGGAGATTCGACGACCTCTACTCGCCCTTTTCCAATGTGTAACACGATCACTTCCGCAACGGTTTTAACCGTCCGTATTTCTTCCGTCGACGGACCAAAATTCCAGGCGCCTTCCCAGTTTTTCGGCTCCTCGTAGAGACTCGCTGCTAGCATCAAATAACCCCGTATGGGCTCAAGGACATGCTGCCACGGCCTGGTTGCTCCCGGGTTTCGCAGGCAAACCGGCTGGTCCGCTTCAATGGCACGAATGCAGTCCGGAATAATTCTGTCGACCGCCCAGTCGCCGCCGCCTATGACATTTCCAGCCCGTGCACTTGCAGCGCCCAAAGCTGGGCGCTGGGCAAAGAATGAGCGGGCGTAAGACGAGAATGCTATTTCGGCAGCCGCCTTGGACGCACTGTAGGGATCTCGCCCGCCCAACTGATCCGTTTCCCTGTAGCCCCAAACCCATTCGACATTTTCATAACATTTGTCGGATGTAACGTAAACCAGAGAACGCACCGAATCACATGTCCGCACCGCATCCAGCAAATTGACGGAGCCCATTACATTGGTAGAAAACGTCGCTGCCGGGTCTTGGTAGGAAGGTCTGACCAGCGCTTGAGCAGCCAAGTGAAACACATACTCCGGCTGAAAGTGATTCAATGCATCGCTTAAGCCAGCACCATCCCTTATATCGCCCTCAATATGTTTGATTTTTGTCTCAAGTTTGAGCATCTCAAAATGATTCTGGGTCCCGCTCGGAGGCAGGGCGTATCCACATACTTTAGCACCCATCTCATGCAGCAAGAAAGCCAGCCAAGAGCCTTTAAATCCGGTGTGACCGGTAATAAAAACTTTTTTTCCTTTAAAGGAGTTCACCAAAGTGTGTTGCGTCATGTTCATGGGGTCCGTTGATTCATTCTGCTTTTAATTAATACTGATTTCATAAAGTCTATGGGGCGGGTGGCAAACTGCTCCCTGCTCGCGGGGTCCTTGACGCAAGATTTAATGTCCTGGAAGATCCGGCTCAGCGTATCTTCACTTATCGGCATGGCGTGCGAATCACCCGACAGTGCAACCTCCCTGAGAGCGTAACGCAAGTCCTTGTCATTCTCGTCCGCCTCCAACAGGCTTTGTGCCAGCCATTGGGCTTGGGCGGCATGATACACAGGAAGGATTTCCTCCGAAAGACAAGCCGCTCTCAGGCCGACAGCTGTTCCAAGCCTTTCATCACGACAGCCCCCTCCCGCTGCGTCAAGAAATGCCTCCAGCATGCGAGAAAGCGGCTTTTGCGAAACCGCCCAATCGGGGGACGCAGCTATTATTTCCGAGCGAGTCACAATTATTCCTGGCTCTTGAGAAAAGTCCAATGTAAAAAACTCCTCCGTACCGTTAGCGGTAATAACTCTACGCCGTTCTGTGCCATTTCTTATCAGGCGAACTGTATACCGACAGTGCGCGCTCGATAGCACTAAATCGAGCTGGGCGCCCCCCCTCAAAAAATTCATCTGAACCAACCGCGGGGACTCCCTAGGCTCAAGTATCTCCAGCATGGATAACACGTGAGGAAGGCAGTCTTCAAATATTCGAACCCCGGGGTCAAAACTCTTGACCTCTCCGTGCCGGGCATCTACAGCCGCGTCAGCCCATATAACATCTATGGAGTCAATTTCATCCAGCGACTTGATCTTCTTTTTGAAATTGACCAGATACTCCGCAAAGAGGAAGACATGCGCTGCAGCGAGATACACTCCACGCCGGGCAGCTTCAATGATCAGCCGGATCGATGCACTGGAACTTAACGTGAGTGGCTTCTCGACAAGCACCGCTGCATCCTGTGAGAGCGCCCACTCTATTGATTTCTCATGATCGGCAGCGGCATTGACAACGATGACAGATTTAGACTCCCGCTCAGGCAATACCGGTAACGAACTGAAAGCGCTCACCTGTTTGCCAACTCCCTTTCCAACGATCCAATTGGCCATGGCCTCGCAGTTACGAGGAGAATAGACAAGCACCCTGCTGCTGGCCGGCAGCAACTCAAGCAGTACATCGACATATACACGCGCCCATCGCCCCCCGCCCATGACGACAACGTTGCGAGGCCAGACCGATTTAGCTGAACTGTTCACAAGTCGATAGCCTGCAAGCAACCGTTAAGGCACGCATTTAACGAGGCGCCTTGTCAGACACAAAGTCCTCGGTGCTGAGTATGTCCGTGATAGGCCCTTTGTAGCCCTGCCCCACTAGATAGCTTCTGATTTCTTTGGGAATATGCCACGCGAGATTGAGCAAGGGGGCTTCCTGATCGGGCAAGGCAAACAAATCATCGTCAGAGAGGATCGGTATACGCGTACCTGGCAGGTAGTTGCCGATCTTCAGCGACCCGGGTTTTTCGTACACCGCCGAAATCAAATCTTCATTGAGATCAAGCAGTTTCACAAGGATTGCCGCACGGCCTGGGAAAGCCTTGGCGCGCAGCTTCCCGTGTTGCCGGAACTGTGCCATCAGGAAATCCAGCTTTCTACGCTTCCAATTTTCGATGTTCTGCTGCATTGAAAGGAATTTATCGAAATACCCGGCCTCCCGTGAAAGCAGCGACTCGAAATCTGCAGTCTCGATATTACCGGAACTGTGTCCGATAAATATTCGGATATTGCCGCCATACCTGCTGGGGAATTCAACACCCAACAAATCGCGCTCAAGACTGCGCGCCATATGCACAAAAGAGTTAAAACTGTAGGTTCGGGGATGTTCGTGATAAAAGGTGTCGAACTGGTTTCCATCAAGAACTGAGCCCAGATAATGATTTTCAATGACTATGGTGGTATGGGGAAACATCAGGTGCCTCAGCGACTCAAGCACCTCGCCGAGGTTTTCTATATGTGCGAAGACATTGGTAAATGTAATAAAGTCAGGTTTACCGTGGTCCCTGACAATGATGTCTGCTATAGCGGGCGAAAGAAAGTCGTTATAAGTAATATGGCCCTTTTGCTCTGCATCTAGGCAAGCCGCTGTTGGCTCAAGTCCCATAGTCACAGCGCCCTTGGCACGAAAGAAATCGAGCAGGCTGCCGTCGTTGCAACCGATATCTAGTACTTTCTTTCCCGAAATATCTCCAAAACGTGATATGCAGGAGTTCACCAGCCCCTCCATGCCGCTCAGCACGTCCGCGGTAAAGCGGGACCTGTAGTGATAGGAGCTTGGGAACAGATCCTCTTTGGGCACCTGAAACCGCTGGTGAGCTGTTCCGCAATTTTTGCAAAACAGGATCTCAATCGGATATTCATTGCAAATGCGCGCCTCGCCAACAGCAACAAGGTCGTCGCACATTGGGTGCGGGCCCAGATTCAAGACGGACTGGATATCCGTATTTCCGCAAACTTCGCAGAGACTGATTTGATTAACGTTATGAGTCATGTAAATATCCACCAATTATAAAATCACGTAGCCGACTGAAAAAATCTGCGCGCACGTCGCGCAAAAAAGTAAATGAAAGACAAATAAAAGTTCGGGTAAAGGCAATAACCGGCAATCAGCCTAAGCGGGTTGATGTATCGATATCCTGACGTGTTTCTTGCCAAAAACATGTTTGCAAAATCCGACATGAAATTATTCAGCGCATAATTTTTACAATAGAGGTATTGCAAATACGGCAAGCCATTTCGCCTGTACTCATCCAACGCCTCCACGAGCCGAACACTGTGTATGAGTGGATACATTGGTGACCACTCCCTTGCCCCGGTCAAACACACATTCAGGGGCTTGTCATTAAAGTAGGCGCGGGAAGTAGAAAATGCATTCGCAAATATCTTTACGTGCGGAAACGTATTGTCGAAATGCGAAAAAGTCCGGTTATCAAAAATGGCATCGCGATTCAAAACTTCGACCTTGCGATCCCATAATGACTTTCTAAAAACAGATAGAAACATGCCACCCAGAAAATCAAAAGATATCTTTGGATCAATCAGATCTAGAAACTTCATTTCGCCTGGTGATTTCCAGGCTGAAAACGGCTGCATTATAGCAGGCAAGTTAGCCGTATCAAACGGAGATGGATACCGGTCCAAGTACTCCGTATTTAGATGAAAGGAGTTGACATAAAAAAAGTCTATCCCGGGGTGGCCGTCAATCAGTTCATAAAGACGGGAGATGGCATTTGGCATGAGCAGGTCATCATCGCCGATCAACCAGACGAACTCCCCTTCGGCCATGGAAACCACGTTCAGGAAGTTCCTCGGGATGCCCAAGTTACTAGGGTTTTTATGGTATTTGATCCGTAGACTTTTTTGGGCGCTCCGCACAACCGATTCGGTATCGTCTGATGAGTTGTTGTCCGAGATACAAATCTCAAAATTAAAAACAGACTGGATATTGCTCAACGCTATTGAATTGAGGCAATTTTTCAGATGGCCCGCACGGTTGTATGTGGGAATGCAAATCGAAAGTTTGATCATTTATTTTTCTCGCACACAATGACGCAGTTGCAAAAATATCCATATTGCTTAGGCAAAACGGCATCTAAGGCTTTGTCCCACAACCGAAGTCGAGGAAATTTCCGCCAACCGTTGAAGAGAGGCGCAATATGGCCCTGTACAAAACACGCCTGATGATATACACGGGGCTAATAACCATACCCAGCATGAAGGGATAGCAATCGCTTCATAGTCCGTACTGGATGTTTCTCAACTCGTGCATATTGCTCACAGAATAGCCTCCTAGCATTTTGCACTTGTTCACTTTTCCACCATCCATCAATGTTATCCCAATACTGTGCAACAAGTAGTGCCGCGTGCTCTGGGGAGTCCGCAAGTATGCCCGCCCCCCTTAGCAACTCATAATAAGGCTTTGCACTAGGCAGTAGATGGTCTAGCCCACCATTCCAAAAGCACAAGGTTGGAATGTTTGAGGCCAAACCCTCTAAAATTCCAGTGGAATCGTATGATTGCACCACTAGGCGGCTTTTTTCAATCAGCGTTTGAATGGACGCGTCCCCAGATTCTAAATGCCCTGACGGAATGCGGTCGCTCCAGCGCTTGTCGTCTGACCAACGCATATTGCGCCATGCACCATGAAGGCGCACTGTGAGTTCATTTCGTATTTTTTCGGGTAGCGCTTCTACAAAGCGGAATTGTTGTTCTTGGTAAATTCCAAATTCATAATAAGAATCATCTAGGCTAAGTTTATGGGGGGCGTAAAGCTCAATTAACAGTAGTCCGCCATCAGGCTTGGCTTCTCTTGGCCGGTTAGCTATTTTAAAAACAAAGGCTGGAACATTCTTAGGATTTTCGTTCGACCAACCCCAGGTAAAAAATTTATCACAACTGACCATCTCAGGTGAATTTAAAAGCGATGGATAAGCCTGATAGTTACCATGCTGTCCAGTAAAGTATGGCACGCCTTGTTCGACCTTAAGCCCCGTCCAAGCTTTAAAAATTTCATCCGTATCAAAGTTGTTAGAGGTAAAAATAAATTTTGGTTTACTTGGCCATGGCAAGGACTCAACCTGCTGACCCAAATTAACGTAACCTTCCAAATAACAAGCAGGAATCATGTCAGGCAATAAGTCACGAACGAATTGTTCAAAACCCGTATGGCATGCACTGTTGAGTGTAAATTTTCTGCGCATTTCGATGTCAATCGAGACCGCATTTAAGGTTGGACTTTGCCACAGTTGTGGGCTTTGCCATAATGCAAGCTGTAGTTTTATTTCTTGCAATTTTGGCAAATAGCTATTGATTATGAATGCATCGTTACTCTTGCTAAATCTAGGCAAAATGCAATATCCGACAGCTTTAATTAGTTGCTTAATGCTCAAACGATGAGCAGTCTCAGAATTCGGTTCTTGTTTGAAATATTCTGCATGTTCAATGTGAACTAAGTCCAACTCAACACCCTTGCAGTCCATGTGTTGAAGAACTCGTGCATAAAGTACGTTATTCCAAACATCATCATTGCAAGCCCATATAAAGCTTAATGAATCAGGTGTAGCAAGGCTGTAATCTGCCGAGTCGAATACTGTCGTGCTGGTTATTTTATAGATTTTTAAAACTTGCTTGATAGTTAAATATCGATTAAAACACACAGCCACATAGCGCTGCAACCAATGGCCGAGCAATATATTCCAGTAACGTGGTGTGTGATTTGTATTGTGAAAAGCGTTAAGTGCAACTGTTAGTTCAGTCAACAACTTAGCTGACAAGGCTTGTACATAGTTTATATCACTCGATTTTTTCTCAGCTTGCAATTCGAATGGCGCGGCAACTTCCGCAACCATTTCCCCCCAAACAGCACTGCGTTCATAAAGTCGGCACCATTCACCAAGAAAAAGAACTTGGCGATCAAACTTCCAAGTGCGTTCATCAGACGTTGTAACAAGATGTCGTTTTATTTGCATTTGGAGGCTACTACGGCATGTTCCGCTCTCAACATCGGAATGCCCCGTAGTACGGGATAAACCAAGCCAGACTGTGTCGCTGCGAATACATCACCCAGATCACTCACTGGCGTATGCGTCAGTGGGCAACGCCAAGCTGGTTCGCCCCCCCCCTCGTTAGATTCTTTCTCTATTAGAACCAAACCGCTCGGATTGAGAGGATTGGCGGTGTAATCAAGCAAGCGATAGCCGGATACACTTGCCCCCAGGCGTTCGGCTGTTTCTTTGAGACCGCGCACATAACCATGGGTACGCATTCGAGACTGCGCTTCCGTGTTGGCCAACTCATATATCGGCTCAACCAAAACCACTGCGCGACGGGCGATCCGCATCAACTCACGAATGGCTTCCTCTTCTCGCCCCCCATTCGGCTCAAGTGAATGTGAGGTGTAAACCACATCGACGCTATCGTCTTCCAGTGGAATGTCGAAAAGGTCGGCCACAAAAAGTTTTGCCGAGACCTCATTTTCCGACAACCAGCCAAGACCCTCAGCGCAACGCGACCAACTGATGTCGAAGCCCAGCGCATGCTTGGGTATATTGTTCAAGTATTTCAAAACACCTGCCAGTGTGGTGGCTTCACCACAACCCACCTCAAGAATCGAACTCTGTTCGGTGATGTAGGGGCTCATAATTTCTGCCAATTGACCACACCAACGCACCCGCCCTTCGGGATCAGCACGGGCATCAGCGACATACGCCCCCGCCTGCAAGTCGTAGGCAATCAACGTAGTGACAGGCGAGTTAGCCAGCGTACCTGCTGCTTGCCGGGCATACGCCATGGCATTCTCACCGCGAGCGTAAGCTGTACGCATTCCGAGTATCAAGCTTCCTAATTCAGTGACATCAGAGCGCAATTGGTTATCTGGTTCAGTTTTCATAAATTCATATTTGGATTCTTCAATCCAGAAAATCCCACGATATTGCTGGTGCCGTCAAAACTGTCAAATGTAATGGTAGACCCCGTGCCCCTCTCCCTCCCTACGGTGTCAGCCAATTTATTTCGCGTAAAAGCCATCGTGTTATCGCCACGACTATACTCCGCGCGCATGCCCTGGATCAAAGCAACATCATTTTTCACTGTAGCTCCTTTTCTTCTTTAACCAACTGCCATTTTGTCGGGGTTGCACTCTTAACGTCACTGTTAACAATTCGTCCCAATAACCTAGCCAGATTCTTCGGAGCCAATCCAAATCCTGGCCGCACACTCCGCACTGCATCCGCCGTGATGATCTCGCCTGCCTTCATGTCTTTAACGAAATACAGTGACCGGCGGAATTTCACATTCCCATCTTCGCTCGACTTGCGCCCGTAATCGACTTTTCCCAGCGCCGCCCATGCCGTCTTGCTGTCTTTGCATAGCGCTTTCAATTCAGCAGGTTCCAGCGAGAAGCTGTCGTCGGGGCCGCCACCACTGCGGTTCAAGGTGAAATGCTTTTCGATGATCGAAGCGCCCATGGCTACGCTGGTGATGGCTGTGGTGTTGTCCAGCGTGTGGTCTGAAAGGCCGGTCACCAACCCGAAGCGTTGGATCAGGTCGGGGATGGTGCGCAGGTTGTAGTCTTCTGCCGGTGCGGGGTAGCTGCTGACGCAGTGCAGAATGGCCAGCTCTTTGCAGCCGCCTTCGCGGGCGGCTGCTATTGCCTCTTGAATCTCTTCGGCATCGGCCATGCCGGTGGAGATGATCATGGGCTTGCCGGTGCTGGCCACATACTTGATCAGCGCGTGATCAACGGCTTCGAAAGACGCGATTTTGTAGGCCGGGGCGTTGAGGTCTTCCAGTAGATCGACTGCCGAGTTGTCAAAGGGCGAGCTGAAGATGGTGATGCCTTGTTTACGTGCGTGCTCAAACAACGGGGCGTGCCATTCCCACGGCATGTGGGCTTGTTCATAGAGTTCGTAGAGCGTGCGGCCATCCCACAGCCCACCATGGATCTGAAACTCTTCTGAATCACAGTTGAGCGTCATGGTGTCAGGGCGGTAAGTCTGCAGCTTCACTGCGTCTGCACCAGCTTTCTTAGCTTCCTCAATGATGCGAAGGGCATTTTCGAGTTTTCCGTTATGGTTAGCGGACATTTCCGCAATCACATATGGCGGCACATCAGTGCCAATTTTCCGGTTATCTATCTTCATATTCAGACCTTGTAATTAAATTAATTTTCGACCAAGAACGAATCCTTCAGCGGCATTCACCCCGACAGTGGCCCCCCTCCATTGGGCAAGTGCTTCCACTGCCTTGATGGAGCGCGGATGAGGAAAGGGCCTCAGTTCATCTTGGTATGCTTGCAGCGCCTGCAACTTCAATTGAAGTGTCTGTGAAATATCCACGAACCAGTTGGGGTTAAACATATTGGCAGAACTTGGAGGCCGCCATTCTGTCGATGACGGAACCTCGAAAAACAACAGTTCCCGCACGGAAAACATTGGCTGCGGACGACATGCAGCAATCACAGCCTCATGCACCACCCGGTGATCAATATTCACGTCACCAGAATGGTGGGTGAAAACGGTTGTAGGGCGATAGGTATTGATAAATACCTCGATTTGTTTAACTACATCCAGCAGAACCAGACTGTCCATACGATTATCCGGCAAGGCAAGTAGTTGAACGGAAGCACATCCCAATATCGCGCATGCGCGCACAGCCGCGCTGTTGCGCCCTGCCAAGAGTTCAACATCGCTCACTTCTCGGACTGAGCCCATCCGCGAGGATTCTCCATCCGCCATGAGTAAAATGTGTACCAAGCATCCCTCTTGAGCTAAGCGTGCAATAGTCCCGCCGCAGCCCAATACTTCGTCATCAGGATGCGCAGCGATGACCGCGACCGTATCAACCATGGATACGGCTCCTAATTCGGACTCTGGCTTCAAGCCATTCGCCTTCACGCGTTACCCGACTAAATTCAAAATGGAATTTTTCATTTTGCAAGAATGCCGAAGGGTAACCTTCAGCGTCGAGCATGCGAATGTAATCGTAAACTTGCTCTAAGGTTTCAACAGTATTAATGTCACTTTCCTCGGGGCGGCGACGTTTAAACTCGACGACATCTCCAGTCTGCTGGACTGGGGTTGGTTGCTTCTCCACAATTTCCACGATCAGATCCTCCATCAAGTCGGCCGCACGCCCCAGTATTACCTCTGCAGTTCCCTCCAAGAGAAGGGGGACTTTTTTGTAAACTGGCCCCATGTCAAGTCCATTAATACATTTGAGTGCAGTAAGCTTGGTTTCTTTATGACCTCGAACGATTAGGTTTTGCAGCGGGCTTCCTCCCCGGCCATATGGCAAATCTGTCATATGGAAAATGACACACTCGTATCGACTGTGAATTTCATCAGGTATGAGCCATGACCAGTGCGGAAAAAAAATCCATTCCGGAGCCAATGATTGCAGATACTCAGGATTGAGTTCCTCACGTGTAGTAATTCTCACAATCCGATGATTCGGTAACCTTTCGGCAATTTGCTTGACGAGGTGGTCGTTTCGCTTATGCGGTGTTGCAACAATTACTGTTTTCATATTACCTTAGCTGGAGTACGCCGATAGGTCATGACCCCAGCAGGTTCCTCACGTGTGCCGGTGAAATCCAAACTCTCAAAAACACGGCATGAAGGTGTGTTGCCCATTTTCACAATGCCAAGCAGTGCATCTCCGCTATAGCTTTGTTGAAATGCATCAATGGCTGTAGTTAACAAATATTTCCCAAAACCCACGCCCCGAAAGTGTGGAGCTAATGAATAGTCAATTTTCCAGCATAAGGATTCAACCTTATTGAACCGAACCTGCCCCAACGGAACACCATCATCATTCTCGACAATGAATATGGCACAGTTTGCTGGATCGCTCAAACATTGAGTTAGCCATGCACGATGTACCTTCAGTTGAATCGGGATTGGATTGAACGCATTATTTCGAGTTATCGGGTCGTTTGCCCAGTCGAATAACAATTGTTCATCGCCCACTTCTGCGGGACGCGCATGCAGTGCGGTCGCGACTTCAACTTTCAGCAGTGTAGTGACCTTCTTTGTCCCTTGTCCATCAGTAGCGGCATAGCTTGCCTGACTCAAAGCCTGCAGCATCTCAGTTTTCTGCAATAGGTGCATCATGGGTTGAATGCTCTTCTTGATGTTCTCGACCTCACCAAGTAACAATGCGCACTCTGAGTCGGCCAAGGCTGTAGCCCCCTCTTTTTGATTGTCCGCCAGCACCACCAGCAAGGTAGGCAAGCCCAGGCAGCATCGTTCCCACGATGTACTACCAGCAGCGCCAATGGCCAGGTCGCTATCCGCCATGCGCTGAGCCATGTCGCTGATGTTCACCAGCACTTCGGTTGGCCAGGGCATGTCTTGTGCCTGTGCCCGCACCTGTGGCAGCCACGGCGCTTGCAACCCCATGACCACGCTGATGCGGCAGTCTTGCGGCAACGTGCAGCCCTTGAGGGCTTGCAGCACCTGGCCGGTGGCGTTGGGCTGGTCCACGCCGCCCATGGTGATGAGCAAATTTTTGAGCACGGGCTGTTGGCGGCGTTGCAGGCTGTAGGCGCGTAGCGCGGCAAATTCGGGGCGCAGCAGCGCGTATTGGGGGCCGGTCAGCACTTTGCACTGTGCAGGCACCAGGTCCGCATAGTCCTGCGGCTGACGGCCCAAGTTTTGATCGAGCAGCAAGTCGCATTGGTGGGGGCGGTCCGCGAGGTCGTCGATGACCATGAGTTGCTGGAAATTCGGCCGTAACGCGGTTTCCCACCGCTGATCCAATGCGTAATGGTCTGCCACCAGCCAGTCTGGTTGCAGCTTGGCCAGAATGGCGCGGGTTTGCTCTGCATCGGTTTGCCAGGCGCAGCCCAGCCACGGGGCATGGACCGGCTCTTTGGCGGAATCACTAGTAGTTTGGATGTTGGCAGCGGGCTGCGCTGACAGTTCTGCCGGCAGGGCAGTACATTCAAAACCACGCTGGCGAATCAGTTCCAACAGATGGCCGGGATGAGCACGGCTGATGAAGTGGCAGTGCGCGCCTTTGGCCTTGAGGGCATCGGCCAAGGTCAGACAGCGCATGACATGCCCGGCACCGATGGTCAAAGATGCATCAGTACGAAACGCCACTCTCACAACAAGCCCTTCTCTGACAGAGTGGCGTAGAGTAGCTCCGCACGTTCCCAGTCGGATGGCGTATCAATGTCCACAACGCGCCATTCGGGTATGACCAGGGTGGTGCCATTCAGGTGAAGGTTCAGACCATCCAGCCACGCATCTCGATGCCCCCAATAGAACTGTCCCACATCAAAATAACCCGGCTCCAGATCCTGAGTTCGCGTCGCCGCATATTCAGGTTGGAAGGGCATCACTGATCCGTTAGGTAGGCGGCGAAGTGCGCGCTGAATCGGAGAGGGAAAGCCAGTAACGGGAAACACGTAATGCGCACGAGAACTCTCCAGTTGCTGATAGGCCTGCGCCAAATCGTCTGTCGAAATGAATGGCACACCGGGATAGATGCAGCACACCTCGCTCACATCCCAGCCCATCGACTGGCATGTGCGAATGGCATGTGCGATCACAGGCACAGTTGGCGTGTGATCGTCAGCCAATTCGGCGGGGCGAACAAATGGGACTTCAGCACCGTAGGCCTGTGCGACCTGGGCGATCTCATCGTCGTCCGTCGACACGATGACCTTGTCAAACGCCTTGGAGGCCAGCGCGGCTGTCACCGCATAGGCGATTATTGGTTTGCCATGAAATAGCTTGATGTTTTTGCGAGGAATGCGCTTGCTGCCACCTCGTGCGGGGATAACTGCTATTCTCATTGGATGGCCAATTGCAACGCGTCAAATACAGCGTCCTGCTGCGCTTCGGTCATCGTCTGAAACATGGGCAAGCTGATTACTTCGGCGTAGTAGCGTTCAGCCTGCGCAAAGTCGCCTTGCTTGAAACCCATGCGCTGGTAATAGGGCTGGGTGTGGACCGGAATATAGTGCAGGTTCACGCCAATGCCCTGTGCGCCTAGACCTTCGAACACCTCGCGGTGGGTCTTGCCAATCTTGTTCAGTTGCAGCCGGATCACGTACAGGTGCAGGCCCGAGTAACTGTCGGGATGCTGCCACGGGGTGGTGACGGGCAAGTCCCGCAGGAGTTGGTCGTAGCGCTGCGCCAGTTCGTGGCGGCGGGCCACGTAGGTGCCCAACCGCTGCATCTGGCTCACGCCCAGGGCGGCCTGCAGCTCGGTCATTCGGTAGTTGTAGCCAAGTTCGATTTGCTGGTAATACCACGGGCCATCAGATTCATGGGTCATTTGCCCCGGATCGCGGGTGATGCCGTGGCTGCGGAAAAGCGCCATCTTGTTGGCCAGCTCGGCGCTGTTGGTCAGTGCCATGCCGCCTTCGGCGGTGGTGATGATCTTGACCGGGTGAAAGCTGAAAACAGTAACGTCGCTGTAACGGCAGTTGCCGATAGGCTCGCCCTTGTATTTACCCCCGATGGCGTGCGAGGCGTCTTCAATTACTTTGAAGCCGTAACGCTGCGCCAAGGCGTGGATTGCTTGCATGTCACAAGGTTGACCGCACAGGTGCACGGGCACGACGACCTTGGGCAGACGGCCTTCGCGTTCGGCCTGCTCCAGCTTGCTGGCCAGGGCTTGCGTGCACATGTTGTAAGTGCGGGCATCAATATCGATAAAATCGATCTGTGCCCCGCAATACAAGCCGCAATTGGCGGATGCCACAAAAGTGACCGGACTCGTCCACAACCAGTCACCGGGACCGAGTCCAAGCGCCAGGCAGGCTATGTGCAGTGCTGACGTGGCGCTGTTAACGGCCAACGCGTGACTTGCCCCGCAATGGTTGGCCACGGCTTGCTCAAACTTCGGCACCACCGGGCCTTGGGTCAGAAAGTCTGACTGCAGCACCGCCACCACGGCATCAATGTCTGCTTGGGTAATGTCCTGCCGCCCATAGGGAATCATGCGAGGCTTTCTTCAGAATGAGTGACGTGTTCGGCAATCAATCGGCGCAGCTGCTCGACGGTCAGGAAATCCGAGTTGCTGCCGCTGTCATACGCATAGCCTGGCGGCACGGGTTGCCCGCCATGGGCGGCGCAATAGCTTTCCACCGAATGAGCCCCGGCCGATGGCAGGATGGCGAAGTAACGGCCGAGATCGACCGTGTTGAAGCTGTCGCTGGAGGTGATCATTTCTTCATGGATTTTTTCGCCGGGACGGATGCCGATGGTGGGGTGTTCGCAGTCGGGGCCGATGGCTTTGGCCACATCGGTGATGCGGTAGCTGGGTATTTTTGGCACGAAGATTTCGCCGCCTTGCGCGTTTTCGAGCGCCCACAGCACCATGTCCACACCATCCTGCAGGCTGATGTTGAAGCGGGTCATGGCCGGATCGGTGATGGGGAGCACGCCTGTCTTGCGGCGTTCCAGAAAGAACGGAATCACCGAGCCACGGCTGCCCATCACGTTGCCGTAGCGGACGACGCTAAAACGCAGGTCACGGTGACCCTTGATGTTGTTGGCTGCGGTAAACAGCTTGTCGGAGCAGAGCTTGGTGGCACCGTAGAGGTTGATGGGCGCAGCTGCCTTGTCGGTGGAGAGGGCCACCACGCGCTTCACTCCGGTATCCAGACAGGCCTCGATGACATTTTGGGCTCCGAGAACGTTGGTTTTGATGCATTCAAAGGGGTTGTATTCGGCGGCTGGCACCTGTTTGAGCGCGGCGGCGTGAATGACAATGTCAATGCCCTCCATCGCCCTGCGCAGCCGATCAGCATCGCGAACGTCGCCAATGAAGTAGCGCAGGGCCGAATATTTGGACTCGGGGAACTGCTGGCCCATTTCATATTGCTTGAGTTCGTCGCGGCTGAAAACGACCAAGCGCTTCACCTCGGGAAAGCGTTCGATGATGGTTTTGACGAAAGCTTTGCCGAAGGTGCCTGTGCCACCGGTGATGAGGATGGATTTATTGTTAAGCATGAATATCAAACTTTAGAGGATGGGGAATCGGGACTTGGACCGTATGAGACGGCCGTTGAAGCTCTTGATAAGTGCATGACTTTTTCATATCGCCCTGGCCATTCTGCGGAAGCTGGGGCTGCGCTCGATCAGTTGTTCGTACGTGCCTTGCGCCACCACCCGACCGTGTTCCAGTTCCACAATAGTGTCGCAGCGCCGCACGGTGGTGAGGCGGTGGGCGATGAGGAGGATGGTGAGGTCGCTGCTAAGCCCTTCGATGGCATCCATCACCGACTGTTCGGTGGCGTTGTCGAGGGCGCTGGTGGCTTCGTCGAACACCAGTACACTGGCCTGCTTGTAAAGCGCGCGGGCGATGCCGATGCGTTGGCGTTGGCCGCCGGAGAGACGGATGCCGCGCTCTCCCACGAAGGCGTTGTAGCCCTCTGGTCTGCTTTCAATAAAATCCGCAATCTGTGCTTGGCGTGCAGCCTGTTGCACCCGATCAAGGTCAATGGCCTCGGGCGGCACACCGAAGGCGATGTTCTCGGCCAGAGTGGTGTCGGCCAGGTAGATACTCTGCGGCACATGGGCGATGCTTCGCTGCCAGGCCCTGAGACGGTTGCCGCTGATGGGTTGACCATCCACCAGAAGTTC
>Ga0105054_10003715_pt1 | contig 23436 bp, 13 predicted proteins | sample BON02_FD_78091 | JGI IMG/M metagenome (GOLD analysis project Ga0105054, IMG submission 78091) | Freshwater microbial communities from Lake Bonney liftoff mats and glacier meltwater in Antarctica - BON-02 (megahit assembly) | ecosystem: Environmental > Aquatic > Freshwater > Ice > Glacier...
AACTTTTGGGGCAACGACTTATGAATGGTTTAATGATACAGTCATTGTCACTCTTGACCTAATCGGCACTCAAACATCTACCTGGTATGACTCAAAGCTATATTTTATAATGCCACTCATTTGTGGTTTTGTAGGAAAAACTTGAGTCTACCGCGTTGTGGGGGGCTGCCGCACTTTGGTTGGGAAAGATCTCAAACGGATATTTTTACCGTTTTATTCGGATTTTTCATTATGAGTGATTGTGAGATGGACGAATGGGAATTGTTGGTAGAATCTGTGGAAATATTTTTTGACTCAATTGATGTTCTGGCAACTAAATATATATTTGAAAGCAAAGGTAAGCCCGATTGCTCAAAACAAAATAGTTAAGGACTATGAAACTAATTAATACCAAAAAGAGGCATTTGGAATAGAGAACCAAAGTATCAAGAATGCATGGAACCGTGCTGTTAAATTAAAGCAAGCAGTTAAAGCTAAAAACCTTTTACTCGCTATGGATCAGTTGAAGATAGTGGCGATACGACTGGAAAATACGGACCATGGCCTTCGAGATCAAGCTTTACAAGAAGAAATTGATGAAATACTATTGCATGCCAAGTACCTCAATGAAGATATTGAAGATATACTGGCAAACACACAAGACACCATGAAAGATATAGAAGAAAACGACACTGGAAAAGCAGGAGAGATTACTGGAGGCGAATTCAAATCTAAATTCACGTTGCAATTGCAAATTTTGAAGTATTCGATGGCAAGACATGCTAAAAAAGTGGGTTTATTGAGGAATATTCGGGTCCAAGATTTAGAACTTCAAGATGAAAGCGAAGAAAAATTCGTGGACTTTGCTGAATTAGATCCTGAAATTGATATTCGAAATGTGAAACAACCACTGGACTATCCATCAGAACGAATTGAAATTTCAAGAGAAAAGGCTTCAAAATTCTGGAAGAGTAAATCTAGTCAAAAATACATGCCGTTTAGTTTTGACATAAACTGTTTTAGGGAACTGCAGGAATTGTCGGTTGACATATGTTCAGGCGAAATGTCCCCATCAAAAAAGGGGTACGAGTGGTTATTGTATTCAGTGGGACTTTATTATGAAGCTGTTGAAGAATATCAGCAAGCATCAAAGTGTCTTCAGATGTTTGTTGAAGCAAAAAAGAATGAAAATAGTAGTGACGTAGTGAAGGATGCTTATTTTCATTTGGCGCGATGCAATAATAGTGAACAAACTCTTCTACTGGCAGCAGATCGTTCAAAGGAATTGTTAGATATTGACATCCGTATATCACTAGCTCTGTGTCACATGCACGTTGACCAAAAGTCTTGGGAGAAGGCCACGGAAAGGCTCAACCAGCTTCAGAAAGGCAAGAAACATTGTAGATACTTGTCACTTGAAATTAAGACGTTGGAAGATATTGTAAAAAGGAATCAATAATAAAATCAAGCTATGTATATATTTATATTTAAAATAGTATTTGAAACTAGCTACGACCTGAAATCGGTATGATGGAATTCAAGTTGAAGGCCAGAAATTTTACCTAGAAGGAAGAGGCGAAGGAAAAGTTCACTTCGAGTACGAGGCTTGCTATTTTTATAATTGCTTGTTTCTTCTGCCATGTTCTTCAAAGTCTTGGTGTAGATCATTCCTATCCATTGCCGGATATCAGCGAATGAAGGGGGGATGAAATTTGGCTGCAACCGTAAATGCTGCCTCCAAATTATAATCTTTATAAACTTGTCGTCGTCTTCGTCGGCTATCAACCCCATATTAATGAGGTTTCTCCAATGGCCCTCAACATCTAGGTTAGACAAATCCTTCATCTGAAGTTTGTTTTTGTCAGGAAGTGAAACCTGCCTCGCATATTCTTGCGTTCTGCGTAAGTCATTGTACACCGAATCAAAATCTTCCTTAACAAGTATTTTCCCTAAGGAAATGCTCTCAAACAACTCAACTATTCTTTCGCGTACGTTCTTGTATGTATGAATGTCAGTTATCACTGTAGCACCTTGCGGCCTGCTTTCTCGGGGAAGAAAATGATCTAATGCTGCTCTGACAGATACAGTACCGGACCCGTTACTAAACGACATACCTAATAAGAATGTCGCGCTAAAAATAGAAATGCGCTATAACGCGTGATTGTAAATTTTTCATGATCTTACCTCCAGAGGTTCGTGATAGTCCCTTGGGCAGCTATGTGCTCGTTGAATTCGAAAGAAGGTGCGACCAGATGCTTCAAAAGATGCTGGATAAAACAAAAGTTAATGATTCCACTGTGATTGAAGTGGAGGCAAGATTGGGATTAATATCAGAGCATAACAAGCATTTTGTTCCGGGTGTGAGCCGTAAATTTTTCCAGCAAATGAGAGATTACTTTGTTAAAAAGGCCACTAAGTCAGAATGGACGATGGCGGATAATCGGCAGGAAAGGGTGCGGTATAAGCATACGGATTATGTCGATGTTGTATTTGAAGACGAAACCAGAGTAACTTGCAAGTTAATACGCATCGAGAATTCACCCAAACTAGAGAATGTTGAAATTGTAGAAGTTATGAGAAAGAAGAAATTAGGCAGCAAACCGGTTGACTATGCAATCGATTCCCGTATAAATTATCATTTGCGAGTTGGCGTCGCGTCAGAAGAGATGTTAAAGAACTCAACAGATTCGTATAAAGCCCATGCTTCCAGTGCGAAGAAGGTGCTTTTAGATGCATTCAATGTGTCTTCTAGGATAAAGATTACAGGAGGTATTGATCTCACTATTAAAAAAGAGGCAGAAGTATTTTTGTATTGTCCACCCGATGAAGAACAATTTGCAAGGGGCCTCTTAGGATTTCAAGATCCGTTTTATCGTGAAGGTAGCAGAAACGATTGGCGTTTATCGGGAAAGTATGTGCACCAGTTGAAATGGACCATGCTGAATCCATCCCGACTGCCTGCTCTCGGTGGCAATCCTAATGTGGAATTGAGAGATAAAGTGGGACTGGATAAATTATTTTTCGTCACTAACCTACCTGGCATGGTAGAGTTGCCTGATGGGACCAAATACATGGCATATTCCTGCCAATACATCGTACAGGTGAAGCTAGCAGATATTTTCTGTGGATATGGCAGATTTGCGAATGCAGGGGATGCCGATGACTACACGGCGTTGCCTGTGAAACTATTCCGGCACAAAACTCGATGGTCATTCGAACTTCGTCATGGTCAAACTCTTGATATGACGCAGACCCAACAATCGAGTAATCCAGTAACCCTTTTTCACGAAACATCCCGTTATGAAGTTGAACTCGAACGGGTTCTGGATGCAAAAACGCTTCACTCATCCAATTTGAAAGCTGTGGCATTCGCGGATTCGTTTTTATCTGATATAATGAGTCGTATATATGGTACTGCGTTGTCTCCTATCGATGCTCATAATCTTGAGTCCGATGAATGGAATCGACACCATGTTAAGGACCTGGAACGAGTTCGTACTTTTGAGCTGGCCAATAAGAAGTCCATTACGACCAATACTGCTGATCAAAGTGACGCAGCCGACTTTTATAACAAGCTAAATCGTTCTTCGGTACATGCTCGTTCTGATAGTCTTATATATCACATGCGCTGTTTGAATAACTATGTCAAGAGTGTAGCATTGAAGAGCGTTGTTCAAAAAGTGTCACAGGAAACTAGAGGTATCAGTGTCCTAGATTTAGCTTGCGGGAAAGGGGCCGATTTTCAGAAGATTGTTAGAGCTGCTAAGGAGTCCAACAATATTCGTATAGACCAATATGTCGGGGTTGATATTGCGAGAGTATCACTGGCAGATGCAGTGGAACGCCTGACCTCCATGCGAGAGAAACTTGAATGTAGAGTCCGTTTTCTTGAAGCTGATTTAGGAAATACTCCATTGAGTGACGACCCGAGTGATCTCAACAGTACAAAGTTGTTGGAAGTGTGGGACAGTGATACAAAAGATTGGAATGAAATCACTGCTAGTGAGATGCTTGGTGATAATGAGCGATTTGATCTCATTAGCATGCAGTTCGCCATGCATTACATGTTTCAAACTAGAGATAGACTGAATCGTTTCTTCAAGACGATATCTAAACATATGAATACTGGAGGTATATTCCTTGCCACCACTGTGCATTCTGATGAGATGCTTCATAGATTAATGTCTTCAGGAGCCTCGAAGTCTGAGTTTTCGATATTCGACAATTTCGGAGTTGAAGCTTGCAACGTGAAATTTGATCCAGATTTCAGAAGCAAGTACTTCAATGGTGCTGATGATTCAATGATAGGACTGAGGTATCTCTTCACGTTGCGAGATGGAGATGGTACAGAAGCGGTCGCTGCTCCTGAGTGGCTTGTGCCTTTGGACCTATTGAAACACGTTGCGACCATGTACAATTTTAGCCTTACGTCTTATCAAAGACTTCCGAATTACGCTAGTAGTACACTTACTGATTCTAATGCATTGCAATTAATGCAACGAATGAATGTATTGAATCATGAAGGAACCATATCTGATGTTGAATGGGATATCGCTTCGTTGTATGTGGTATTAGAGCTGCAGAAGGAGGAAACACCACTGGACCATATCTCTGCATTGAGGAAGTTGAAGCAGCGGTTACCTGAATTTGATACATTCGATGAATCTGAACGCGAGGTTATGCTGTCAACTATGCTACAGAGCTAATATATATTTTAAATGTCGTATTCTTCTGTGCACAAGGGTAGGACTTGGGGAAGATCATCATCTTCCACCAGGGTTTTAGACACGAAAGGGTCCACCGTTAGGAGACATCCAAATATTGCGGCTGCCAAATATATCATAGAAAAGGTGAAACAGAACCAGAAAACGGAGAGATTGGAGTAACCGACTGCAGCAATAAATGGCCCAATAATGCCTCCCAATTTGGAAAAGCATAAAACAAAGGCCGTTGAAGAAGCTCTAATACGAGTAGGAGATACCTCAGAAATATAAACATATAAAGTTCCTGAGGTAAGTCCGCAGAACATATGCATCACAAACACAACAACAAAAATGGCAACTGTGTGACGACCAATTACTCCAAGAAGAAGAACTAAGCCAGCACTTATCAGCAAAGTGCTCTGAATCATCGTAATTCGTCGAAATGAACGAATACAATATAGGTTAAGTCCTGTAGCAATGAAATTGGATAAAGCCAATACTAATGCTACTATATAAGCAGTTTCTGTTCCGCCTAAAAAACGTTTTAATTCCATTGGAAGAAATCCAAGTAAACCGCTACCAATTGATAAAGTCATCCATACGAGACCTATAGGAAGTAAAGTTAAAAGGTCTTTCGAACGAAAACAGCGGCACCTCGATTCTTGCCGAGTGCGAACAAGATTCTCCGAACAGAAATAAGCAGGACTTTTTTTACCATTTTTTTTGGCAATAAATCGAATACACTCCTCCGCATGTGCACCGTCTCCTTTCATAATATAATACCTTGGTGATTCAGTTACATGCATTGCAAGGAAAAACACAGGAATACTAAATACTGCAACCATCTGTAACACAAATCGCCAGCCCATCGTCGGGAAGAGTAGCCATGCGAGTAAAACCATCATAGCATGGGAGATACTCACTGCCACAGATGATTGCACCACCATTGATGCTTGAGAAGAAGTTGGCACGGACTCAACTAAAAGAATATTTGTCATAATATGAAGTCCTTGGATAAAAAACGCCAAGAACATCCTAAACAAGGAAAAGCAGATAACATCATGTGCAAATGACGATGCAAAACCAATTACAATGGAAGCAAACAACGTTGGCATTATTCCTCGAACTCGCCCGTATGTGTCAGAAAACCACCCAAAAAAGATACCTCCTGCTAAATTTCCTAGGTGAGCGAGAGATCCTACCAATGCTAACTTCGTGGCAGATACGTGCCATTCTGTGGTGAATTCAACAAATAATAGAGGAGTCAGAGATAATTCAGAGGTGTTTAAAAAAAGAGTAGCAATAGAAAGCCAGAAAACAATCCTCTGGTACCTACCAACTCCTAACTCTTCTATGGCTTCGTCGAGTAAATGATAACTCTGGAATTGTGAAATATCTTGAGGGCGTTTATCAATGAGTTTCTCATCTGCTTCATGTTCCTCTTGAGCAAAATACGTGCTCATCAAGACGCACACTATCTATTTTGTAACCCAGACAGAAAAAAAGAAAAAAAAAGTGTGTTAAAGATCATTGGCGGGTGAGATGGCAGGCCGAGGTAAAAATATGGTGAAGCCAGCATGGATGACACGCAATGATGGACCGTCAGTGTCACGTCGTAATGATGGACCATCAGTGTCACGTCGTAATGATGGACAATCAGTGTCTCGTAATGATGGACAATCAGTGTCTCGTAATGATGGACAATCAGTGTCTCGTAATGATGGACCATCCATGTCGTCATCGTTTTGGGAAGGAAAACCTTCTCAACCTCCACAAACAGGTGGTTGGAGTGAACACAAATCCCCAGAAGGAAAAGTTTATTTCTTTAATCAGTTCACAAAAGAAAGTACATTTGATAAACCAGCGGCTCTGATGAGTGAATCTGAGAGGAAGTTACCTTCTAGTGACTGGAAGGAGTTTGCTCGCGAAGGTAAAATATATTATTTCAACAAAAAAACCAAAGAATCTATTTGGGAAGAACCGATGCAGTTCACAAGATATAAAGAGCGGCTTCGGGCGCTATGTGCAGGTGCCCCGCCAACAAAAGATATGGAAAGTCTTGCAGTTTTTAAGGCAGCTAGAAAAGCACTAGACGAATGTTCAGTTGCAAGTGTGGCGGAGCCGAAGAAAGAAGTAACGTATAGACGAGCAAAACCTGCTTCAGAATTACCCCTTCGAGAGATCACAGGGGTTCTCCTCGTTCCTGATTCAAAGAACAAGTATAAAATATTGACTGATACTGAGACAGCGATCAAAGAATTTAAATGTATGTTGAAAGAGAGAAAAGTACCTCCGAACTCTTCGTGGGTAGAAGCAATGACATATGGAATTCCTAATGACCCTCGTTTCCATGCTGTCAAGGGTTTGGTGAATAAACAACAAGTATTAGCTGAATACAGCGAAGCTCGGCAGGTGGAACTTGAGGAGGAGAAAAGGCAATTGAAAAAACATCTTGTTAAGGATTTAGAAATTATCTTGGAAGATATGGCTATCCAGAAGAAAATTAATGGTAAATCGCGTAGGCGAGAAGTTCTTGATCAATTGGAAGGCCATCCAATACTTAAGGCGTTTCCAGACTCCAAAACACTTGAAAATAGCATTCTGGATTATCTGGACGTTCTGTATGCTAAGGAAAAGGCTGCAAAAGCCGCATTGAAGGAGACGGAGAAAGATCTCGTTATCAAAAAGCTTTCAGATATGTGGAAAGACAAAGAAATTTCGCATGAATCATCGTGGACTGGGATTCCAGAAAAACTCAATGTTTTAGATTTGAAAATTTTAGTGGCAAGAGACCTCCAGGATCATTTTCTAGATTTTGTTAAAGAACAAAAGGAAAAGGAAAAGCGCCAAAAAGAAGAAGCTGTTGCAGGCTTGAAGAACTCGCACAAGGATTTGTTACTAGAGTTCAAAGGATGGGTGCAACAGCAGTTAACTCAAGCCCGCACCTTACCTCTTTCGTTGAAGGAATATTTGGAGGACACTCCTGAAAGACGGATATCATTTCTTGACAATCCTTTGGTAAAATCAATGATCCTAGCAGCAGTCGATGCCAAGATATTCACTTGTGATGCTGGACTTGACTATCCGACATTGCTGAGAGATGAATTCGAGGAAACTCTTGATACATTTCTTGATCAAATGGACGCGTGTAGAAAATTGATCAGGGGAAACCTTACAAAGAAAGTTCGTACCAAATATGATTCGGAAGCAATGGATCAATTATTGTGCAATTCTGATGATATGATCAATTCTCTTGATTCTGATACTAGAAAACAAATATTTGATGAGTATCCCCCAGTGGTTGTTGAAAGTGTTTTTGATAGATTGGTAGCCGATGCAGACAAGAAAGTCGAAAAACGAAAGACGCGGTTTTCAGAGATGCTTAAAGATGTATTAAGGAAAGAACACCACACAGGGATGACATGGGATGATGCCATAAAGAAACTTCGAAAAGAACCAGAATTCGAAGAGCTGATATATGATGATGTGAGAAAACAACTTTTTGACCATCATATGATTTGGCTACAAACGAAATTTAGCGAAAATACAGAATCTAGCAAACGATCGAGATCTCGTTCGGGCTCAACGTCACCGAAAAAACTCCCTAAGAATAATTAACTTTTTATAATATTGGTTTTTTTACTCGGTATCAATATTCAAAATACTCTTTTCTCATACTGGCCCGCGACCTTGCTTCATAATTAAATGGGCCTTTCAATTTCCCTCTAAATTTTCTCTCTACGATATCATGGAAAGTATCGACAGGGTCGACTAGCATATTTGGATCGTTCCTTGAATGAATCCATTCAAACCACTTGACTCCTTTGGCAACATGGCTCACTTCCTCGCAATAAATAGCCTCTAGTAAACCCGCCGAGGTGGAATCCCCAGCTTGTAAAAACTTGGCATGTGTTCCCTGAGCTACATCTAATCCTCGCCCTTCCAGCAGCATATGCTCTATCCCTAAACGCTCTAATGGACAGGTACGTGTTTCAAAAGCAGTGTCCCAAAGCCCCGAATGACATGGTAGTGCACCGTAAAAGCTATCCATTTCTTCAAGTCTCGTCTGCCACATAAGATAATGACGAGCTTCATCGCAGGCAACTTCGACCCAATCATCAATGAACTCTCGAGGAAGGCACTTATCGAAAGCAAACCTAGCAACAATATCCCAGGATAAATCTATTGCAGTGCTTTCAATATGAGCCAAAGAGTGAATTAGTTTGATTCTGTTCTGCATGGAGCCACCTTTGCCCCGTCTAGGTGCATCACGCGGACATACTGTTTGAATATCTCGCGCAGGGGTGTCAGGCACCTTCAACTTTGATGCAGCTTGCGAGAGTGACTTTTGATCCCATAACGCACCATAGTACAAAGTTAATTGAGCTTTTAATTGGGGATTTCCCTCCTCGAGGCATTCCACTGCAGCATCCCCGATACTCGTACTAGTACCTGAAACTTCATGCTGGTTGCTTAGGTTCCAATATTTCCCATATAAACTCTTGGTAGGAAATCCGTCCATTATTTTCAGCGTCACGGCTTCATTTCTTTTTTTATGGGCAGCAATGTACAATTGAAACCTGACGTGAGCATCCTCCATCACAAATTGTGCTGGAGTGGCTTTTAAAAAAATCAATTTCATATTTTACTTTTGAACCATTTCAACGGAGATCGTTTGAAAATTTGCAGCTTCTGGATTGAATTCTGGTGTTTCGATAAATTGAAGAAATAGCGTGCAGATTCGTTTTTTAAGACCTTGCATTGCTCTTTCAGACCTTCGGCGGTTTAACAAATCCGCTTCACGGTCTATTAAATCAACTAAATCCCTAGTTAGGGGACAATCAAATTCCTTTGCCGTCCATTTCACATGTAAAAGTATATCTAGCCTCTCATCTACTGATAAGCCATTGGTGTTCAAGCCATAATATAGCTCTTGTAACTCTTTCGCCCTTGTCGTAAAGGGTGTATGAACATAAGTGAGGTCACCATCTTCCATTTGCCACTTTTTGGGGCATGCCATCATTGCAAGCATTTTGTTTATCTTTTCTTCTCTATTTTTGGACTTTGCTTGCATTTTGAGTTTATCTATGGTCTGTAGCAACTTGGTCTCTTTTTCTAGTAGCTCTTCCAATTCAAGTCTGCGTTCCGACTCAGAATACCCAGGCGTTAATTTAATTCTAGTTGTCTCATGTTGGCGCCAATTATCAAGTTCATTATAAAGTATTTCAAAGTCCTCTGCTTTTCTGGGATTCATTCTCCTTTCAATCTCACGTTCCTGAGCCTCCTTCTCCTCGGCTATTCGCTTTTCCCGTAACTGTAATTGTTTATGTTGACGCTCTAACCGGTCCTTTCGTTTTGTGCTTGCAACATAGCGAGCACAAGAGCCTCTCCAATATCTTTGAATCACGATGGATTTTTCTACTTTTAGGATATGAAGACTCTCCGAGTCAAAGTACTTTCGTGGTGAAAGTGCAGTATCTTTAGCAGAGTCTATGTAGATATCTGCTCTAACCATTTGAGTTCCATTTTCCCTGTACGATTGAGATGATCTGGATATTTCAATGGTAGTTTGAGCTTCTCTTTCGAATTGTTCCGGCCTTGCCTCTTGTTGCTTATCGCCATAGAGCTGCGTTGAGGCGTGATGGTATACTACCCCATTTTGAATATGCCTATATCCTCCTAGATACGGTTTATCGCGAGCATCAACCTCAATACCCACAACCAAAGTTTGCGATGGTTTATCCTCGTCATCATAATGAACCACAACTTCAATCTGGCTAGGCAATTTGTATGGGGCAGCAGCTAGCTCTTTTTCAATGAACAAAAATACCTCATACTCGTTTTCAGTCGAAAGATGAGATAGGTCATTAGCAGATTCAAGTTCATGCCCTGTGAATGAAATAGAATTCGGTGATAACTGAAGATCTTGACCTAGTTGTTCCTTGAGTTGCTCTACAGTGGTCCATCCAGTTGCATCAACCACATGTGGAAATCCTTCAGGTTGGATAACAAACTTGATGGATATCCATTCCTCTGATTTCTTCTCCTCGTACTTCGTTTCATCATACTTCCCTTCCATCTCCAACTAGTTTCAACGAATCTATTCGGCGGGTAGCCCCACTCGAATAAAATAGAGGAGAATACTGTCGATGTCATTATCTATAGTAAACTATAGTAATCGTAGGTTTTCTTGTGTACATTCATTTTATGGTTTTTGTTATGAGATTGATTCAATTCATTTGTTCCAAAACGACATGTTGTTCGAACGTCTATTCGAGTCACTACGATGGGTGCGTGATCATCCTATTTTCACCACGTCAGTAGCTGCTGCCGGTGCTGCACTATCTCTCCCTCATTCTCTCAAGGCCAATTCACAGACTAGTCTTAGCAAAGAAAAAGCCATTTCCTGGGGTGACGACCACGGTGGTCCATTGGTTCACTTCATAGAGGAAACCAAGCATGAACCCACGATGCTAACTCCAAAATGCTTAAAGACACCAGATTATGAAGACGATCTTATTAACTCCACCAAAAAAGGAGGTGAAGAATCTCCCTCGTGGGGATGGTTTGTTACATTCACTCCCCCTCAAAATCCAATGTTTGGAACTCATCCGACTCTATCACAACGCACTTGAAGTTTGTACTATTTCCCTATTTATATCTTTTAAAATTCATTTCTATGTTTAGCACAATCCCTTTCTTATTATGCGTTGGAATTGATACTAAACTTGTTAGCGTTTCAAGATTCTTTTTGATTTTGAAAGGGATCGGATCATCGTGAACGTGTTTGTCCTCAGAGGAAATACCACCATATATAATAGTATGTTATTCTTGATATCTTTCTCATCCGATATTTATGAACCGTTTTGGAAAATTTTGGTATTTAATTAAACACCAAAACAAGAATGTTTAATAGCAAGCTTCATAAATTAAATTTAATTTAACTCGTGGTTCGTTCTCATCAGAAAGTTAGAGTTAGAGATATATCAGTTCAAATTTACACACAAGGGGTTTTAAAAAACTAGGAAGCCGTTACAGGTGATGAACTGCGTTGTGTTGGACCAGGGTTCTACCACAATGAAAGCAGGGTTTTGTGGCGAAGACCATCCATGTATTGTGCGAGAAAATGGAGTTATTTTGGATAAGAAAGAGTCTAACACCACTAGATCGGTTCTTGAGACAACCTACGATGAAACGCCTTCAGACCTCAAATACAAAGTTGGCACTATTGAATCTGAGGATCTTATTCGACCTATTGTACGAGGTTCCATTGATAACTGGGATGCTATGCAGACGATGTGGGACCATCTATTGATGAAGGATCTGCAAGTTGAGCTAGAATCCACCTCAGTCTGTCTAACAGATAATCCTGGTATCAAACATGACAAAGTATCTGAACGAAACAAAATGGCAGAGTACTTTTTTGAACACATTTCAGCCCCTAGTTTTTATGTAGCTCCAAAACCTGTTGTTTCCTTGTTCTCAACTGGACGTACACGCGGTTTGGTTGTGGCAGTAGGTGGAGGTGTTACCAACATAACACCTGTATTTGAAGGTTTTGCAATATCTCACGCATCTCAATTTGTTGAATTTGCGGGATCGGATCTTACTAGCTATTTGGCCAAACTAATTGATGTAGAACTTTCAAAAAGTACATTGCAAGATATCAAAGAAACAATGTGCAGTGTATCCACGGTTCAGTCTTTCACTAATCGCAACAGTAAACTACCTGGGCAGTTTCAGCTTCATAGGCGTAAAACAATCGGAGAATCAAACGAGATGGAAAAAGAATCATCTACATCCTTTGAACTTCCTGATGGAACATTAGTCGAAATACCAAAGTCTTGTATGCATGGAGTTCCTGAAGCTCTATTTGATTCGTCAGTTGGATTAGTAAAAACTGGACTAAGTATCCTTACTGTGCAATCATTGGACGCGTGTGACAAGACTCTACAACATGATCTAGTCCGTGAAATTGTAATTGCAGGAGGATCATCTATGTTTAATGGGTTTGCCTCGCGATTGGAAACCGAATTATCTACTTTTTTACCAGACTATACCCCGAAAGTAATTCAAGACTCTCAAAGGAAATATGCATCTTGGATTGGAGCTTCGATGCTTGCATCTCTCAATACATTCTCGCAGATTTCTATTTCAAAAGCTGAATACGAAGAAGATGGAGAAAGAATTATTGCCAGGAAATGTATCTAACTAATCAAATTTTGAAAATTGACATTGAATGGGGGGCTATCTTTATTCTGGACGTTAATCACGTTGTCATGACATCGGTTTTGAGCAGTGAATTTTGGCCCGAAGAGGAACAGCAGTATCTCTTCTCTGAGCCAATATGGAAGATTTGCACTCGATGTTCTTCTCCGAATATTCAAGCAGCAGACTCTTGCATGGTTTGTGAATTCTCCCTATCAAGTGAAATAGAAAGTTCGTGGAGTGATGAAGATCCTATTATTCATACAATCGGTGCAGAACAAGGGACCCAGGGTATTTTTCGAATGGAAACACTTGCAGTGCGTTTTAAGCTACGTCATGCTTGGTCAAGGTTTTCTTCTTTTACTTTAAGAATCTATAATGTTAGAAAGCTTCAAGGAGCCCATCGAATAATTGCCGCTGTTACTTCGCGGTGCATGATGAGTCGTAATAAAGCGTTTTTAATTTGGAGAAAACACACGTTATCTATACTAGACAAAGATCAAACTCGGTTTGTACTGCGGTGTTGTTTCACGAAGCTGGTAAGATTTTCTTTGTTGGTAAAATCTCGAATAAAGGCGGCGGGAAATACCTGGTCACGGTTACAAATGAAACCTGCATTTGAAAAATGGAAAGTTCGCGTGCGCAATTTGTCTTTAATGTTCCGTTGTTTTATCACCATTCATCAAAGGCCTCGTTCATCAATGATGCTTACTCGCGGATTTCGTGTGTTAAGGGACCATAGCATCAGAAAGATTGCATTAAAAACATCCCTCTTACTTTGTGATATCGCTAAGCGTATCGCAATTCACGGGAAAGAACTTCAGCGAATAGCATTTCGAAAATGGTACTCAAAAGTATCGATGGTTCGTTTAATGAAATCTATATTAACTAGGTTCCGAACAACTACGTGCAAAATCGCTTTATTGAATTGGAGATCTATTTCTCGCAGGACTAGTAGCATGGTGAAAGGTTTCCACGTATTGGCTCATTGGCAGAAACGAAATTTTCATAAACGAATCATTTCTTGCAAGTTTCGTGTATGGAAAACAGCAACAACAGTTCATTGCGATATTGAAAGAGTTTTAAGTCAAGTTTTGTTGCGCCGATATTCCTCTTGCCTTCAATACCACTGGAATACGTGGAGACGCTACAATTTGAATTTACGCATTCGTTCCGTGTGTTGCAATGTGGCTCGATTTATCTACTCGGTTCGCACGAAGTCTGCATTTCTTTCCTGGCGATCAGTTGTTTTCCAACGAATAAATCGCGATGTGGAAAAAAGAGAACAATGGACCATGGTGGTTCGCCCAGCGTTCCAAAATTGGTACAAGTCTGTCGATTTTTCGAAAAACCTATTGCTGGCAAGAGCATATTCGTTATCAAAACTCATTTATTTCTTCAAGAGAAATCAATGGACCGAATGTTTTGTTCAAGCTTCATTTTATCGATGGCACATATATGCTCAAAAAGCCACCAAAATGATGAAGTCGTTGGACACCTTAGCCTTAATCATCCCTCGCTCTATTCAGCTCAAGATATATTTCTCCCGCCTGGTTCAGTTCACAAAAAAGGCAAGAATCGCGGAACGATGTTTAAAACGATTGTTTATGGTAAAACGGAAATCAAAACTGGCATGTGCCATGTCTAAGTGGAAGTCCCACTTGATAATTCATATTGGGTTTGTCAAGTGCGTTGAGAGAATCATTGCTACTAGTAGGCTTAACATGATGAAGGTGTTATGGACTTGGAAAGTAACCGTTCATAGGGGTCGATTCCAAACTGCATCCGGCAACATATTGATGAAAGCATTGCTATCTTGCAAGTTCAGAACACGGATCTATTTTCAAACATGGAAGACTCGAAATACGAGATATGGGGTTATCTCCAGTTGGCTTAATACCTATACCAACGGTCAGCTAAGCCACAGCTACACACGCTGGAGAGACTATGTCGTATCATCAAAATGCCTTTCTCGTGTTATTTCCATATGGGAATCAGTTTCGATTCGGACTGCCTTTGAAAGCCTTGTCTCAGCAACAATCATGCGCAAGCAATGGCAGAAGGTTCTGCATACATGGGGTAAAAACTCAAGAAGTATACAGCTGCATTTCGGCTTTCAGCAGCTGTGCAGGAATTTGATACTTGGTGTGAATGCAGAAAAACAAATCAAATTACAAATTGTCACTGTATGGAGAGAAAACACAAAGCAAAAGTCTATTGTGCTGGCTGCTGAGCGCAAGGTTCTTTGTCGATTAGAACAAAAACATATCTTGGCTCGTATTTGTAAAAGCTGGAGTGATATGATTAAAAATGCAAAACGAGACTCCCTGCTACGTTGTTTAATTAGCTGGAAGGTACTTTCAAAATCTTGTATCATACACCGACTTGTGATAATGCGAAAAACGCTTGTCTGCTGTTCCAAAGCGTCCCTAATGATCAACCGATTGCATCGATTCTCCAGTGTAGGAGAAAGCTTCAGAGGATGGTTGCAGTTGACCGAATTGAAGAAATTATCAAAACATAATGCTTTAAAGTATATGTTTCGATCCCAATCACAAAAGATAGTAACGAAAGTGTTTCATAGATGGAATAGCTTCTATAAGAGTTGCAAAATACGTAGGCGAGTAGTTGCTAGTTGTTTGAAGCGGCGCGTGTTTCGACTGCAACGAAAAGGATTTTTGGCATTCTTCAATCATTGCCAGGGGAAATTTATTAGTAATTTACAAGCTCGAAGTTTCGAAGAGGCACTTCATGAAAAAATCGCCAGGATGCATTCCAAGGTTCTTGTACGACGCTCCCAAGTCAAAGTATTACGAGTATGGCGTAACAAGTGCGCTGAGAAAAAGACCAATGATAGGTTGATTCAAACTATGGGTGAATCGCGACACCTCAATATACTGCTAGAAAGGTCTTCCATGTCACTAACTAAAACGACTAGTGCGTTAGATCAGATACTAAGGAGACAATCAATAGCTAGATGTCGTCGATATGTATTTTGGCACTGGACGAAATATACTCGTATATCGAAGAGTATCAGAAAAATGAGAGATTCCTATCTACGCCAATTGTTCGCTACGTGGATTCGTTTTTGGAAAATATCACATTCACTTGGCCGACTTTTGAAGAAAGAAATCTACCGGCAAGGCTTTTATAAAATACAAGCTGCCTCGCGTCTCAAAATGGCAGTACGAATATTCAACGATGGTTGCATCAAAATTAAAGCTCGTCGATCCTTGAAAACATGGTATTGGGTCTCTAGTAGATATAGCGTTCTTGAAATGGCATTCAAACGAGGATGCCAACGATTGTTCTTTAAGAGGTCGCGAGATAGATCTCAGCTACATCTTCATGTTTTGAAATTGATGAATTCAAGTGAGAATTATTTCATGCTGCGATTGCACTGGAATAGATGGGCACAAATTTTTAACCAAGAGAAGTTGGTTGATGCTCTTCGGGAGTATATCATAAAAAGACATGCTTTTGGTCGCATGAGTAAGTTGGTGGACACGAAGCGAATGTTGTTGAATATGAAGCGAAAGGTTACTAGAATAACGAAACTGGTTCATCGCGGTTTGTTGCGTTTTGCTTTGAAAGATTGGCATCGCGCCATGATATCTTTAAAACATTACCAGCGAATGGTTGTACTTAGGATTCCATCCAGGCATGAAAGATGCATGAATAGAGTGTGGCGGGCATGGCGAAGTGGTGTTTCGGTAAATAAGGTAATACGACGATTAGTGTCTAAAACGAGTCGATCGAGGTTGCTTTCTGCCTTTGGTCGTTGGAGAAATTGTATACTCGGAGACATAATGCAAGCCAAGATTTTATTTGCCTCTGCATCTGCCGTGTCATTGTTTCGAGACAAAATGACCAAGGTATTCTCTCATAGCAGCAGGCGCAAAAAAGATAGTGACTTGGGCAGGTTTTTTGCTTGTTGGTTACTTTTTCGGTTTCGATCCCATAGAAAAAGTAGTTTGTTGCAATTGCAGAAAACGCACTTGTCTCAGATAGGACTTCGAATTAAATACGGTTCATGCTTGTTAAATGGCGCAAAGCCTTCAATGCAGAGTAAAAGGAATGCTTGGAAGCAGCTAGTGATTCATTCCCTTTCGAAAAACTTGAAGATTTCAAAGCGGAAGGAAAATTCTTGGATTTTATGCAAACATTTTTTCATCTGGCATCGCCGCATATTAGTAAGAAAGTCGGTTTTGGAGATGAAACGTTTCACATTTCAGATTTTGAAATCCGGTTTTGAAAGAAGAAGAGAAACAATTAGAAATGCGGAATTATTCTGTCGGATGGTCGCCAACAAAAGGATTCTCAGTTTTTATTTTCATAGATGGACCAATCGGTACCTTGGAAAACTGAGATACATGAAAACCTTAACTATGAATATCCGGAAATATCACCTATTGCAGTATTTTTCAAAATGGAAATCTAAAGTATTGCAGTTGAGGAAATTTAGATTTACCACTCGTTGGAAACTGCGGTTAACTAGAAATATGTTTAGCGCTTGGAAGCTCAAAGTTATGCAACGGTCGAGTGGACGCATGGGATATACAATGTGCCGCATTCGTGAAATATTCTATGGGTACTTGGCTTCCACTTTGCGCCAATCGTGGGATCTACTTCGACGCCACACATTGAGAATTCATTTAATAGAGCATTCATTTGGTGCTCTCTTTCGCCGTCATAGCACCCAGCAGATACGATTTGCTTTCCATGTTTGGAGAAAGTTTTCTGTAGACTTCAGTCTGTGTCTAAATGCTCTCAGTCGACTTGGTAAACGATATGTTCAAATTCGATTGCATAGTGGATTTGATCGTTTTCGAGATGCGACCAAGCGAAAACTGGATATCCAAACCAAAATGCATCGTGTTGTAAAACTTTCGATATGTTCAAGAGTATTCGCCGCGATCCGTCGATGGGAATTGTATCATCTGTCTAGCTGTCGCTCAAATTCAGTGGTCCAAAACATGGTGATACATATTCAAATGTACTCTTGTCGATCTTACTGGAATAAATGGCAGGATTTCATCCAGCAAAAGAGGCTGAAAGAGCATTTAGCATTGAAAATATGCAGGCAATGGAACTATCGCCGTGTAGCTGTTTCATTTCACAAATGGATTGAAATTGAGGGACAACATCGAATCCTGACTAAACTGGGTCGTATTTGGGGCTATTTTCAAAAGAAAACTGTGATCCAAGCGGTTCATCAGTGGAAAAAATTCTCCTTTAGTATGTCCATCTTTCGCCACAAGCTTTGCTTTGTGCTTTTTAGAATTCAAAATCGCAATCGTCACTTGATGGATTTAGCGTATAAAAGCTGGCGTCTATTTTGCCATAAAATCAATGCAAGGGAGAAGAATTTGTCCCGTGCCCTCAGCAATGTCTTTAACAAAGTATTATTCCGTCAAGCCAACACTTCGTTTTCAATATGGAAAAATTCGGCTAGGGATCAACAGAACGTTAGGACGCGAATTCAAAATATATTGAGGCGTTGGCAATATCGTCTAAAACTTCAAGGATTTGGTGCTCTGAAAAGCCATCTATGGCTTCACCGAGTTCTTCTGCGATGTTTATCCTCCAGTTCCAAAACATTTCTTAAGACTGCATGGAAGAAATGGAGCGGTAAAATAGCACATCAAGTCACGGTGATCAAAAAGTTCAGGGTTTTGGTACTAAGAAAATGGAAGCAAAACCTATCACTTGCATTTACTCGTTGGGATTTTGTGTGCAACGCCACCTCTCAAGTTTTACTTCATATGCAACATGTGGCTTCACTTAAATGGAAATTGGTTTCTGCATTAACCCGTGAGAGATCAACTCAAGTAAAGATGGCTTGGCAACGAGTTGATGGTATGCGAGCAATGCATATAAAGAGTCATGTGATGATGATATTGAAAAAGATGTCCTTTTTTAATCGCATGGGATACAAGCGGTGGTTTTACCGATGGAAAGCGACTGTTTCTCAGAAGCAATTGAGAGAGAGGAGACTCGTGTCTGTTATAAAGAAGACATACATTCATAAGTTGAGAGCAGGATTTACGAAGATTTTCCGTTACGGGCTCATGAGAAGATTTGTTCTTATTGTTCTTGGACGTACCGTTAATGTTGTAGTGAAATTCCACCGAAACGCAATTCTAGAACAAGGGTTTTTCATCTGGAAGACGATGCTCCGGAAATACCTAAAACTCGCTGACCTTTCAGACTCGTGTTATTTACGAGTGCTCCGTGGAAATTTCTCAACATGGAAATTATTCGTTTTACAATCAGATGATTCTTGGTGGCAGTCCTTTCAGCAATGGAAAGTGTTTACAAGAAAGAGAGTTCAAATGAAATCACTCTTGAAACGATGGTTGAATCAATCGAATCGCGAAATGACTCGAGCTGCTTTTACAAACTGGAAATTTAAAATGATACAACTGTCGATGCTGTCAAAATTGCGATCCAATGCTTTGAACGTGAGGGAATCAGTTGGTAAATTGAGGAATCAACTTCACGGTATGCGAATTCTAGAACGATTTTTGAATCCCAGAAGCAAATTGCTTCAAGTGGCCAGATCATTTTATTCTTGGAAATTCGGTAAGAGTAGGAAGAATCCTGCGACCTCTATTTATTTATTGTTGTCACGATGGTTTCAGATACAAGAGATCAATCGCCTTTGTGTATCTAAGGCAATGTCTCAATTCAAAATCCATACTAGGACACTTCAGATACATGAAGATTCGGTTCGCATTTTGGATCGACACAACGAATTCGCTTCGAATAGTCTTGTACGAATGACCTTTTTAATGTGGCGAATATATGCACGAAAAGAACGTGCAGTTGCTATAAACAAAGCGAAGATTGATGAGTATGAAGGAAGAATGATCGAAAATACCAAAATAATAGCTGAGTATCGAAAGCATGTTCTGCATCGGTTGGTGAATGGTAATTATTCCATGGGATACCACTTTGAAAGATGGCGGCGTGTCGCGCTTTGTGAAAATCTTGTTCGAATACAGAATCGTCAAGAAGAATCAATTAAAGGAATTAGAAAAGTGAGGGATTTCGTACAAATGCAACTCCTTGAAAGGAAGGTTACAAAATCCAATTTAAAAAAGTAAAATCTATTCAACGGCACCCACTATCGCATTTGCCTTGTGCTCTACAATCTCGTAGCCTTCTCCTTTCTTTGGGAATTCTGTAAACAAAGATCCCCTGTCAAGTAAAAGGTCGAGGGTTTTGCTGGATAAATCTCCTACCTCTGCGAGATGACCAGTGAAATCATTTTGAAGTAGATGGCGCAGTTCCTCCGAAGTCAACGATGCCTGCTTTGTCGTATTGGATATTGAAGACTGCTTTGCACAAACCACTCGCTCAAGCTTACGTTTACTGTTTGCCCTTTCAAGTATTTTAAGCTCCACGGAATTCGAGGTGATCATTCTGTAAACTACCACATTGGAGGTTTGTCCAATTCGATGACATCTGTCTTGTGCTTGGTTATCCTGATGCGGATTCCAATCACTATCGAAGATGATTACCGTATCCGCAGCAATAAGGTTGATACCCACGCCACCTGCTCGTGTGCTTAATAAAAAGCAAAAGTAGTCCGAGTCAGTATTGAACGAATCCATTTGAAATTTTCGATCTTGGAGAGATGTGGTTCCATCAATACGACACACTTTCCAGCCAGGACGAAGAATTTCCATGTAATCTTGGAGAATGTCTAGCATCGAAGTAAACTGTGAAAAGATGAGAACTTTGTGTCCTTTAGATTTCAAAGACTTCAACATTTGATCAAGTGCCTTCACCTTCCCTGACATCTCGACAATGCTGTGATCAGTACGAGAAATACCCGAAGCGTCTTTGGCTTCATAATGAAGATATGGATGTAAAGAGCACTTTCGCAATTGCATCACAAGGTTATTAAGCGAGGTTTTTTCACCAGTGCATTGCTCTAGTACTTTGGCGAGTTCCCCGTTAACTATGCTTTGGTACATCCCTTCTTGAGACGATGTCATTGGAATGTAAAGAACTATTTCTTTCTTTTCGGGCATTGTTTTTTCTACATCTGTCTTCAAACGCCTCATCATAAATGGCGCTAATATCTTGTGGAGTTTTCCAACTACATTTTCCTCAGTTTGTTTTTTCAAAATTGCTTTTTCGTGTTCATTGGATCCAACTCCATCGAAATCAAAAACTGATAGGAAAAAATCAACGCTGTCAAAAATTTCGGGCATCAAGAAATTCAAAAGACTCCATAATTCCGTCAAATTGTTTTGAAGAGGAGTCCCAGTCAAAAGAAGCTTGTTGGCTCCACCACGGAGGACAGACCCCCCACATAATAGATTCAGTTCCTTGACAAGTCGGCAATTGTGGTTTTTCAGTCGATGGCCTTCATCTACGATGATGTATTTCCATTTGTAGTTTTGCAGCAGTGATCTATCTCGACAAACAATCTCATATGTTGTAACAACAACAGGAAATCCAGGACGGATCCCGCCTTTGTTCGATAGATAAGGATCAAGATTCATTCTTCTCATCTCTAGACGTTCCTCTTTTGCTCCATGATATTGCAACGCTGGAATATCGGGTGCCCATTTTCGCATCTCCGACATCCAGTTTGGAACAGTTGATAAGGGAACCACCAACAAGAAAGGACCAAACACACCTTTTTCTCTGAGATCTGCAATGAGAGCAATTGTTTGTACGGTTTTACCCAATCCCATTTCATCAGCTAGAATACCATGAAGTCCATTCTCGTAGAGTCCTAACATCCATTTGTAACCTTTCACTTGATAATCTCTCAAAACGCCACCGGTGAGATACTTAGGCTGATTCGATACAATAGGAACAGGTTCCACTTTCTTTCTTCCTTTATTAGTCACCTTTCTTTTCTTTGGTGCCGCTTCCTCTTCTGACGGAACAGACATGAGTTTTCTTTCAAGAAATTTGGTATACTGACCAGCTTTTTCCAAAAGCCTATCAAGACGAGTAGAAAATTCTTCAGCGGTTAGGGCAAGAACCTGCTGTGTCATCTTCTTCTCTTCACTCCTCCACTCATCGTCCTCAACAGCCTCCATAACATCGTCTTCAATCATTTCGAATAGGTGTCAGGGTAGACCATGTTCCTTTTTTACAACACACCCTGTAGAAATGTTGGGAGTGAATAAAGAATGGTTATGGTTCTAAACTCATTTCCCCTCACACAACATCTTTTGCTTTGTGCGTTGAAATTCAAATGGCGCAAGATGGTCTACACGTGCCCTCAAATCGGGGTCAACAATAAAAACTTGTTGAATTCTTCTCGTGGATAAAACAAAGCTTGCCCAGAAATAACGGCTACAGAGTATATAAAAAATTCTCTAGTTAGGCATCCAAATAAATCCCAGCGTACTTAGAATAGTCTTTAACCGGGTTTAACTCACAGTCGTAATATTATTCTACTGTTGGAATTCACCAATTCAACTACATTGACTAGGATTCAATCATTTTTTTAGCCGGGTACCTCATTTATTTATTGAATTTTAAACTGAAAAACGATGCTGCTCATCGATGGTTCTCCTGTGAAACATCCCAGGAGGCTCCTTCTAAAATAAGAACAACTCAATTTACGTGGTTTGACGCATTTGAATAAATTTGACTGACTCGGTATCATACCAAGAACGAGAACCAGTGATAAGCATAGCGTTCAATGCGATGATTACGAGAATAAGAATAATTTCAATGATGATCAATATCATCGAATTTAAAATGGCGTTCTTCGTAGTCGAAAAATCTGCACCAAAAGTATTCTTGTAATAAGCAGCCGCTTGGTCAAAACACGATCCTGACGTGTAATACTGATCTATCATACAATCAATACACAATAAATAAAGAGACTAAGCGAGAAAACTTACATCCAGCAAGGACAATAAAACCCTGTATCAATACTAAAACGAAAACCGCTCCCCAATATTGAACAAGCCACAACATCTCTTGGGAAGAAAGGTTTTTCGAATCAATCCATCCAATAAAGTCCAAAATTGTATAAACAATGGATGCCACAAGTAGAATAACCTCCAAAACATTAAAAATAATCAGAACCCACGTAGAAGCAGTAAGTCCACATCCCACAGTGAATATCGAGAGTGGATCACTAGAAGAACATATTAATGATGTGACATTGCTGGGAGCTACTAATTCTGTCCATGTCGAACTAAATGATGGGAACAGTCCGTTTGTACAATAGGTAGCCACAGTGTTGTTGATCGAAATAGCCAACTCAAAAGAGTTGCTGTTCAATATTTGTATCAATAGAATAATATGGATAATGAAGAGCAAACAAGCAAATGTTAACGACCACACTCTTTCATTGTTGATACATGACCAAATACACCAGCAAACACCTCGGTCACAAGCACCATTATAGCTCGACATTTTTACAACCAAAAAAAAAAAGGGATGCAATTAAATTACATCAGGAGAAATATAATGCGAATTCAGTGATTCCACATAATGTTCTTGCTTCTGATTACCTCACGGATTGCCATCAGGCTCTTTTCTTTCAACAAGATACTCT